>Ga0206127_1005666_pt1 | contig 10424 bp, 7 predicted proteins | sample Helgoland_Spring_6_FD_148646 | JGI IMG/M metagenome (GOLD analysis project Ga0206127, IMG submission 148646) | Pelagic subsurface seawater microbial communities from Kabeltonne, Helgoland, North Sea - Helgoland_Spring_Bloom_20160419_1 | ecosystem: Environmental > Aquatic > Marine > Epipelagic ...
CATTAAATTGGACAGAACCAGTCATAGGTGGCAACAATCCTGTAATTACTCTGGCAGTTGTCGATTTTCCCGAACCACTCTCCCCAACAACAGCAACAGTACGTCCACGTGGAATTTTAATATTCACATCATGTAATACCTTCAATGACCCATTATAGGCAGCGTCCACATTGTTGATCGATAATACAATATCTTCATTTGGCGCTTCAGCTTTTTCTAGAGCACGAACTGACCAAAGTGACTTAGTATATTCTTCCCTTGGAGATTTAAGCATCTTTCGGGTATCAGCCTCTTCCACCTCTTTACCATAACGCAATACTTTAATTACGTCAGCCATTTGAGCTACAACAGCTAAATCATGAGTGATGTATAGTGCTGCAGTGTTAAACTTTTCCACTATAGAACGCATAGCAACCAACACTTCTACTTGAGTTGTAACGTCAAGAGCTGTTGTCGGTTCATCAAAGATAATTAAATCAGGGCGTGGTGACATCGCCATAGCAGTCATCATGCGTTGTAATTGCCCTCCAGAAACTTGGTGGGGGTATCGATCTCCAATATTTTCAGGATCAGGCAATTGTAATTGCTTATATAAGTCTCGGGCATCTGCTTCGGCTAAATCACGCGACTGTAAATTCTGATTAAGACTTGCTTCAACTGTTTGATTTAATAATCGGTGTGCAGGGTTAAATGAAGCAGCTGCTGATTGTGCAACATATGCAATTCGAGTACCCCAAAGAGCTCTTTTTTCATCTTCACTCGCTGTTACTAATTCTTGCCCATCAAAGATTACAGAACCAGATGTAATTTTACATCCAGGCTTTGTAAAACCCATGCTGGCTAATCCTAATGTAGATTTACCCGCACCAGACTCACCAATCAAACCCATAACTTCACCGCGGTGTAAAGTGAGATCAATACCTTTAATAATTTTGTGCCAACGCTCATCAGAAAAACCATCAATTCTGATGTCTTTCATTTCAAGTAAGATGTCACCTTTTTTACCGCGTTTAGTGCTCATCATTTAAACCACTTGTTATATGCAAAAACCAATCAACAACAAAATTCACCGCAACTGTTAAAAGTGCAATTGCTCCTGCAGGTATCATTGGCGTTAACGCAGCTGTAAGGTCATATTTGGCAAATTGTATCATGGATGCGTTATCACGAACCATCGAGCCCCAATCTGCAGTTGGTGGCTGAATACCAAGCCCCAGAAAACTCAAAGCAGCAATTGTTAGAAAAACAAAGCTAAAGCGCAGTCCAAATTCAGCAATCAATGGAGGCATGATATTTGGTAATATTTCTCGCCTCATTATCCATCCTAATTTCTCACCACGAAGCTTTGCCGCCTCAACGTAGTCCATCACAACCACACTCACTGAAACTGAGCGCGTAAGCCTAAACACACGCGTACTATCTAAAACTGCAATAATCATAATTAAGGATAATATACTTGACCCAAAAATAGTTAGAAGCATAAGTGCAAAAATTAAGCCCGGGATAGCCATCAAAACATCAACAAAGCGACTTAAAAGCTGATCTAACCAACCACCAGAAATAGCTGCGATCAACCCAAGTGATCCACCAATTGCAAATGAGAGTAATGTTGTTGCAAGGGCTATTCCAATTGTATTACGAGCCCCATAAATTAAACGAGAAAATATATCTCTTCCAATTTGATCAGTTCCAAATACAAAATCACCACCCCAAGGTGCAAATGAGGCTGGGAATATTTCAGCTTCACCATGTGGAGCAAGCAGCGGTGCAAAAATTGCTACAAATAAGTATATTGCAATTACAATTAACCCAAACCAAGCTGAATAAGGCGCCTTCTTAAGTTCAATTTTGGCGATTTGCACCCATGTACGGCGTTCTCGAATTTGACCTACTTCTGCTGCGGCAGAGTAAGCTTGTGGCGTATCTGTCATCTTGGGTGCAACAATCTTGGATTAGTGACAATACCGATGATATCGGCAGTCAAATTAAGTAAAATATAAGTTGTAGCAAAAATTAAAGCACACGCTTGAACAACTGGTATGTCACGAGTTGTAACTGCGTCCACCATCAATTGGCCTATACCGGGATAAACAAAAACAACTTCGACAACAACAACTCCAACAACTAAGTATGCGAGATTAAATGCAATAACTGTCGCAATAGGTGCCCAAGCATTTGGGAGTGCATGTCGCATAATGACTTTTGCTTTTGACAATCCTTTTAATTGTGACATTTCAATATATGGACTAGCTAATAAGTTGATAATTGCTGCTCGCGTCATTCGCATCATATGCGCAACAATTACAAGTGTTAAGGTTAACGCTGGTAATACACATTTATATATTCGGTCTATTAATTCAGTCTCAGAATTTACGTTTGCCAATGAGGGGAATACTGGCCAAAGCGATGCTAAAAACAATATTAATAAATATGCTAGAAAAAACTCTGGGAACGAAATTGTTGTCAATGTTACCGCATTTACCGAGCGGTCATAAAATGAGTTTCTGTAAAGAGCCGCTGTAATTCCAAGAACTAAAGCTAAAGGCACAGAAACTATAGCAGCCATTCCAGCAAGGAACAGTGTATTACCCAATCGAGGTGCAACCAAATCTACAACTGCTCTTGATCGGTCGATCCCAGATGCACTTCTTCCAGAAAATGAATATCCAAGATCACCTTGAGCAACAGCGCCAATCCAATCAAAATAACGAATATATGCAGGCTTATCCAAACCAAGCTCTGCCCTAAAAGCAGCTACTGTATCTTCTGTTGCAGCTTGGCCAAGTATTGCTTGTGTGAAATCACCTGGTAAAAATTCAACCGAACTGAAAATTATAAGTGAAACGAAAAATAGGGTAACTAATCCTAATAATAGGCGTTGAATAATGGTACCCAAAATTGGATGCAAAAGTATATCCTCCCCTTAACGCGAAGAATATTCGCATCATTCCCACAATTAAAACTAATGGCCTGTGTATTGTAAAGATAAATCTATAAATTTTGCTTAATGTTTAAATTGATTACAACCATATCAACGAACAGCCCTTTCAAAATAACGAAAAGATTGTTCTTTTATGTCATATTTGCAAAAGTGTTTTGCTTATTATTTACTTGGCAAATACAAAAAATATTGCAAAATTTTTATTTTGATCTTCACCCTGATATTTGGGTTCCCGATCATACATCAGGGTGATGGTTCAATTATTGTATTTAAATTTAAAGAGGTAGATGATTATAAAAATAATATGATAAAAAATATTTTCTAAAATTTTTGTATAATATCAACATCTATGCAACAGTGGATCGTGTTACGATTCTAAATAACTAATTATTACAAAGAATTGGCTACAAAAAACAAGGAGGAGATAATAATGAAAAAACAATTTATATCACTACAAAAATTCAAATTAACAACTGGTCAAATAGACCGTCGTCAATTTGTAATGTCAGCATTGGCAGCAGGTGTTGTATTACCATCCGCTCTTAGTATGGCAGATAAAGCTATGGCAGCTGCACCTAAAAAAGGTGGCATGATGCGCTATGGTGTAGGACATGGTTCTACAACAGATTCACTTGATTCTGGCACATTTGAAAATTCAATGATGACAAATACTGGTATGACATTTGGTAACCATTTGATGGAAATTGGTAGCGATGGTCAGTTACGCCCTGAATTGGCTGAAAGCTACGAGTCATCAGACGCAAAAACTTGGATATTCAATCTCCGCCAAGGTGTTGAATTCCATAACGGCAAAACTTTAACCTCAGAGGATGTTGTTGCTACTTTTGATTATCACCGCAACGAAGATAGTAAATCAGCTGCACGTGGACTATTAACTGCAGTTACTTCTATTAAAGCGGATGGTCCAAACCGTGTTATAATGGAATTAAATGCACCAAATGCAGGTTTCCCTTATATTGTGAGTGATTATCACTTGTTAATCAAACCATCAGTAGATGGAAAAATCGATCCACAATCTGGCATCGGTACTGGTGGGTATGTATTACAAGACTTTGAACCAGGCGTTCGCGCTACATTCAAACGTAATGCAAACTACTGGAAAGAGGGTGCAGCGCATTTTGATGAAGTTGAAATGATTTCACTTCTTGACACTGCGGCTCGTCAAAGCGCTGTAATGAATGGTGATGTTGATGCAATCGACCGTGTTGACCCTAAAACTGTCGCCTTACTAGCACGCGTACCAACATTGGAGATTCTAGAAATAGCTGGCACATTACATTATACAATGCCAATGCGTGTCACTTCAGAACCATTTGATAATCTTGACCTTCGTTTAGCCCTTAAGCATTCTATCAAGCGCCAAGAATTGGTTGATAAAATTCTACTTGGGCATGGTTCGCTTGGTAATGATCATCCTATCTCTACTGCAAACCCATTCCATGCTTCTAATTTACCTCAACGCGAATTCAACCCAGAGTTAGCTATGAAGCACTATAAAGCTTCTGGTCATAGTGGTACAATTCAACTTTCAGCTTCTGACGCGGCATTCGCAGGTGCAGTAGATGCAGCGCAATTAGTTGCAGCATCAGCAAAAGAAGTCGGAATTGATATCGAAGTTGTACGTGAACCATCAGATGGTTACTGGTCAAATGTTTGGAACAAAAAAGGCTGGTGCACATGCTACTGGGGTGGACGTCCAACAGAAGACTGGATGTATTCATCAGCATATGTGGATGATACAGAATGGAACGATACAGATTGGCGCTCAACACCTGATGCTGTTAAATTCAATAGCATTGTTAAAGAGGCACGTGCTGAGCTGGACGTTGATAAACGTCGATCAATGTACGAAGAAACGCAGCGACTTATCGCTGATGACGGTGGCGCTATTGTGCCAATGTTTGCAAACCACATTCACGCAGTTAGCAAATCTATTGCACATGGTGATAATGTTGCAGGTAACTGGTCATCAGATGGCGGTAAATTTGCTGAACGTTGGTGGAAAGCGTAACTTTTACCTAAATCATTAATTAAAAAGGCGGCTATTTTTTATAGCTGCCTTTTTTTATCTGTGTGTTCGTATTGGTCCACTCTTTTTAGTAACTTTTTTGGCAATTGACTCTCTCCACAACATCAATAGGCCACTACATAAAATTAAAGCTATTCCCGTCCATGCAATTCCATCTGGCCATTCGTTGAAAATAGCCACTCCCCAGAAAACTGCTAAAATAAGAGCTACATATTCAATTGGTGCAATTATAGCTGCTTCACTTAATCGGTAAGCCTGACTAATTGTATATCCGCCTACCGCACTTGCAACACCAATACATGACATTATTATTAAATCAAATTGGTTAGGCCAAACCCAAGGCCGCAATAAGAATTCAAGCGCCGAACTGTCTTGATCTGCATATTTTCCATCACCAAAGGCAAGTCCCATAGTGATGGACACAATAATAAAGGTAAATTGTAAGTAAAATGACATGGTTGAAGCTTTTTCAGCTTTACCCATTTTACGAGTCAATATGTGTAAACTAGCATAACAAAAAGCTGCTCCTATCGGAAATAAGCCAGCTAATTGGAAACTATTAAGAGTTGGACGCAACATAACCACTGCACCAACAAGACCCATAATTACTGCAAACCAACGCCAAGGCCCAACTTTTTCTGAAAGAAAGATTACAGAGAATAGCGTAATTATTAACGGAGATACGAAAAAAATTGCTGTTGCTTCAGATAATGGAATTTCTGCAAGTCCAAGAAAAAAAAGCATATTTGCACTGACAACAAATGCACCCCTTAATAAATGTAATTTAAGTTGTTTGGTTCGAAGTAAATGATATCCACCCTCAAATGGAATAATAATTATCAAGGTGATAAATATTGCTACAAAAGCGCGAACTAGAACAATTTGGTGTAATGGATAATCCCCACTCAAAAATTTTATACCAACATCATTCAGTGTGAAAGCAAAAGATGCAGCTAATGCACATAAAATACCAAGAGTATTTAAAGGTGGAGAACTATTATTCATAATTATTTATTGTCATAAAAATATTATTAGAACTAGTTTATTTGCGACCTGCAAATGGTTTTATAATACTCGACTTTTTTCTGTAAAATATTAGCATGGGCAAAAAGGAATGTGCTCATGAAATATGTATCTAAGTTCCCTCATAAAATAATTGAACACGCAAATATGCCAATTATAATGTCCGATGGGTGTCGCCTTTCGGCAAGAGTTTGGATGCCTGAAGGCGCTGAAAATAATCAATTTCCGGTGATTCTTGAGCATTTACCTTATCGAAAACGTGATGGCACAATAGTTCGCGATCAATATACTCACCCTTGGTTTGCTGGTCATGGATATGTGTGTATTCGCACAGATATGCGAGGCAATGGCGATAGTGATGGTCTCATGACCGATGAATACACTCCCCAAGAGCACAAAGATGCTATTGAAGTAATTGAATGGGCTGCAAATCAACCTTGGTGCAATGGTAATGTTGGAATGATGGGTATTTCATGGGGTGGATTTAATGCACTTCAAGTCGCAGCTTTGGCACCAAAGCCGTTAAAAGCAGTAATTTCTCTCTGCTCTACAGTAGATCGGTATGCCGATGACATTCATTATAAAGGAGGATGTTTGCTTGGAGAAAATTTTGGATGGTCTACCAATATGCTTTCATATTCTTCTCGGCCACCTGATCCTGAATTAGTAGGCAACGGTTGGCGAGAAATGTGGATGACCAGATTAGAAAACTTAGAATTAGATCTCTCAAGATGGCTTAATCACCAACATCGCGATGAATATTGGAAATATGGATCCGTCTGTGAAGATTATTCAGGAATAAAAGCTGCAGTTTTATCTATTAGTGGCTGGCATGATGGATATAGAAACACAACTAACCACCTGGTTAAAAACCTTTCTTCACCCGTTAAAGGAATTGTTGGTCCTTGGATACATAAATATCCTCATTATGCAGGTCCATCTCCTGCAATTGGTTTTCTGCAAGAAGCAAAACGTTGGTGGGATCATTGGCTAAAAGATATTGATACAGGTGTCGATAAAGATTCTGATTACCGAGCGTATTTAATGGATAGCATTTCACCAAAACGTTGGGTGGATGCTCGTCCAGGGCGATGGATTGCTGAAAAAAAATGGCCAAGTGCATCCATAAGCAAAGAAATTCTATATCTATCACAGGGTGGCTCGCTTGAAGTGAAGCCAATTCCATTTAATGTTTCCATATCTTCTACACAAAATTGTGGAAGCAAAGCAGGTGAGTATTTCCCTTTTGCTTTTGGAGATGAGCTTCCTGACAATCAAAGTCATGATGATGCTCGTTCGGCTTGTTTTGATGGAGATGAATTAAGCAAAAGTATGGATATAGTAGGCAGCCCACGCGTAAATTTACGACTAAGTTGCGACAAAGAGCAAGGACAACTTGTTGTACGCTTATGTGATATTCGACCAGATGGAACATCCGCATTAATTACATATCAATACTTAAATTTAACACATCGTAATAGTCACGAAACTCCAAGCAAGATTGTAAAAAATAAAATTTTTAATGTTACTTTAGATCTAGATCAAATTGCATATCGAATTCCAGAGGGGCACAGACTACGTGTTGCCATCTCTAGTAGCTATTGGCCAACATTATGGCCATCACCTGAAAGGACAACATTGAGTATTGTGTCTGGCAATATAGAACTACCAATACGCCCCTTTGCAAATAATTCAGAAGTATCATTTGAAGAGCCGGAAGCAGCAGAACCATGGAAAGCAAAAGAGTTGCGACCCGCATCTTATGCACGTGAGGAATTCTCAGATGAAGAAACTGGAATTTCAACAACAAAAATTTCTTGTGATTTTGGAGAAAACCAAGATTTAGATCATGGTCTAATTTCAGGTGGATGGATGAAAGAAAATTGGGCAATTCATCCCGAAGACCCTAACAGTGCAAAAGTTAATTCTGAGTGGGAAAAAACGGGTGGCAGAACGGGACAAATGTGGCGCACAAACGTTACCGCAACAATGCATTCCAACAAATCACATTTTTTTATTTCGGCTAATCTTAAAGCATATGAGAATGGCACACTAATATTTACAAAAGATTATGAAAACAAAATTAAACGCAATTTAGTTTAATAAGGCCATTTTTTCTGTGCAAGAGAAGCTGCAGCAAAAGCAATACGTTCAAAACTATTGCTAGCTCGAGCTACTTCTGAGCGAGCCCGTAGGTATCCGTGTACTAAACCAGCCTCATTAATCCATTTAGCTAGTCCCCCTGAATTTGTAATTTTTTCACAATACTTTTCACCATCATCTACCAGTGGATCACATGCTGCCGTAAAAACTATTGTAGGAGGTAAGTTTGAAAAATCCTCATCGTTTAATGGCGCAAATGTTGCATCATCTTCAGGCACATCATTTTCGCATCTAATTTTTTTATAATACAACATATCCTTAGTAGACAGCAAAGGTGCGTTTGAATGAATTATAAAAGATTTTGAATCCATATTTGTGCCAAGGGATGGATATATTAAAACTTGCCCTGATAAATTTATATCTGTTGAACGAAGACTGTGGCATACACATGCGGCAAGATTTCCACCCGCACTATCACCAGCTACAATCAGTGGCTCTGGATAAGTATTAGATGCAATTTTTACCGCATGATATGCATCATTAAATTGAGCTGGGTGTTTATGTTCTGGTGCGAGGCTATAGGCAACGGAAACTACACGTAATTGAGATTTTTCTGCCAAATTAGCACAAACATCATGATGACTATCTAAATCACCAACAACAAATCCCCCACCATGAAAATAAATTAGAGTACCCATTGAATTTTGAGGTTCATATATTCGAACAGGAATTGTATCCCATTCTTCTGTTTTGATGATTAATTCATATTGTCTGTGAGTATCGAATGCTCGACACATTTGATTATATTCTAAACGTTGTTGTTCAATAGAATATGATAAAAGTTCATCACTATAAAAGCTTTTTGTTTTCTCAATAAAAGCCCATGTTTCTTTATCAATTTCCGAATCGTATATCATAATATTACCTTAACAAATATTTGAATTAAAAATTCTAAAAACACAGCATAAGGTTAATTATAAATTTTCATAATAATTTCTTATATAGTATTTTTTCGTTTGTTCTGGACGATTATACCGTCTGAGGGTAAATTATATTATCGAGCAAAAATTTTCTCTAACTTCCATTTATTCAGGAATATAATCAGAAATGTATGAAGAACTAACTTGTTTTAAAGCTTATGATATCCGTGGTGAAATCGATATAAATATCAATGAAGAGATTGCTTATCGCGTTGGACGATCTGTTGCGCAACACTTCAACTCTAAATCCATAGTTGTAGGATTTGACGCTAGGGAAACAAGCCCTGCTTTTGCGAAGGCTGTTGGACAAGGTATAATGGACGCAGGATCAGATTTGATAGATATCGGCCTTGCTGGAACAGAAGAAATGTATTGGGCTGTAAGCAATTTTTCTGCATCTGCAGGAATTATGGTAACAGCTTCACATAATCCAATAAATTATAATGGAATGAAAATTGTTAAATCAGATTCAAGACCTTTGAATGATAATGAAGACTTCAAGGCAATAAAGAATTTAGCCGAAACAGAAAAATGGACCAAGACTGATAACAAGGGATCTCATTTGGATTATAGCAATCAAGCAAGGTCAGATTATGTAACCAAAGTCATGAGCTTTGTTAATAGGAATGAACTCAAACCTTTAAAGATTGTAATAAACTCTGGGAATGGCGCTGCTGGACCAACTTTTGATGCAATCGAAAAAAAGTTAAACACTAATTATCCAAAGATAGAATTTGTAAGAGTGGACCACATTCCGGATAGTACTTTTCCAAATGGGATTCCTAATCCTCTACTTCTTGAAAATCATCATAAAACAGCTGATATTGTTAAAAATGCTGGTGCTGATTTTGGTGTCGCATTTGACGGGGACTTTGATCGTTGTTTTTTCTTTGACGAAACAGGAAAATTTGTACCGGGTGAGTATTTAGTTGGTTTGTTAGCCACAATTTTTTTAGAAAAAGAACAAGGCGCAACAATTGTTCATGATCCAAGGGTGATTTGGAACACACAAGATATTGTATCTCAAAAAGGCGGAAAAGCAGAACAATCAAAGACAGGCCATGCATTTATCAAGCAAACCATGCGTAAGCATGAAGCAGTTTATGGCGGCGAAATGTCAGCTCATCATTATTTTCGTGATTTTGCTTATTGTGACAGCGGTATGATACCATGGTTATTGGTTGCAGAACTGGTTTCTAAAAAAAACCAATCTCTTGGTGACTTAGTCAAAAACCGCGTTTCATCATTTCCAAGTTCTGGAGAAATAAATTTCAAGGTTAAAGATGCTGACAGTTCTATTACTTCAGTACTAGAAAACTATCGAACT
>Ga0206127_1005675_pt1 | contig 10415 bp, 10 predicted proteins | sample Helgoland_Spring_6_FD_148646 | JGI IMG/M metagenome (GOLD analysis project Ga0206127, IMG submission 148646) | Pelagic subsurface seawater microbial communities from Kabeltonne, Helgoland, North Sea - Helgoland_Spring_Bloom_20160419_1 | ecosystem: Environmental > Aquatic > Marine > Epipelagic ...
CGGCTTTGATGCGCGCGAAACCAGTCCTGCCTTTGCGCACGCTGCTGCGAGGGGAGTTGATGAGGCAGGCGACGGGGTTCGGGTTGTTCGCGCGCGTTTGGTAAGATGAGTGGCCACAGGAGCTAATTCATAAAGGAAGTTATTATGAAAAACATTAAAATATTTGGCGCCGGCTACGTTGGCTTATCATTAGCGGTGGTTTTGGCACGCAAGCATAAAGTGGAGATTTTTGATATTGTTCCCGAGAAGGTTGACGCGATAAATAAAGGTACAACTCCAATTAGCGATAAAGGTATAGAAGATTATTTAATACACGTCACTTCTTCTGGTAATTTGGTTGCATCATTGTTTAAAAGCGAAAATACGTTGAATGCAGACATCATTATACTTGCGCTTCCTACGAATTTCGATCCTGAGAGTAATCAATTTGACACACGCCAACTTGATGATACCTTATTATCGATTGCAAGCACTGGCTATTCCGGCACAATAATCATAAAGTCGACAATCCCGGTAGGGTATACTGATAAAACAGTTGAAAAGTTTGGCTTTGGAAATTGTTTTTATTCACCAGAGTTTTTGCGTGAGGGTCAAGCAGTTCATGACAATCTACATCCTTCGAGGATTATCGTAGGTGGTAGTGACACAGCGGCTGTTGAGTTTGCCGAGATTTTGCTAAATGTATCACATGAGCGATCTGTTCCAATCATTTATACAGAAAACAAAACGGCAGAATTCATAAAATTAGCTTCGAACACTTACCTTGCAATGCGTATTGCGTTTTTCAACGAGATTGACAGTTTTGCGATGTATAAAAATTTAAAGTCGGAAGATGTAATCACAGGCATTTGCGCAGACCAAAGAATTGGAGAAGGTTACAATAACCCTTCATTTGCTTATGGCGGTTACTGTTTGCCCAAAGATGTACGACAACTCCAAGGAACTGTTGAAGAAAACAATCTATTATTGCCTTTACTTTCATCCATCCACGGCTCGAATGAAGTAAGGCTGAATTTCATTGTTAGTGAAATAGAAAAATGTGGCGCTAAAACTATCGGGATCTATCGGCTGCAAATGAAGCAAGGGTCGGATAATTCGAGAGAGGCTGCAAATTACAGGATACTAGAGAAACTAGCGAAGAATAAAGACTTAACGATAAAGTTATATGAACCAATTTTGCAAGTCCCAACAGAGTATAAAAGCCTTAAGGTAAATGATTTGCAAGAATTTATTGAAAAATCAGATTTGATAATTGCAAATCGAGGGGCTACTGAATTGCATTCTTGCAGAGATAAATTGTTTACTAGAGATATCTACAATGAAAACTAAAAACATAATTAATATATCCGTTGTTGGTTGCGGACGAATTGCTCAAAAACATGTACAGGCGATTGATGCATTAAAAACTGAAGGCGTGCGGATAATATCTGCTTCAGACATAAGACTTGAGCGTATCGATAGTTTGAATTTGTCGAGTGACGTCATACGTTCAGAGAACTGCAATGATCCTAAGCTGTTCGATGGAGTGGACTTGGGGGTTGTGTTGACGGAGTCTGGAAATCACTTTCAGAATGCAAAGATGTTTCTTGAAAAAGACATTGATGTACTGATTGAAAAACCTGTGACTTTAAGGCTGGATCATGCGTATGAACTCCGAAAAATCTCTAGAGAGCGCGATAGAAAAATCTATGTCGTAAAGCAAAACAGGTTCAATAAGCCAATACAAATTGGCAAAGATTTTGTTAATAAGGGATACTTAGGTGACCCACAAATCGCAACAGTTAGGGTAAGATGGTGTAGGCCGCAGGAGTACTATGACTTAGCAACTTGGCGTGGAACGTGGTTGATGGATGGCGGCGTCATTTCGAACCAAGCTAGTCACCATATTGATCTTTTAAGGTGGTTCATGGGTGAGGTGCGGTCTGTTCGAGCAATTGCTAAAACTTTTTCCGCAAAAATTGAGGCAGAAGATACAATTGTTGCTATAATTGAGTTTGAGAATGGGGCTGTGGGTACTGTTGAGGCGACGACTTCGACAAGGCCCAAGAACTTAGAGGGCTCACTGTCTATTCAAGGAAATTTGGGAGCTTTTGAGGTTGCGGGTTTTGCGGTCAACGAGTTGCGTTACTTGCAATCAGCGCACGTCAATTTTAAGCCTAATGAATTTGAAGTTCAAGATTCCGCTGACGCAAACACGACTGACGTGTATGGGAGTGGGCACAAAGAAGTTTATTCTCAGATACTTGCGGACCGCTTAGGTAAACCCGCATCAGTAGTGCTAATAGATGAAGCGATAAAGAGCCTCGAATTAATACATTTGATATATATGTCTGTGGAGCAAAAAAGATCGATCTCTTTGTCTGAACTTGGTAGTGGTTCTAACAGGCTCGGGTATTAAAATGAAATTAAAAACAATCGGCTTAACTGATGTCAACACTCATGAGAGTGTTGTAATTGTTGAACCCAGCAATATCTATGGGTGCCGCCTAGCCGAAAATGTATTTATTGGGCCGTTCTGTGAAATTCAAAACGATGTCGTTATCGGCCCACAAACACGGATCCAATCACACACTTTCATTTGCTCATATGTGACCATCGGCGCAAACTGTTTCGTAGGTCACGGAGTAATGTTTATAAATGATAAGTTTGAAGATGGCAGTCCTGCTAAGGGCGATAAATCTAAGTGGCGCAGTACAGTAATCGGTGCAAATGTTGCAATAGGCAGCAATGCAACAATCTTACCAGTCACAATATGTGACAACGTAACTATTGGTGCCGGTTCGGTTGTGACACGTTCTATTGTTAAACCTGGAAAGTATGCAGGAAGCCCTGCGAGAAAAATGGGTGATTAATATGGTGAAATTCAATGATCTTTCTCGGCACCATGCCAAGTATAAAGATGATTTTTTAAAGATATTCGAAGATACTTTAATAAATTCTTCGTTTATTGGAGGTGCAGCGATTAAAGAATTTGAAAAACAATTCGCTGACTTGATTGGTGTGAAATATGCGATTGGTTGCGGTAATGGCACAGACGCTATTTATATTGCATTAAAGTCCTTGGGAGTTTCAGTTGGGGATGAGGTAATAGTACCAGCTCAGACTTGGATTTCAACGGCTGAAGCTGTTTCTCAAACAGGAGCAAGGCCAGTATTTTGTGATGTTAATTCTGAAGATTGGACAATCGACGTAACGCAAATAGAAAAATTAATAACAAAAAGCACTAGGGCATTGATTGTTGTGCATCTGTATGGTTTTTCTTGTGATTTGGGTCGAATAAAAGAAATTTGTCACAAGAATAAAATTAACTTAATTGAGGATTGTGCTCAGGCCCACTTAACAAAATATAATGGTCAGGCTGTTGGCACCTTTGGCGATATTGCTACATTTTCCTTTTATCCAGGGAAAAATCTTGGAGCTTTAGGTGATGCTGGATGCATTGTAACAAATAATCATATTTTAGAAGAATATTGCAGAAGATTTTCTAATCATGGGGCTTTGGTAAAAGGACAACACTCCATTGAAGGATTAAATAGTCGTTTGGATACTCTTCAAGCGCGTTTTTTAACGCGAAAGCTTGTCGATCTAGAGGAGAATACACGTCGAAGGTTTGCCGCTGCTAATTACTATACTAAAAACTTAAACTTAATCGATGAAATGAGTATTCCTCAAGTTCCAAATTATTGTTCCCCTTCTTATCACCTATATACAATTTATACACAAAGACGGGATGAGCTAAAAGACTTCCTAGAGACGAGGTCTATAGAAACTGTAATTAATTATAAAAAATCATTGCCTGAACTCGACGCCTATATTCTAAAAGGTTATCGAGCGGAGGACTTTCCTAATGCTGTAAAAAATGCAGCCCAAACTTTAAGCCTTCCACTTTTTCCAGAGATTGAACAGGCTGAACAAGATTTTGTAATTGACTCAATAAAAATGTTTTTTAATGTTTAATTTTCTGCTGTTGATTAATGCGATTTTGGGCGGAATACTCCCCCTCATATTTCTGAATTTTTCTTCGCTTGCAGATGTTGAGCTATTTGTTGTTTTTATGGTCCTTCTAAATTGTTTTTTCATAATTGGAGGCCTTGGTCTAGATAAACATTATTTCCGCTCATACAATGTGATTAAAGGTATTGATTCCTTCCCGAAGTTTTATCTTTTGGTAGCGTTAAGTAGCGGATTTGTTGCTTTGTCTAGCCTACACCTATTTTTAAATAAATGGGGATTGGCTGACCTTTTACTGGTGTATATTTTTGGTGCGGCTTTAATGCTGCAACGACTCAACCAAATAAAATTAAGATACACACTTAATGTTAAAACATATTTTACTAGCCACATATTGCCAAAAATCATAATCATACCTGTGTTTTACTTTGCTTATGGACTGCACTGGTCGTATGGGATATTTGCAGTCCTCATTTTTATTACGAATGTTTCAATAATTGGAAATACTAAACTAAAAATCATAGATCATCTCTACCAAAAGAGTATGTGGAAATATTCGCTTCCGTTTGTATTTTCTGGTTTATTGTTTTGGGCTATTTCTAATTTAGATAGAATCTACCTAACATTTTATGAGGCGAATTATCTTGCTGAATATGGATATGCAATTTCGATTGCTAACTTATTATTTTTTTCGCAAATCTTTGTTACTACAAGGTGGCTGCCATCGTTACTAAAAAAAAAGGAGAAACAAATTTGGATGGAGATTTTGTTGTTAGGTCTTGGCATGCTAATCTTGCTGCTTTGTCTCCTACAAATCTCTTATCTCCTTAAAACTATGGAAGTTATTAAAATTTTTGCGTCAATAGATATGCCGCTGCTTGCCATAATATCGTGTGGTGTTTGCTTGCTAGCATTCCAGGAGATTATAGGTGGAATCGATTTTAAAAATAAAAATTCAACTAATTTAATGTGGTCCCTTGCAGCAGGTGTGTCAGGAGGAGCATCACTTGCGGCCGCTCTTGACAGCACAAACCTTTACTCAGGAGCAATTATTTTTTTATCGTCTACTGCTATTGCTTTGGTATTTCGTATCCTTTTGATAGTCAGACTTGTATATAAACACCGACATGGTGGGTTTTGATGCAAATCTATTTTTTATCTTCTTGGTTTAGCACTCCGGATAACCCAACAGCTGGGATATTTTTTCGAGAGCAATTTAGTCATATTTCCCAAAATCTAGATTGGAATTCCCATTTGCTGGCTTGTGAAGTTTTGTATCCACATCAAATAAGGCCAAGCATTTTTTATAATAAAAATAGAATCGAGGATATAAATCATTCATATAAGTTATCACTTTTACCAATTAATACCGAACAACGCCGTAACTTAATTACATTCAATTTTTTAGAAAAGTTAAATTCAGTCCATAAGGAAATCGATCACATTATTTGTTTCAGTGGTCTGTATGCTTCAAAAGCTGCGTTCGAAATGTACAAAAAATATGGTATCAAATATACAATAGTAGAACACAGTTCAACTTTCCTCCAGGCAAACAAAAAAATAGAAAAAGAATTAGAAATTTACTATAAAAACGCCCACGTCGTTGCTGCTGTTTCAAACGCGCTTGCAAGAGAGTTAGAATTTCAATTTGATATTGTATGTAAAACTATTAATAATCCTGTTGAAACTAAAAAGACCACGAAGAATTGCCATGTTCCAGGAGCTACTAAATTCATCAACGTCAGTAATTTTACTGCGAATAAAAATATTTTAGAGATTGTTAAGGCTTTTGAGAATTTTGTAATTTCCAGTCCAGATAGTAAGCTCGATCTTATTGGCGACGGGCCTACTAGAAAAGAGATTAAAAAATATGTTAATTCTAAAGATCTGTCAAAGTCAGTCACATTTAGCGGACGTTTGAAACATTCTGCGGTGCTTCAGCGCATGCTTCAAAGCAATATATATGTAAATGGATCTTTTGTCGAAACCTTTGGAATTGCACCTTTAGAAGCGTTATTATCGGGTCTCAATTTGGTAACTACTCCATGTGGCGGTGTAAATGATTTCATGTCAGATTTTGATAATGCGATTATGATATCTGGTTTTTCCCAATTTGATATATTGGAGGGAATGGTGAAAGCCTCCAAAATTGACCCTAAATCTAGTTTCGATCAATTAGTTTCAGCCAGGGATAAGTTTTCAGTTCAGCGCTATATAAATAATATTCAAGAATTAGTAATGTGATGTTTTGGATATTTTTAATCCTCCCACTATCTTGCTCTATAGTCGTGTTTTTATTTGATAAATCGGCAAAAAAAATATACGCAATTACAACTTTACCTTCCATTTTTATTTTGTGGGTAACTTTTGCAGCGGTGGGGTCTGGATATTTTAAGGAGCTTCAAGTATTTAATACTATTAAATTAACAGTTACTTCTATACTAGTTTTGATAACAATAAGCTTTTCTAATATTATACCACTTTTGTTTCAAAAAAAACGCATTGAAGGAAATAGTGACTATTTAGATGTTAAATATATGCCTGCTAAGTTAAGCAATTTTTTCTTGTCCACTTTCTTTTTTATGATACTGGCCATCACATATTTTTCATATAAAAGGGCTGGAGGGGTAAGTTCATTAATGTTAGACCCAAGGAATTATGAACTGACGTTTGGGAAGTATACTGTTTTAAACTATGTTTATTTTAGCTCGGCTGTGATAGCGTTGGGGTTCATAGAACGCCATTATCATAAAAAGAGCTTTATAAATGTTTTCGCTATTTGCGTTCTAATTGCGTGTGCCAGTTTATTTGGTAATAAAACTTCATTTTTAGATCTTTTAATCATATGCATGATCTACACATACCTACGCTTCAGTTTCAATTTTACTATTTTGCTTCTTCCTCTTATCTCTTTTATTTTAATTTCTGTTTATTTTGAATTAGTTCGTGGGGGCGGGGTTATTGGTATTTCTTATTACCTGACGCAAGGTAGCTTGAATTTTCTCTACTTTTTAGGCGAAGATAAATTTTATTACATTGATCCAGTTTCTTTAATCTTTAGATTTGATTTTTTAAATAGTTATCTTAATGACACATTCCCTTTAGGTTTTGTTTTGAATGAAAAATATAATACAGCAACATCATTTTTCCATCTGTGGGCTTTTGGCCGATATCTGTCCTTCTTTTTTGTATACTTCGTATATTATACGTGTTGTTTAAATGTTAATATAAGGAGACCATCTTCTGTGTTTCCAGTGTTACCTCTTATGATAGCGTTTGTATTATTTTTCTTTTCGTTCAGAATATTTATGATCAAACTAATTTTCCTATCGATTTTTGGTTATTTTTTTGCAAGAACAATAAGGCGTTATGATGATATATCCAATAAAACTGACGAAATTCAGCCAAAAAGTGCAATCAAGATCTGATTTGTATTGCCGCTCGGGAAATTTAACGTTCGTTAACGCAAACTTACTGTTTCCTCTTAATAAAGTTTTTCAATACAACGCTGAATGGATTTATCCTCCAGTAGTAGACCTGCAATTGTTGCTTGCAGATTATTCTGTTGGAAATAGAGATTTTGAAAGTTTTGAAAATTGGCTTTTGGAAATACAAAATGGTGAATTGATAACCGACGACGGATATTTAGTTCATAATTTTCATCAACCATTTTATCGGATAGAGGGACCATGGGCTTCGGGAATGGCACAAGGATTATTATTGAGCTGTTTAATCCGGTCTAGTACAAATAGCAGCACCCGTACTCGTTTAATCGTTGACGTGTTAGATACTCTTTGTAAGCCACCGTTGAAAATTGAGACTACTTTTGGTCCATTTGTCGAAGAATTTCCTTCAAAAAAGTATAGTATGGTGCTGAATGGTTTTTTGTTTTCGTTGGTTGGTATGCTTGAATTTTTATTGGTTTCCGAAAAATATGATGACATTGACGACGTAAAAAAACTTTCTTTAAGAAGCCAGGCCCTGTCCTACATAGAAACGCTAGTTGATACCTTACCAGTTTTCTTTTCGTCATCAGTTAACAGCTATTATGACATGCAGGGTCGACCTGCGGATTTGTCTTATCATGAATTACATCTCGAACAACTAATTGCTGTAAATTCATTGTGTGAACAAGTTTTCGAATTCTCGATTAATCATAGTGCAGAGCATGCTTTTAAACAGCCAACTACTAACAAAATGCAAGGCAATGTTATTTCATTAAGAAAGCTTAAGAATTTTTTGTTTATTTTGAAGAACAGTAGATGAATTGGTAATCCCACTTAAACATTGAAACGGAGGGATCTGCTTGATTTGAGTTTCGGGTTCACTTTGTTTGGGAGGGTTGTCCAAGCGAGTGCATTACCAATTGCACTTTGGGTGCGTTTTCGAGAACATATCGTGGAAAGTTTGAGCTGCCATGCGGCGGTGGCTCGTTTCAGGGTTAGAGCAGCAAATGGAGTTAGTTGGCTTCGGAGGTTGCGCAAACAATGCTACAGCAAGCGACCCGCACTGTGTAATAGGTTTCGAGGCTACCGGCCAGTATCGCCCAAAGCAATCGTCCTGATGGACGAAGGGCCGAGCAAGCTAAACTTCAACCCAGACTACTCATGTGAATCAGCTCATCAGTATTAATTTGATGTTTGAAATTCTTGAAACAATCAACATCATCGAAACTATAAAGGCAAAATAAATTCAATGAAATTTTTCTATTTAGCTTTCGTTAAACCAAACGGGTCAGGCGTGCATCGTAAAGTTCTAAACCAACTTAATTCTATCGAGGATTTATTTGATGATATCGAGGTTGTTTATGATGTTGATAAAAATTACTTCTACAAAATTGCTACTCGTTATTGGATACTTTTAAAAATATTATTTAATCGTACCGAAACTATTTATTATGTCCGCCAGCAATCTTTTGTACCTTTTCTTCAACTATTCTTAAAAAATAAGTTTTGGGTGTATGAATTGAACGCCCATGTACCATCTGAACGCAAAGCTCTTTCCTTTTTAAAACGCCAAATTTTGAGATTTAGTAGTGATGAAAGATGTATTAAAAAGTCATCCTTTGTTGTCAGTGTATCTAATGAACTACTCGAGCTATACGACTACCTTGGATGTAATGCATTAGTTGTCTCTAATTCAATCAGGGACGTTCCATCTGCGCCAAGCGGAAAAAAAACTAATGCTTTAGATTGTGAGGTGCATACATCAAAAAGATTAAAATTTTTATATGTTGTTAACCATGCCCAAAGTTGGCAAGGTTTTGATATTTTCGTTAAAATTGCCTTAAATTCAATTGATTGCGATTTTCATGTTGCTGGGTATGCGCCACCTACACTGAACGCCCCAAATATACATCATCATGGATTTCTTGACGAGAAAGATTTGATTACACTCGCTGGCACGTGCGATATTGGGATATCTTCGTTGGCTTTTGAGAGAAGTGGCCTAACAGAAGCATCTCCTTTGAAGTCCCGGTTTTATATCGAGCAAGACCTCCCGTTTGTAGGGTCGTATCGAGACACTGAATTCGATGATTACCCATTCTATACAAGACTAACCGGTACGAGTGAAGAAATAGTGGACGAATTTGAACGGCTTAAATTGTGTTTCACAAAGTGCAAACCGTCAGATTTCGATCTATCGAGTCACGTTTATAGAGAGAAGGAATTAATTAAATTTAGAAAAATTATTGGGGCCTTTATTGAAAATTCTACTAATAGGTAATCGAGGCGGTTGACTTTCCCCCGAGGCGCCCTCATTCGCAATGACAGTTTGCGGTTTAGGATTTCATATTCTTCATCGTCAGTTTGGGCAAACGCGTCCAGCGGAGAGCTCTGGGTAATCCCGCCATTTTTAACGGCGTTCGGCGGCTTTGTTGCATAAATCGGCTCCTGAAGGGATTCACTACCTGAATCCATCGTGATTGCTGGCGTTTATGAGCAGCTGAACACCGACGACATACAAAACCCGGAACTGGGCAGAGTATAACCTTTCACTGAAGCGGCGTGGATCGTTATCGATCTGGTTAGACCCCGAGATGGACTGGGAGCCGACATCTTCTGGCCGGCGGGGACGTCAACAAACCTACAGTGCTGCAGCCATTCAGGCCTGCCTGACCTTGAAGATCCTGTTCGGTTTGCCTTTGAGGCAGACAACGGGGTTCGTAGAGAGCCTGCTCAAGCTTGTCAGTATATACCCCGACTTCAGCACCCTGTGTCGGCGTCAGAAGACGTTGTCCGTCGAAGGGATCAGCAGGACCACTTCATCTGCTTGTGGACAGCACAGAGATCAAGGCTGAAGGTGAAGGCGAGTGGAATGCTCGCAAGCATGGAGGCTCCAAACGCAAGATCCACATAGGGATTGATGAGGAGACGCTGGAGATACGCGCGATCGAAGTCACGAGCAGCAGCATTGGCGATGCGCCGATGCTTCCCGACCTGCTCAATCAGATCGCTCCGGAT
>Ga0206127_1005688_pt1 | contig 10402 bp, 11 predicted proteins | sample Helgoland_Spring_6_FD_148646 | JGI IMG/M metagenome (GOLD analysis project Ga0206127, IMG submission 148646) | Pelagic subsurface seawater microbial communities from Kabeltonne, Helgoland, North Sea - Helgoland_Spring_Bloom_20160419_1 | ecosystem: Environmental > Aquatic > Marine > Epipelagic ...
ATGTTAGGTGGTATGACCCCGATTACATGTTCACAATACTACCCTGGGGGTCAAACGCGGTCAAAGTCTCTGGCGCGTTAAGGACAAAATCCCACGCCATTGATGTGTTTGTTTCTACTGCTTTCAGGTGTTCTTCAAACACAACCCCACCCGTCCAACGCAGTTTGCGAACGTCGCACACCAATACCGCGTCGATGGGCCGTGGCGTGCCAAGGATATTGTGGGTAAATGTCCACACCTGTTCCACTGGCTGGATCTCGCTAATCTCGACCGTGTTGGCCCACACCACATCTTGAGGCGCTTCAATCACGATCTGCGTCGTGACCCGCATTTGTGTCTGTGGGAACTCGAACTGACCAAACAGCAGCACCGCCAAAATCGGCAACAACAACAGCGATGCGTTCAAACTGTCGCTTGTTACATCAACCAGAGACTTACGCAAAACGTTGCGTATAACACATTGCCCAAACCATCCTAAAACCATGAAAATGGGCAGAAGGACAGCAATGCGAATAAGCGTTTCAAGCTGTATCAGCAGCAAAGCTACGCAAAGCAAAACCACCGGCAACGCAAGTAAACCAAACGTTTGGCGTGCCGGTTTGCTTAGCAGTGGGTCAAACAACAGCTGCGTTGCCGCGCCGTAGAAAATTGGAAACACAGTCACAAGAACGGTTGTGACTGTGTCCAAAGAAAAAATGCCCGACAAGAAATGCAAACCGTAATAGATCGCACAATAGCCAAAAGCAAAACACACGCGCACTACGGCGCTTTGCCTTTGAAGCCATTTTATCATGCGCGGATGCGATCGTTTTCTGGATCCCATAGGGGTTGGTCAGCATGCACTACAGCCTTGCAACGTGCACCAAATATTTCGATCTCAAGCTCGGTACCAGGCACTGCTAGTTCCGCCTTAACAACGCCCAGCGCGATGGATTTGTTCACACGGAACCCCCAGTCGCCAGATGTCGTTTCACCGACCACTTCATCCCCATTCCAGATCGTCGACATGTAAGGAGCATCTGTAAACGGTGCGTCTACAGTCATCGTCACAAACATCTTTTTAACGCCCGCTTCTTTTTCAGCCAGCAATGCAGCTTTGCCGATAAAGTCTTGCGGTTTATCAAAGCGGATAAAGCGTTCCATGCCGCCCTCTAGCAATGTGTAATCTGTGGACAGATCACCCTTCCAAGTGCGGTATCCTTTTTCGATACGCATTGAATTCAGCGCATACATACCGAATGGTTTGGCACCTGCATCGCAGATCGCTTCATAGGCGGCTTTACTGTCTTCAAAGGAGGTGTGTACTTCCCAACCCAGCTCGCCACAGAACGAGATACGCATCAGTTTACACGGCACGCTTGCGATGGTCGCATCTTGTAACGTGAGCCATCCTTTTGTCAGGTCTGCACCTTCCACTATACCAGACAACAGATCGCGTGACTGCGCGCCTGTGACCAATGCTGTTGACCATTCTTTGGTGATGTCTGTCATCGTCAGCGAACCATCAGTTGGTAGGCGTGATTGCAAGAACTCAAGGTCGTGCCACTGCGCCACGGCTGCGGTCATGATCCAGAAATCGTCCTCAGCCCAACGGATGATTGTCACCTCTGTCACGATGCGCCCACGGCTGTCTGTGAAATAACCAAGGTTCATGCGGCCCGCTTTTGGCAAGGCCCCTGCGATTTGTCCGCGCAACCATTCGGCAGCACCTCCGCCAGAAAGGGTGTAGCGTGAGAAGCCCGGCATATCGAGAACACCCGTTGCGTTTGTACAGGCCTCAACCTCTTCGGCAACACGTGCCTTCCACGGTCCTCCACGACTCCATGTTTCAGCGGATTCAAGGGAGGTGTCATCCCCATCTTTGGCAAACCAGTTGGCACGTTCCCAACCATTATATGCGCCCATCTGACCGCCCGAAGACAACAAATTAGCATGGTTCTCAGACAGCTTTTTGTCACGCCCCTCAGGCCATTCGTAATGCGGGTAATGCATCGCATATTCGTGGCCATAGGTTTCAAGCGCTTTTGACAAGCAATAGTCGTGATCGGCGTAATCCGTGTAACGACGCGGATCGATTGCCCACATGTCCAGCTCGGTTTCGCCGTGCATGATCCATTCGGACAAGATTTTGCCAGCACCGCCACCTTGAGCGATGCCAAATGTGAAGGAGTGCGCCTCAAACGCGTTACGAACGCCCGGCATTGGACCAACCATTGGCAAACCATCCGGCGCATATGGGATCGGTCCGTTGATGTTGCGACCGATGCCTGCTGTTCCAAGGGCTGGCACACGTTCCATCGCGTCCTCGATATAGTATTCCAGACGATCCAAATCATCTGGATACAGTTGGAATGAAAAATCCTCTGGCATTGGGTCTGCGGCTGTGACCCAAGCGGCCTGACAGTTGCGCTCATACGGACCTAGGTTCAGCCCGTTTTTATCCTGACGAAGGTAATACGAAACATCCACGTCACGGATCATTGGCATTTTATGCCCTTTTTCTTTAGTCCATGCCGCAAGTTCTGGAATTTCGCCAGTCAAGAAATATTGGTGGGACATTACAACCATCGGGACATGACGACCGCCAAATGGCTTGAACATCTCACCAACACGTTGCGCATAGTAACCTGCACAGTTGGCCACTTTCTCACAACGGATATCGCCTTTTTCAGTTTTAACGATCCATTCGTCACCATCACGTTCAATGCCAGTAACAGAACAGAAACGTTCAATCCGACCCCCTGCTTCACGCGCACCTTTGGCCAAGGCTTGGGTCAGCTGCGCCGGATCAATGTCACCGTCCAGTGGATCCCACAGACCGCCCGCAAGGTTATGCGTTTCCATGAATGGGTTAAATTCTTTGAGCTCTTCAGGCGTACAAATATCCATTTGCAGACCTTGATAGCGGCCCATGCCTGCCACCTTTTCAAACTCTTGCATACGTTCTTTGGAATGCGCCAAACGCAATGCACCGGTTACGTGATAATTCATCGGATAGTCGACGTCTTCGCCCAACGTGCGGTACATCTCAAGTGAATAGCGCTGCATGTTCATCACAGCCCAAGACCCCGCAAAGTTTGGGCAATTGCCCGCCGCGTGCCATGTGGATCCTGCTGTCAGTTCGTTCTTTTCCAGCAAAACGCAGTCTTTGTAGCCAGCTTTGGCGAGGTGATACAGTGCTGACGTGCCGACCACACCACCACCAATGATGACCACGCGGGCTGTTGTTGGAAATTCGCTCATGTCTATTGCTCCCTTTGCGGCACGTCGTCCGCGATTTTGTAGTAGTCACCTTTGTCCGCAACAAAGATGTGCTTTTGAAGTTCGAGCCCTGTAGGCCCGTCGATTATTCCTAAAGAAAAACTCATGCCCTCCTCGGCATGCGCTTTCCAGAACAAGAAATAGCCACACCTCGGGCAGAACCCGCGCTTGGCTGTTTCAGAGGCGGCGAACCAATGCACGTCGCCAGTAATTTCAAAGTTCTCTATAGTACTGTACCCGGAGGCCCAGTGGTGGCCCGACTGTTTACGACACTGCGTACAGTGGCAGGCTGACACGCTTTGACCGCCGTCTTTGACGGTAAAGGTCACGCCTTTGCGGTTACAGCTACCAGTCAGCATCACACTCTCCCCGGTGCACTGGCCGTGCCCAAAAGCAAGCCATAGATGACAAAGCACGCGCCCATGGCGCGGCGCAGCCAAACGTTAAACACAACACCCATCGCCGCGCGTCCTAAGCCAGCGCCGATAGCCGTGAACCCCATGTAGGAAAGGGCGGTAAGCGTGAGTGCCGTTGGCATGATCAGCTCCATCTGGTCCCAGATCGGTACATCCGGTTGAACGAACTGTGAAAAGGCCGCCAAATAGCCACTAACAGATTTGGGATTGATCACCGCAATCGCCAATGCGTTGCTATAGATGGACCCCGCGCCTTTGGGCAATTCAGGTGCGGGATTGCGCGCATTGATCCAGCCGCGCACCCCGATGAAAATCAAGAAGCCTGCGCCGATCAGTTTGGCCACATTGAACGCCACAGGCGAGGCCGCGATCAGTGCAGTGATCCCCATCGCCGATAGAATTAGGAACAGCGTTGCTTGGGTCAAGATAGCAACAACGCCTATCAGCCCACGGCGGAAACCGACATTCATACCGTTGTTGATACAATTCACTGCATTCGGCCCCGGCGTGATCACGAAGACCCCCCAAAACACTGCGAAAATGATCCAGCTTTCCAACGACATCTAATACACCGGAGGGGCGATTACCCAAACCGCAACGGCGGGGGTATCATAGGGGTTCATCCAGCGGTGCGTTTCGCCTTTGATGCGAAAACTGTCACCTGCATTAATCTTGAAAACTTTCCCTGAAATCTCAAGGTCCAGTTTGCCTGAAATGAGGTATCCAACTTCTTGGGTCAGGCGTGTTACAGGTTCAGCGATCTCGCTAAAGGGCTCAAAAGTCGAGTGCACCATTTCAAAGTCATCCGTCAGATCAGGCGACAACAGCTCCTCTATCAAGCCAGCGGTATGTGATCCCATCGGGCGGCGTGAGCCCTGGCGCACAACATACCCTGCCTCGTGCGCTGGCGCAGCGGCGTGGCGGAATAACATTGAAATCGGAACACCTAATAGCGCCGCAATTTCACGCAGGTCACTGATGGACGGATCGGACAGATCACGTTCAACCTGACTTAACCAACCCACAGAACGCCCCAAGCTTTCGGCCATGTCCGACAGCGTAAGCCCCCGCGATTTACGCAGGGCCCGAAGGTCAGCGCCTAGGGTGTCAGGTTTGCAAATATCGGTTTGCGGCATGAAAGGTCCGTGAAATTACTCAATCTAATTTCACGGTGATGTCGAGCTGCGTGAAAAATCAAGTAAATTCTTCATGACTCCCCAATTTAAGGGGCAATTGCCGACCTAAACGTATCTGCTAGTATGGCTGTCATTGCATCAGCATCTGTTTGGGTAAATGCTTCAGGTTGATCGCTATCAAGGTCAAAAACCCCCAATAACACCCCATTTCCATTCACCACAGGCAAAACCAGCTCGGACCGCGTTGAACTGGCACACGCGATATGACCGGGAAAGGCATCAACGTCTGCCACAAGCTGCACCTCACGACTGCGTGCAGCTGCGCCGCAAACACCGCGTGAAAAAGGAATCACCAGACACCCATGCCCACCCTGATAAGGACCAATTTTCATCAACTCGGGTTCGATCACGCGGTAGAACCCCGTCCAATTAAAACGGTTGTCACTGTGGTGCACTTCGCAGGCAACCGTCGCCATCAACGCAACGGTGTCAGTTTCGCCTTCAGCCAAAGACGCGATGGATTGACTGAGGGACTTGTAATCTACGTTCATGGTTTGGCTTTCAGATACGTCAGGTTAAGGGCGTTCAATCGCGATGGCGGTACCTTCGCCACCACCAATACAAATCGCTGCGATACCGCGTTTAAGGCCACGTTTTTCCAGCGCGTTTAACAAGGTCACAATGATCCGCGTTCCAGACGCACCGATAGGATGGCCCAGCGCACAAGCGCCGCCATTGACGTTGACGATGTCATGGCTGATCCCCATTTCATGCATGAAGGCAAGTGGAACGACAGCAAAAGCCTCGTTCACTTCCCACAGGTCTACGTCATCCTTGGACCATCCAATTTGCTCAAGCAGTTTTTGCGCCGCGGGTACTGGGGCCGTGGTGAACAGGCCTGGGGCCTGAGCATGGCTGGCGTGCCCTTTGATGTGCGCACGAATGGTCATGCCCTTGGCCTCTGCCGCGTCTTGCGCCGCCAGTACCAATGCCGCCGCCCCATCAGAAATGGAAGATGAATTGGCTGCCGTTACAGTGCCACCCTCACGAAACGCTGGTTTCAGCTGTGGGATTTTGTCAGGGCGTGCTTTGGCGGGTTGTTCATCAGTATCGATAGTCAACATTCCTTTCCCGCTTTTCATCTCAACCGGCGCGATCTCTTGATCAAAAGCGTCAGTGCCCTGCGCCTCAATCGCGCGTGATAAAGACGCCAAAGCATAACTATCCTGGATCTCGCGTGTGAATTGGAAGGCTTCGGCGCAATCCTCTGCAAAGCTGCCCATCAAGCGGCCTTTGTGATAGGCATCTTCGAGACCATCAAGGAACATATGGTCGATGACGCTGCCATGCCCCAATCGCGAGCCACCGCGCATTTTCTCAAGCAAGTAAGGCGCATTTGTCATGCTTTCCATGCCGCCCGCGATCATCACCTCAGTGTTGCCGAGCGCAATCTGATCATAGGCAATCATCGCCGTTTTCATTCCAGAGCCACACATCTTGTTAAGCGTGGTGGCAGGTACCTCTTCACCCAAGCCACCTTCAAATCCAGCTTGGCGTGCGGGTGCTTGGCCCTGTCCTGCGGGTAGAACACAGCCCATCAGCACCTCATCCACCGTCTCGGTTTGGGCACCCTCAAGAGCCGCTTTTATCGCAGCCCCACCCAATTGAGCAGCTGTCACCGGCGAAAAGTCGCCTTGAAATCCACCCATTGGCGTGCGCGCTGCGCCTGCAATAACAACGTTTTTCATAGTAAGTGCTCCAATAATCTTTGCCTTCGTCACCAGTTGGTAAGACTTTAGGCCTAGCTGTGTCAGCGTTCGTAGCGTCCATAGGTGTATAGAATGGAATTATCGACCAAAATTGAAGACCCTATTCTAATCCTGTCTGTGAATGATGACAGCATTGACGCAGCTGTTGCAATTGAATTCAAGGATGCGATGCGAACGAAAACTCTAGATGAACCCAAAATTATAGTCCTTTATTTATTTGCTGTGAATTTTATCGAATCAAGCGGCCTAGGTGCCATTATCACCTCAATGAAACATGTGGGGCAGGATCGAACATTGGCGTTGGCAGGGCCAACAACAACCGTTGATAACGTATTTCGCCTGACCCGAATGGATACCGTTTTCAGGCTGTTCGCGACCTTGGACGGTGCACTAGACGAACTATGCAATCCGCCCACTTGATACTTAGGAGATTGTTCTGATGTCCTCACAGCCTGCAACCCTTTGCGTGACGTTCAGTGTGATTAGCGGTGTGTTTGCAGCGCGCAAGGCATTGAGCAAACTGTTGGATGGCTTGGCCCCTTTGAATTTGGCGTCCGACGATACTGACAGCATCAAGGTGGTACTTTGCCGAGTTGCTCAACAATATTGTCGAACACGGTTACACCAACCCACAAACTCCCGTGTCAATTGGCGTGCAATGCACATTGGTAGACAATGAGTTGGATATTGCACTGACAGATACTGGTCTACCGATGCCAAACGAAGAACCGCCTATCGGCAAACCCCCAACACGGATGTCCAGTTTGTCGACTTACCTGAAGGTGGGTTTGGATGGTTTCTGATTAAGATGTTTGCACAAGACATTACCTACAAGCGATCAGGCGACATCAACACCTTGTCATTCCACCTACCAATTCGCCTGACAATAATTGCCTAACCGCACAGACGAGAAAATGCACCTCTCCCTAAAAGGGTCATGACCAAAACACAATTGTGGCCTGAATCAACGCCATACGGTTAGTTGTAGCTGCATAAAGCTTCCCTCGGCGTTTCGTATTCACGGCCCCACCCAGTTCGCACCGCCGAGGCACTGACCATCCCGTTATCGCTGCTAGTGGACTTCACCCGCCCCGTCGCTAAGTTGCTAATCAAATAATTGGCAAAGGTTTCGATATGCGTGATTTCCAACTCCCCGGACGGTCCCCTGTTTTTGCAAGCAATGGAATGTGTGCCACGTCTCACCCCCTTGCTGCACAAGAAGCAATTAACATCCTAAAGGCAGGCGGCAACGCGATGGACGCCGCAATCGCAGGCGCCGTCTTATTGGGTATCTGCGAACCACAGATGACTGGGATCGGTGGCGACTGTTTCGTCCTATATTCCCCTTCTGGTAGCGATGAAGTTCATGCCATCAACGGATCTGGTCGCGCACCAGCTGCTTTGGACAGCGCAACCTTGCGCAATGAGGGTCAAGCAACTGTTCCTTTGAAAAGCGCCCATGCCGTAACCGTGCCAACCGCAATCGATGCGTTTTGCAATCTTTCTGAACAGGTCGGCAAACTGGGCCTTGATCGCATTTTGGCACCTGCCATTCATTACGCAGATGCCGGCGTTCCAGTGGCACCACGCGTCGCATTTGACTGGGCCAATGATGCGGGCACTTTGCAAGGCTCTGCGCGCGACAAGTATTTGTTTGACGGCAAAGCGCCAACAGCTGGGCAAATTTTCCGCTCACCGGGTCAAGCAGAGGTACTTCGCCGTATCGCCAAAGATGGCCGCGATGCGTTTTACAAAGGCGAAATCGCAGAGGACATGGTGTCTTGCCTCACTGCAGCGGGGGGCGTCCACACGGCCGCGGATTTCGCAAATGCTGCGAGTGATGAAACAACGCCTATCGGTGGCAATTACAAAGACATCGAAGTGGTTGAGCACCCACCAAACGGCCAAGGTGCCACTGCGTTGTTGATGCTAAATATTTTGTCGCACTTTAACATTGCGTCGATGGATCCCTTCGGTTCCCAACGTGCCCATATTGAGGCAGAAGCGGCCAAGCTGGCCTATGACGCACGCAATCGGTTCTTGGCTGATCCAGAACACACCACGCGCGTCGACCATATGCTATCTGCAGAAACCGCATTCAAGTTGGCAGCGCTGATTGATCCAAAACGCGCGATGCAAGCTGCCGCAACGCTAACCGAATCCGTTCATAAGGATACGATTTATATTACTGTTGTAGATCGCGATGGTATGGCAGTTTCATTGATCTATTCCATCTTCCACGGCTTCGGATCAGGTATCGGGTCTGAGAAGTTCGGCATACTTATGCAAAACCGTGGTGCCGGTTTCACCTTGGAACAAGGTCACGCGAATGAACTAAAGGGCGGTAAACGTCCGATGCACACAATCATTCCCGGAATGATCCGCCAGAGCGGCAAACCGATCATGCCGTTTGGTGTGATGGGAGGGGCATATCAACCCAATGGTCACGCGCGCTTTGCCAGCAATCTAACCGACTTTGGGATGGACCCCCAAACCGCAATCGACGCGCCACGTGCCTTTAGCGAGGCAGGTAATATGAAGGTCGAACGCGGCTATTCAGATGCTGTGCGCCAAGAGCTAACTGACCTAGGCCACAACGTCAGCGTTCCAGACACAGCGATCGGCGGGGCCCAAGCGATTTTGATCCGCGAAGATGGCGTTCTTGAGGGAGCCAGTGATGCGCGTAAAGATGGCTGTGCGTTGGGGTACTAAACGAACGGTGGGCCATTGGCCCGCCGAACACCCTAGTTCATTTGGAAATGCAGAGGATATGTGCCGTCTTGGAACGGACCAAACAAGTCGAGAATATCAGGGTGATCCACCGGTTCGCCTGAATGATCAGCCAAAAGGTTCTGTTCCGACACGTAAGCCACATAATAGCTTTGGTCGTTTTCAGCTAAAAGGTGATAGTACGGCTGTTCTTTGATCGGGCGGCTTTCCTCAGGAATAGCCTCGTACCAATCATCCGTATTTGCGAATTGAGGATCGACATCAAATATCACACCCCGAAAGGGATGCTTCTTGTGCCGGACAACTTGTCCCAAATGATATTTTGCACGAATTCTTATCATAGCATTGCAGCCCTTATCGCTCGTTAGTAGACGTTGCAAGGGACCTTTGTCCAATTTTTGAAGCCTTTTTTAGGAAACAATCTGTGGCCCTTATCTTAACAGTCCTCGAAATCGTCGCTCCGGTTTTCCTTTTGGCAACCGTTGGCTTTACTTGGGTCAAGCTAGGCTTTGAATATCGCATTCAATTTGTGACCCAATTGGCGATGACCCTATCAGTGCCCTGCCTGATTTTTGTATCCCTAATGCAGGCAGAAATGGACCCAAGCGCCTTAACCGCACTGACGCTTGCATCCTTCGCGGCCTATGTTGGCGTCACGCTAGTGGTATGGCTATGCTGCAAGATTGGTCGCCTGAACACGCGCACCTACATGGCCCCGCTCATTTTTGGGAATACCGGAAATTTGGGCCTACCCCTCGCGCTGTTTGCATTTGGTGAAGCAGGATTAAGCAACGCAATTGTTGTTTTCGCCGTTATGGCGATCTTGTCTTTTACCTTCGGTATCTGGCTGGTTTCTGGTGAGGGTGCTTTGGAGAAAGTGGTGCGTGAACCGTTGGTGGCCGCCACTTTATTAGGTGCATTATTCCTATGGCAAGGATGGGAAACACCCCTATTCCTGACCAACACGTTGTCCTTGATCGGTCAAATTGCGATTCCAATCATGTTGATCACATTGGGCGTTGCAGTCGCCCGGCTTAGCCCTCGCGGACTAGGCAAAGCAGCGTTGCTATCACTGATAAAACTGATCATT
>Ga0206127_1005689_pt1 | contig 10401 bp, 9 predicted proteins | sample Helgoland_Spring_6_FD_148646 | JGI IMG/M metagenome (GOLD analysis project Ga0206127, IMG submission 148646) | Pelagic subsurface seawater microbial communities from Kabeltonne, Helgoland, North Sea - Helgoland_Spring_Bloom_20160419_1 | ecosystem: Environmental > Aquatic > Marine > Epipelagic ...
TTGAATACCATCAAGTTAATCTAAACGATTTCCCGAATGTAAAACGTTGGTATCTTGAGCTGGCGGCACGTCCCGCATTTGCACGCGGCTATGCCCAACCCAAAGATGCAGGCCAAATTCCTTTGCCGTAGCCAATGGATTGGAAGCACGTCTTTGTTTATCTGTGCACTAACGCAAATAGGTCTCGAGAGGACATCATCATGCAAACTTCAAAATCCTACATGGACGCGGCAAACGCAGCAGTTCCACGCATATCAGCGGCTGAAGCAATAGCCCGTCACGCAAACACTGCAGCCGTTTTCGTTGATGTGCGCGACAGCGCTGCCATCGCCGCAACTGGCACGATCAAAGGCGCGCAACTAATTCCCCGTGGCATGCTTGAATTCATGGCTGATCCAGCAACCGCTGCTCACAACAAGGCACTCACCAAGGATGCTGAAGTCTATCTGGTTTGCGCAGCTGGTGGACAGGCGGCACTGGCCGGTAAGACCCTGCTCGACATGGGCTACACAAATGTGACCAACATTGGCGGCATCGGTGACTGGGTCAAAGCTGGTGGGCCTGTTGAAGAGGCTTAAGCCGCTTGCTTAGACCGCATATTTGAACGAATAAACGCGCCGATGAAAATGATCGTTAAGATCAAAATGATCGTCGGTGCAGGCGCACTGTCGATAAAGAAGCTAATGTATACGCCCAATATTCCAGAGAATACAGTGACCCCAACCGCAATCGGCAACATGCGTTTGAACTGGTTCGTTAACAAAAATGCAATCGCCCCAGGTGCAATTAATAATCCGATTGATAGAATTATTCCTACCGCTGAAAGCGTTGCCACAATCGTAAGCGAAATCATTGACAACAATCCATAGTGCAGCCAATTCACCCGCAGGCCAACCGCTTGGGCCTGTATCGGATCAAAGGCGTGCAACAGCAGGTCTTGGCGCTTAGCGATCACAACAGCAGCAACGAAGGCCGCAATCAGACCAGCGGTCCACAGATCGGTTGCGCCGACGCCCAACATATTGCCAAACAGAATATGGTCCAGATGTACCTCTGTTGTAATCTTAGTGTACAAAACTATCCCAAAACCGAACATTCCTGAGAACACGATACCCATTACCGTGTCTTGTTTCACGCGGCTATTCTCCGACAAAAACCCCGTGGCAAGCGCGCAAAACATCCCCGCGACAAACGCCCCGATGATCAACGGAATACCGATGATATAGGCGATCACAACACCGGGTAAAACCGCGTGACTGATTGCATCCCCCATGAGGGACCACCCTTTCAAAACAAGGAAGCAAGACAGCAGGCTGGTGGGCACGGCGATAATGATCATAATCAAGAAGGCCTTGTTCATAAACGCAAATTGAAACGGAAGAAGCAGCTCACTCAACATCAGGACACCAGTGCTTGCGCTGCGCGACGGCGCGCGGCGATATAGCCGTGCTTGGGCGCAAAGAAAAAGGCGAGGAGAAAGATCAGGGTTTGTAGTGAAACAATCAAACCGCCCGCAGCCCCATCCACAAAGAAGCTGAGGTAGGCCCCGAAAAAGCTCGTTCCTGCCCCAAGTGCAACGCTGAGCATCAGCAAGCGCGGGAAACGGTCTGTCAACAGATAGGCCGTAGCCCCCGGCGTGACGACCATCGCGATCACGAGGAACGCGCCAACGGTTTGCAAGGCTGCAACACAGGAGGCCGACAGCAATGTGAAAAACACAATCTTTAACAAGTCCGGTTTTAGCCCGATGGATCGCGCGTGGTTTTCGTCAAAGAATGTGACCATCAGATCCTTCCATTTGGCCAATAAGATCGCGAGCGTCACAAAACCGATGATCGCAAGCTGCAGCGTATCAGACGGTGTAATCGCAAGGATGTTGCCCATTGTGATCGTTTGGATGCTTACGGATGTGGGTGACAGCGAGACCATGAACAATCCCAACCCAAAGAACGAGGTAAAGATCAGCCCGATGATCGTGTCCTCTTTCAAGCCCGATCTTTGGTTCAGAAAAAGCATCGCCCCTGCTGCTAATCCGCCCGCCGCAAATGCGCCCAGCGCAAATGGCAGGCCCAGCATATAAGCCCCAGCAACACCCGGAACGATCGAGTGGCTTAGCGCGTCACCGATCAGGGACCAGCCCTTAAGCATCAGATAAGCAGAGAGAAATGCGCATACGCCACCGACCAATGCACTGACCCACATGGCGTTGAACATGTAGTTATAAGTGAAGGGCAAAAGCAGTGTTTCGATCACTCTTTGATACCTTTCTCATCGCTGTAAACAACAAAGGGACGTTCATCGTCTGTGATCACGCGGATGGTACGACCGTCTTCATCATCATGCAGATCAGATCCACTAAGTACGAAATGGCGCAGCACCCCGCCAAAGGCCAGTTCCAAATTGTCATGGGTAAACGTGGTTTCGGTAGGCCCATAGGCCAGCACGGTTTCTTTGACCAAAACGGTGCGATCACAGAATTCTGGGACAGAACCAAGGTTATGGGTCGAGACCAACATCACCCGCCCCTCGTCGCGCATTTCGCCTAGGAGCGTGATGATTGCATCTTCGGTCTGAACGTCCACACCAGTAAAGGGCTCATCCAGCAAAACAACCTTGCCCTCCTGTGCCAAGGCACGGGCCAAGAAGACGCGTTTGCGTTGACCGCCTGACAGCTCACCAATTTGGCGGTGCCGGAAGTCGATCATGTTGACCCGTTCAAGGGCGGATGTGACCGCTTCATGATCCGTTTGTTTGGGACGGCGCAGGAACCCCATGTGCCCGTAACGCCCCATCATCACCACGTCTTCGACAAGGACTGGAAAGCTCCAATCGACTTCTTCAGACTGGGGGACATAGGCCACGATGTTTTGGCGCAACGCGTCTTTGACGGGCATGCCCAGCACTGTGATCTCGCCCTTGGCGGCGGGAACAAAGCCCATGATCGCCTTGAACAGCGTGGATTTACCCGCGCCGTTCACCCCCACCAATGCGGTGATTGTCCCCGTAGGGATTTCAAAGCTGGCGTTGCGCAGGGCCGTGTGGCCGTTGCGATAGGTGACTGTGACGTCATTTGCGGTGATGCCGGTTGATGCGCTCATTCAGATTGTCCTGTGGCAGATAGCCCTGTGGCGATTGTTTCGATGGTGGTGCGCAGCAGGTCGATATAGGTCGGCACTGCGCCGTCTGCCTCTGTCAGGCTGTCCACATACAACATGCCGCCATAGGTCGCATCTGTCTCACGCGCGACCTGTTGGGCAGGGGATTGGCTAACCGTGCTTTCGCAAAAGATCGCAGGAATGTTGTTGGCGCGCACACCGTCGATCACCTTGCGCACCTGTTGTGGTATACCTTGTTGATCGGCGTTGATCGGCCATAGGTAAAGTTCCTGCATTTGGAAGTCGCGGATCAGGTAGCTGAACGCGCCTTCACAGCTGACCAACCAACGCTGCCCTTCAGGCACCGCGAGGATGTCTGCCTCTAACGGTTTGATAACTGCCGCAATCTCTTGCTTATATGCCTCGGCATTGGCGGTGTAGATCGCCGCGTTGTCAGGGTCATATTTCACAAAGGCGTCGCGGATGTTGTCCACGTAGATCATTGCGCTGGTGGTGCTCATCCATGCGTGTGGATTTGGTTTGCCGTTATAGTCACCGCCTGAGATGCTCATCGGGACGACGCCATCGGTCAGTGTCACGCTTGGCACGTCGTTGAGGTTTGAGAAGAATTGTTCAAACCACAGTTCAAGGTTCAGACCGTTCCATAGGATCAGGTCCGCATCTTGGGCGCGGATGATGTCACGGGGCGTAGGCTGATAGCCGTGGATTTCGGCCCCTGCCTTGGTCACGCTTTCCACGATGGCTGCGTCCCCTGCCACGTTACGGGCCATATCAGCGATCACGGTAAATGTTGTAACCGCCTTAAACTTATCGTCGGATGCTAGAATTGGAGAAGCACATACTGCGCTTAATGCGAGTGAGCAAAGTCCTAAAATAATCCGTTGCATATTAACTGTTCCTTCAAAGGTAAGGCAAAAACATGTGGCTCTACATGCGAATTACTCGCAACAGATACTTTAGTTGAGAATGAATCGCAACTGGAGTTAGCAACACGCCTTCCAATAAGTAAATTTATTCATTACGCTGCATAAGATTAATTAAACTGATGGATACAGTGCGTGAAAATTAACCTTAAACAGCTTGAGGCCTTTGTCTGGGTTACAGATCTTGGCAGCTTTCGCAAAGCTGCGGATCGCTTGAATACAACACAACCAAACGTTTCATCCCGTATTGCACTGCTTGAAGGGGCAATGAAGCGCAAGCTGATGGAACGCGATGCAGGGTCTGTGCGGCTTACGTCTAAGGGTATCCAGATGCTTGATTACGCCAGAAAGGTTTTACAGGCAGCTGATGCTTTTGCTGATGCGGCTGCAGAACCCAGCCTGATCGATGGCACCTTGCGCCTTGGCGTAACTGAGATGATCGTGCACACTTGGCTTAGTGATTTTCTCAAGGCGCTCAGTACGACCTTTCCGCAGTTACATGTGGAGCTGACAGTAGACCTGTCCGTCAATCTGGAGCGCGAGTTGGGGGCGCGCACCCTTGATCTGGCCCTACAGAACGGCCCGTTTCGCCAGCAGATGACAGGCGAAATACCACTGGGTGATTACCCTTTGGTCTGGGTCGCCTCACGTGGTCTTGGGCTGCGCGGCATTACCAATCCAACGATTGAACATATCGCCCAACATCCAATCCTGACCCACAGCCGTGACACCCGCCTTTATACGGAAACCGCTGCACACTTTGGGGCGCGCAAGGATTTGGATGTCCGCCTTGTCCCCTCAAGCAATCTTGCGGCCTGCCTGTACATGACCTTGAACGGTATGGGCGTTGCCACCCTCCCCGCAGCGATGGTCAGCAAAGAACTAAACGAAGGAGATTTGATCCAGATCCAATACCAATGGCAGCCAGATGACCTAGAATTCTTTGCACGTTTTGATGCCGAACGCGCGCCCAACTTTGTCGCTCAAGCCGCCAAAATTGCGAAAAATATGGCAGAAATTCACAATGCCGGAGGATAGATTTTTTTTATCATCCCTATTCATTTTAAAAATTTGATTTGATACATGGACTCGCCCTAATTTGAGTAAACAGACTCACACCCACAGGGATCAAAGTACACATGGGCAACAGCGCAATTCGCATGGGCGTCGATATCGGCGGCACCTTCACCGACGTGGTGATCGAGGTTGAGGGCAAGCAGTATTCGACTAAAGTTTTGACTACCTACATCGCCCCCGAAAACGCCATCATCGACGGCTTGCATCAGGTCTGCGCCAAGGCGGGAGTGACCCCGTCTGACATCGGCCAGATCATCCATGGCACCACCCTTGCCACCAACGCGCTGATTGAACAGCGCGGTGCCAAGACGGCCCTGATCACCACCAGCGGTTTTCGCGATGTGATCGAGATGCGCACCGAAAGCCGGTTTGAGCAGTATGACCTGAACCTGACCCTGCCAGAGCCATTGATCCCGCGCCAAAGCCGTTTCACCATTTCTGAGCGTGTCGATGCCACTGGCGGCGTGTTGATTGATCTGGACCGCGCTGAAGTTGAAGCGGTTGCCGATCAGATCAAAGCGGCGGGATATGAAAGTATCGCTGTTGGTTTGATCCACTCCTACCTGAACCCAGATCACGAACGTATGGTGCGCGATGTACTGGCTGAGAAACTGCCGGATGTGATGGTCTCGCTGTCCTCTGAGGTCTCCCCACAGATGCGCGAATACGAGCGGTTCAATACCGTTGTGGCAAATGCCTATATCAAGCCCTTAATGAAATCCTATCTGGGTCGCCTGAAAGGTCGCCTTGAGGATGAGGGCGCGGATTGCTCTGTCTTCTTGATGCACTCTGGCGGCGGGATCATTTCCATTGAAAGTGCTGCGGATTTTCCTGTCCGTCTGGTTGAATCCGGTCCTGCGGGTGGCGCGGTGTTCGCCGCCAACATCGCGGCACGTTATGGTTTGGACAAGGTGTTGTCCTTTGACATGGGCGGCACCACGGCCAAGATTTGCCTGATCAAGAACCAGACCCCAAAGACATCCCGCGTCTTTGAAGTGGCCCGCACCTATCGTTTCAAAAAGGGTTCTGGCATGCCGATTTCGATCCCTGTGATCGATATGGTTGAGATCGGCGCTGGTGGTGGTTCGCTGGCCCATATCGACTCTATGCGCCAAATCCGTGTGGGACCAGAAAGTGCGGGTTCTGAACCGGGACCGGCCTGTTATGGCCGTGGCGGTGACAAACCGGCCGTGACGGATGCCGATTTGATTTTGGGCAAACTCGACCCTGACAATTTTGCAGGCGGTTCGATCCAACTGCATGCTGACAGTTCTGCGGATGCTTTGGTCAATGTGCTGGGTAAAACGCTGGATATGGATGCGCAAACCGCGGCCTTCGGTCTAGCCGAAGTTGTGGACGAAAACATGGCCAACGCGGCCCGTGTGCACGCGGTGGAAAACGGCGAGGATCTATCTGAGTACACCATGATCGCATTCGGCGGTGCCGCCCCGCTGCATGCTGGTCGGTTGTGTGAAAAGCTGGGCGTGGATCGTTTGCTGGTGCCAACGGGCGCTGGTGTGGGATCAGCAATTGGGTTCCTACGGGCACCGTTTAGTTTCGAGGCGAACCGTTCTGTCTATATGAAACTGTCGGACTTTAAGCCCGACGTTATCAAGTCTCTGCTCACGGAACTACAGGACGAGGCCACAGGATTTGTCCGTTCATGTGATGCGACATCAGACATTATTTCTGAGTTCAAAGTCTACATGCGCTACACCGGTCAGGGTTGGGAAATCCCGATTTCATTGACGGCTGAACAAGCCATGGCACCAGATGCGGATACATTCCTTGAGCTGTTTGAGGCGGATTATTCTGCCCTCTTTGGCCGCACAGTGGATGGCATGGATGTTGAAATCACCGTTTGGTCTGTGAACGCAACAACCCCACCAGAACAGGTCGCGCAAATCGCGCTGGCCTCTGACACGGGTGCCGCAACGGTTGCAGGTCAACGCGCCTTGTTTGATCCAGCACTCGCCGCTGTGACAGACGCCCAAGTGGTGCTGCGCGATGACATGAAGACAGGCCAAACCGTTCAAGGCCCCGCCGTTGTGACAGAGGACGAAACCACCATCATCGTGCCATCCTCGCGCCAAGTGACGGCCCAGCCCGACGGCACAATCGACATGACCACCAAAGGAGCGCAAGCATGAGCACCCCATCAAACGTTGCCTATCAGATCATGTGGAACCGCATGATTTCGGTCGTCGAAGAACAAGCCCAAGCATTGGTACGCACCGCCTTCTCCACATCGGTGCGCGAAGCAGGTGATTTGTCAGCAGGCGTCTATGATACTGACGGTCAAATGCTGGCCCAAGCGGTGACTGGCACGCCCGGTCACGTGAATGCGATGGCCGATGCGGTTGGCCACTTTATCCGCCGCATCGGACGCGAGAACATTTTTGAAGGTGACGTCTATATCACCAACGATCCGTGGGAAGGCACCGGCCACTTGCACGACATCACCGTTGTGACGCCGTCTTTCCACAAGGGCGAATTGGCGGGATTCTTTGGTTGCACCGCCCATATCGTTGACATCGGCGGTCGCGGTTTTGGCGCAGATGCCGCCAGCGTTTATGAAGAGGGACTGTATATCCCGATCATGAAACTGGCTGAACGCGGCGAAGTCGATCAAACCTTGATCCGTATTGTACGTGGAAATGTGCGCGAACCTGATCAGCTGGTCGGCGACATCTATGCTTTGGCCACCTGTAACGAGATTGGCCACCGTCGCTTGATCGAGATGATGGAGGAATTCCAGCTTGATGATCTGAATGGGATTGGCGGTTTCATCCTTGAAAACTCTCGACGTGCGACTTTGGACTGTATCAACGCCCTGCCCCATGGCGAAGCAACCGGCGAAATGACGGTTGATGGTTTCTCGGCCCCGATCACCTTGAAGGTCAAACTAAGCATCGAACAGGATCGCATTCTGTCTGACTTTACCGGCACCTCCGGTGTGGACAAGAAAGGCATCAACTGCCCGCTGGTCTATGCCAAAGCCTATGCCTGCTACGCGTTGAAATGCGCCATTGCACCCGAGATCCCAAACAACGCCGCATCCTTGGCGCCGTTTGAAATCACAGCACCCGAAAACACCATCGTCAATGCGGTGCACCCTGCCCCGGTGGCCCTTCGCCATATTGTCGGTCACTTTGTCCCCGATGCCGTCTACGCCGCGTTGGATCAGTTGCTGCCCGACACTGTTCCTGCTGAGGGGGCCGGCTGCCTTTGCAATTTTCAGGTCTCCCTACGCCCCCGTACGGACGCCACGCCGACAGTTGATGCCCGCCGCGCCGAGGTTCTTACGTTTAATTCTGGCGGGGCCGGAGCGCGCCCGCTTTATGATGGCCTGAACGCGACAGCCTTCCCATCGGGCGTGATGACCATGCCGATTGAAGCGACAGAGCACACCGGCCCCGTCATCATCTGGCGCAAAGAACTGCGTCCCGACAGCGGCGGTGCGGGCAAGTTTCGCGGTGGCTTAGGCCAATATATGGAAGTGGGAGCGCAAGAGGGCCACGAATTCGATTTTCAAGCGATGTTTGACCGTCTGGATCACCCGGCACGTGGCCGCCAAGGTGGCGAAAACGGTGCACCAACGACTATCATCCAAGACGACGGCGCTAAAATGTTCGGCAAAGGCAAACAGTTTGTGGCGCATGGGCGCCGTGTTGTTTTGGCCTTTCCGGGTGGGGCTGGTTACGGTCCCGTCAGTGAACGCGATCCAGAACTGGTAAAACGCGATTTGGCTCGTGGATATATATCCGCCGAGACTGCCGCGCACGATTATGGAATGACACAGCAAGACATTGAAGCGGTCCAAACCGCCGTCGCAAAGGGAGAGATGGTAAAATGAGCAAACTGCAAACACCCAAAGCCAACAGCTATGACGTTGTAATCGTCGGTGGCGCGATGCTGGGATCATCCGTGGCGTGGTTCACAGCCACCAACCCCGATTTCAACGGCAGCATCTTGGTCGTCGAAAAGGACCCAACATACGAGTTTACATCAACCGTGCACACCAACAGCTGTATGCGGCAACAGTTCTCAAACGAGGTGAACATCCGCGTTTCCCAGTTCGCTGCGGATTTCGTGAAGAACTTTCGCGAATACATGGGCGGTGATGAACGCGTGCCCCACCCAATTTTGCAAAGCTATGGCTATATGTATCTGGCCGACAACGCAGAATTCGCTGCCACCCTAAAAGAGGGTCAGGAAATTCAGGCCAAACTGGGGGCTGGTACCAAGCACATGACCGCTGAGGAAATCAAAGCGGATTACCCGTTTTATAATCTCGACGACATCTTGGTCGGCAACCACAACCTGATCGACGAGGGTTATTTTGACGGCAACACCCTGTTTGACTGGTGGAAACGCTCTGCCCGTGAACGCGGTGTTGAGTACCTGACGAACGAAGTGGTCGCCATGACCAAATCCAGCGATGGCTCCAAAGTGGAAAGCGTCACGCTGGCCTCTGGTGAGGTCGTGACATGCGGCACGGTTGTAAACTGTTCTGGCCCACGCGCGGCCCTGACGGCGGCGATGGCGGGCGTCGACATCCCTGTTGAGCCACGCAAACGCTACACCTTTATCTTTGATGCAGAAACGCCACTGGATCGCGATCTACCACTGACGATTGATCCGTCTGGCGTGCATATGCGTTCTGAAGGGACCTATTATCTGGCCGGCTGCCCGCCAGATGATGACCCTGCGGTGGATTTTGACGACTTCGTTCAGGATCATTCGATCTGGGAAGAAAAGGTATGGCCTGTGCTGGCCACCCGCATTCCGGCATTTGAGCGGATCAAATTGATCAACTCATGGGCGGGGCACTATGCCTATAACACCTTTGACCAAAACGCGATTGTTGGCCCACATACAAAGGTCACCAACTTTATTTTCGTCAATGGCTTCTCCGGGCACGGGTTCCAGCAGTCCCCTGCGATGGGGCGTGGCGTGTCTGAATTGCTGACATATGGTGAGTACCGCACACTGGATTTGTCAGCTTTCGGATATGAGCGTATTGAGAAAGGTGAAAAATTCCCAGAGAAGGCCATCATCTAATGAACCTCCCGCAAAACCCATTCACCCGCGCCATTACTGCAGGGAAAAAGCAGATCGGCCTGTGGGTTACACTATCAAGTAATTTCACATCCGAAGTTGTGGCCCCGTCAGGTTATGACTGGGTCCTCATCGACATGGAGCATTCGCCCAATGACCTTAATTCAGTCATCGGACAGCTACAGGTCTTTGCTTCAACCGGAACCACCGCGATTGTTCGCCCA
>Ga0206127_1005691_pt1 | contig 10397 bp, 11 predicted proteins | sample Helgoland_Spring_6_FD_148646 | JGI IMG/M metagenome (GOLD analysis project Ga0206127, IMG submission 148646) | Pelagic subsurface seawater microbial communities from Kabeltonne, Helgoland, North Sea - Helgoland_Spring_Bloom_20160419_1 | ecosystem: Environmental > Aquatic > Marine > Epipelagic ...
ATATTCGCTATCACAAGCAACTTAAAGAAATAGGCATTCCAGATTGGTCTCCGGCTCCGTTCTAAACGTTTCTCGACTCCAAATAAATATGAAAAAATTCATATACCTAAGCCTACTTTTACTGACTGTCACCACAGTATTGGCAGATGAAACGCCTAAACCCAACATTATTTTCATCTTCGCCGATGATTGGGGTTACGGAGATCTAGGGATTCATGGCAGTACCTTTTGCCAAACCCCTCATCTTGATAAAATGGCTGGCGAGGGCATGGACTTCACGAATTTCACCGTCAATAGCCCAGTATGCACCCCCAGCCGAGTGGCGGTCATGACGGGCCAATTCCCTGCCAGACATTGCATTCATCAACATTTTCAAAGCATCAAAGCGCATATCAAAAGAGGTATGCCGGATTGGCTAGATCATCAGGCCCCGATGCTACCACGCATGCTTAAAGAAGCTGGCTACACCACTGGGCATTTCGGCAAATGGCATCTAGGTAGTGTCGCGGATTCCCCCGTTGAGTCCGAGTATGGCTACGATCGTTTTGCAACATTCAATGGCTCCGGCAAGATCGAAATTTCCAAGAAAGGCCTCGCTTCGGTGGATCACGCCGAAAAATTTATTCGAGAGTTTTCGGACAAACCTTTCTTTATCAATCTATGGCTACACGAAGCTCACCTCGCTCACTACCCCCAACCCAAATTCTTGAAACAGTTTAAGGATCTCAACGAGCGAGAGCGAATCTATGCATCCGTAATTGCCGAGGGCGATGAAGGCGTGGGCCGAATCCTATCGTTACTCAAAGAATTAAAAATCGATAACAATACACTGGTAGTTTTTTCCACTGACAATGGCCCGGAATTCACCCGTGACGAAACGCACAAATATCACGGCAAAAAAGAATCCGACGGCTATGGCGGCTACTATTCCATCGGTGAAACAGGCGGACTGAAAGGTAAAAAACGCTCGCTCTTCGCAGGCGGCATTCGCGTGCCATTTATCGTTCGCTGGCCTGGGGTCGTCCCCAAAGGAGTCACCGATTCAACGTCGGTCGTCACAGCAGTCGATCTTCTGCCAACCTTTCTGGATGCTGCGGGCGTATCACCGCCGACCGACTATCAGCCCGATGGCGAAAGTATACTAAGCGCTTTTAAAGGAGCACCAATCAAACGAACAAAGCCCATTTTTTGGGAATGGCGAGGTGGTGACAATCAAGACTACACCTGGCCCTCCCTCGGTATGCGTGATGGCAAATGGAAGCTGCTGGTAAACAAAAAGCAAGAGAAACTGCAGCTATACGATTTGGAAAAAGATTGGGCTGAAAAAACCGATGTCGCAGCAGATTTCCCAAAAGTAGTTCAGGAACTATCTGAGAAACTAGATAGCTGGAAAGCCTCGCTGCCCACAACGCCTAGTAAAAACGGTTTGTCCAATGCCAGAAAGAAGGTTCTGAAGAAATGAAATGGATACGAATAACACTATGTGGCGCTGTCATGCTACTGGGGATGCTGATCTGGCTGCAAGGATCATGCAGGAATACGGTGTAACCATCAATGATCTGCACTCGCTCTCCAAGGCTTTTCCTTTCGAGGATTTCAAGAAGCCAGGTGATGTGCATTACACGATGGATGGGTATAAGAAGCTTGCTGAGCAGGTCGCAGACAAGCTTCTAACGACACTGGGAGGCGAACAAGAGAATTTAAGTGACAAGAAATAGTTGCGCCATTTCATGAACTGATTCTAGATGTTCGCATAACAAAAACAAACTAAAGAGAATAATAATGAAAACGTACCCTGTCGCTCTGTTCTTGGCCATCCTGGCAATTCAGACTCACGCCGCCGATCTGGAAACTCTCGCTTCAGGGAGTGAGGAAAAGGCCGTGGAAGCTGAAACCGGGGCCGAAACCCCGGCAGCCGGAGTCGTAGCTAAAAAGCAAGACACGGTCTACAGCCTGACCGATGAACTCATCGTGCAACTCAACAATCTCGGTGACTCCTTTGAGTCTGCCAAGGACAAGGCAAGTGGTGAAGGATTTGTCAAAAAAATAGCAATCATCGGTGATGAGATAGAATCTATTGCCGCTCGCATGGCCAAATTAGATACCCCAGGTGACGAGGAGAGAGCTCACCTTGAGGAAAAAATGAAAAATTCGACCAAGGGCTTCCGTAAAAAATTTGGCACTTTCTTTATGACCTTCGTGCAAAACGATGAACTTGGCAACAACGTTGGTTCTGCCATGACGGAGTTCCAAGCTCGCATGGACAAGCTCCCGCCGTTTTTTGATCGCGGCGGCCAAAAAAAGGAGGATACCGCACAGGCACCCCCTGCACCTGCCGCAGAAGTCCCAACCACACTCAAAAAGATTCTGGCTGAGGCCACGGATTACGATGATCTGGAATATGGCGACGATGAGAACGAGGGACTTCTCTGTACCCATGACGGCCTGATACCCTACACCGGTTGGTCCAAGATGGTGAGTAAAAAGGGGCAAGTGGAAAACCTTGAGCACTATAAAGACGGCAAGCAGCACGGTCTGGAAATTATGTGGTATGAGAACGGGCAGAAGTATTCAGAAATCAACTACAGGGACGGCAAGAAACATGGCCTCCAGAACCTCTGGTATGAGAATGGGCAGAAGGAATCGGAACTCACTCGCAAGGATGGCGAGTTCCACGGCCCCGTCACCAAGTGGTGGGAGAATGGCAACATGTGCTATAGCAAAAACTACCTGGACGGCGAATACCACGGCCTCTCAACCGAATGGCATGAAAACGGGCAGAAAAAGAACGAAACCAATTACAAAGATGGAGAGAAAAACGGTCTCCAGACCTGGTGGGATAATGACGGCAATGTGATCAGGCAATCCAGATGGAAGATCGGCCGGGAAGTGGAGACCATCAAATAGCATGGATCCGCGCTCCCGTATCGGCTACGAACTTGCTTCCGGGAACCCCCGCCGAACAATGAACTGGAGCGTACGTCCTAAACCCGCTTTGCGTGTTTGGCGGTCCGCCGCTCATCTCTAACATTGGAATGGACATGAAATGAAGATGCGACTCATCATCACCGCACTTATTCTGGGCGGGGGCCACTTCTTGTTGTCATTCGTTGTTGCCTACATTCCTATAGGCTCTGTGGCCGTTGTTGTATTACAACCCGTGCTATGGCTTACGACCCTATGGCCGAGGAACATCCCCAATTCTGTGGAGTTTGTACTGTTAGCCATAAACAGTCTTTTCTGGGGAGCAACTCTCGCTGTCTTACTCAACATCCCAACACTAATCAGAGGTAGAGCATCAGGTAGTAGATCCCTCGAAAAGGATGTCCGATAACGGCCCTCAAGAATGACGGTGAGAAACAGAACTGGGTAAAACATATTCCCAACAATGCCCTCGAGCGTACGCGACTAAAGACGCGCCCGCTCAGGGCTAACGAAAAACAAAAACTGAAGACAACATTATGAAGGTACACCTTACCGCACTGTTCGCGCTCCTCCTGGCAACGCAGACTCACGCCGCCGATCTGGAAACTCAGTTAACAGGCTACTGGGTGCCCGATGTTGAAAAGACATACGAGTTAGCCAGGAAGGAGAATCGAACTATTACGCGCATCTCACGGGGATGGATGCCTAAATTGGGCTGGGAATTTGGATCGGGAACAATGCTGATGCATTTTCAGGGGAACCAAGCGGTGAATCCACCCGAACACTTCTCCATCAAACGCTCAGACAAGGCCAAGAGGACGCTCGTTCTTGAGTTTGAAGAAGGAAAGCCCGAATATACGGCGATCGTTACAGGCCACGATCAACTCACGCTCAGCTGGGAGAAGGATAAGTTTGTGTTAAACCGAATCAGCAAAGAGGCTTTTGCGAAACGATATACCCCGCCTCCACCGGTAGCGGACGATGTCACAGCACAAGACATCTCGACCAGGCCGCCCGCCGGTGCAGAGCAAAGCGATAGGTCACCAGAGGAACGAGAACGCGGCATGAAACTGTTAGGGGGAGATTTAAGTGTAGCAACCAATGAGGTTGAGCGGTTCTATGCTCTGGGACACGCCGCGAGGAATGCGTTGCGGGACGGGAAAGTCAAAGAGGCTGAAGCACTCGCCAGTGAACTGGCACGCTTGGCTCCGAAATACAAGAATGACTGGAATTATGGTAACGCTATCGAGGATGCGAATCAAGTGCTTGGACGAATTGCCCTCTCCAAAGGTGATATCGCGGAAGCGAAGAAGCGGCTGCTCGCATCGGCTGACAGCCAGGGTTCGCCGCAATTAAACTCATTCGGTCCCGATTTTCGACTGGCTCGGGAACTGGCCGAGAAAGGCGAGCGTGAGACCGTGATCGCTTTTCTGGATGCAGTGGCCCGCTTTTGGGCCAACCCGGATGAGCGAACCGAAACCAATTCCAAGCGCATTGCCAACGAGCACCTGAAACAACTGCAGTCTTGGAAAAAGCGACTCCGTGCAGGGGAGGTCCCTGACCATCATAAATGGCGGTAGTTTATCTTTCCTACAATGAATCCAAGAATGCCGAACAAGGAAGTGGAGGCAACGGCTGACGCCGTGCCTCACTTTTGACGTTTGGGCAGAAAACGAAACTTTGTTGACATGGTCTCTTTTGGTATATTTTTTATACCTAAATGGAGTTTGGATACGATCCCACAAAAAGTGAAAAAAACAAGGACAAGCATGGTATCGATTTTGAAGAAGCTCAAGCACTCTGGTTTGATCCGGACAGTGTTGGCTTTGTCGCTAAATTGGATGACGAAGATCGCTTTGCGATCATCGCGACTTTGAAGAAAAAGCTTTGGGTCGCATTTTACACTCCAAGAGAAAATAGTATACGAATCATTTCAGTCAGAAGGGCTCGAATCAACGAAAGGAAACTCTATGAAAGCTAAGGATTTAGACAAAATTTTTGATGATGGAGAAGTCGATATCAACGACTACTTGGATTTGTCATCTGCATTTCGGCCCGGTCAAGAGCAGAAGCGTGTGAATGTCGACTTCCCCGTGTGGATGATTGATCGCTTAGATCGTGAAGCAAGCCGTATTGGAGTACCCAGACAGTCCTTGATCAAAGTTTGGATTGGGGAACATCTTGAGACATCCAAGGCCAAGAAGCAGAAGGGCATCAAGACAGGGTAGGCTAAGCCTTTGGCGCTCCTACCTTTATCGTTCGGAGCAGAAAAATGGATGCAGAATTTTAATCAATCATGAAACAAGCACACCTCCCATCCAAGATATCACTACTTGTTATTGCCCTTTTTGTCTCTCTATCGACAGCGTTCTCTGAACAACGCCCAAACATCATATTCATCCTTGTGGACGATATGGGCTTTTCCGATATCGGTTGCTACGGCGGCGAGGTGAATACACCCCATCTCGACCGATTGGCAGAGAATGGCCTTCGTTTCGCGAACATGTACAATACTTCCAAGTGTTTCCCATCCCGAGCCTGCTTGCTCACCGGGGTCTATGCACAACAATGTGGCATGAACCGCAGTTCAAAAGGAATCAAGAATGCGATAACCATGGCAGATCTTCTTAGAACAGAGGGTTATCGTACCTTGGCGGTGGGCAAACATCACTCCAATAATAGCCTCCATGATCGTGGCTTTGATCGCTTCTACGGTTTTCATTATGGCCCTGGTTATTGAACTTCTTGAATCCGACGGGCAACTGGAGAATGGAATTCTCGAGCAACTAGTAGCAAATATTGTGAGCCAGGAATACTACCTCATACATCTGGCCCTGCGCCTGATTGAAGGTCGGGAATTCTTTTCGAACGCAATCGAGGCGGATATTGTAAAACTCCTCGAGGTCCAAGACTTTTTCATTGCCCGCCGGGCAAGTGACTTTCTATCAAACCAGAAGCTGTCCGCTTCCGCAAAAGAGAAGCTGGATGCATTTCGGGTAAAACATGCCGATCGCTTGTGAGCCTGTTCCGGTCGAGATATTTTTGGGGATTGGCAGTTATCTTCTTTCTGGTCTCGAGCTTACGAGCTCAATCTCTGGAGATTGAGGATGCCACCGACCAAAAGAATCTTGTTGGGATAAATTATTCCACCTGGCATTCACTGGCCTTCAGGAAAAATATCCCCATTCGCAATATTCAGGAAATCCTAAGTGGGGGAGGGCTGTTTGGTCCCAGGGCATCCTGGCACTTCTGGGCGGAACCCGCAGTCGGCTATTACCGGGGAGATAATGCCATGGTCATGGACTACCATTTTGACCTGTTTGAGGAGGCTCAGATTGACTTCATTATATTGGATGCAACGAACCTTTTTCCTGATTCGAAGAAGAAGGATGAATACTTATATGAGCCCTTCGAAGTGATGGTGAAACTTATGCGTAATCGGGAGGAAGCGGGCAAGCAGTCTCCACGCATTATCATCTGGTCTCCCGGTTTACTGGCCAATGAACTCCATGACCGCTACTTCTCGAAGTCCGAGTACAAAGATATTTGGTTTTATTTGGATGAAGGGAAGGGGGCTAAACCGATGTTTCTTAGCAGGCTTGATATCGATAAAATTCCTAATCAGATAAATCGCCAGCTTACGGTTCGGGCGATGTGGGGGCTCAACACCAACCTTGCCGACCGGGAATGGTCATTTCTTGAGAATTACCCGCAACCCGTTGCTATGTTCGATGGGAAGCCTGAACAATTGGTTGTATGCACTGCCTTGCAGAAGAATTATATGACCAATGAGGATTTGGCTACACCACGTAAGGGTGGCAAGACTTTCCAGCTTCAGTGGTCACGAGCCTTTGAGATCCGTCCTAAGTTTGTAATTATCACTTGGTGGAACGAACTGATGGCCCAGCGCCAAAAAGACGCTCCCAATGGTCAGGTCCAGTTTACTGATATGTTCCGCCCTGAATACTCCCGCGATATAGAACCCGTCCAATCTCCGTATGGGGATATGTATTTCCGTTTGATGCGCGACTATATTAAGGCCTACAAGAAGGGCGAATCTATGCCCACGAATCTTTTGGAGCTTCATAGTAAGGAGTCCGATCGATTGGACTTCGATATGGATGGTATCCCCAACTTAATCGAAGGCACTAAGGATTCTGATGGGGATGGAATATCTGATCAATGGGACTTGGATTCAGATAACGATGGCATCCCCGATTCTCAGGAGAAACAATCCCATTTAAACTAGAAAGCCATCTATCTTTTTCTGTGGGATATACTCTGCATTACCACTATTCACCATTTAAATATAAGAAATCGAATACTTAAGATGTATAATATTATTATGAAAAATCCCTTGGCATTAACCATCTTCCTAAATGTTCTGCTTGTTTGGCATGGCTCACTAAAAGCAGAAGTTGAAAATTACAAGGCAGACATCTGCGTGTATGGTGGTACGGCCAGTGGTGTCATGGCGGCGTTGGCGGCCGAGAAAGAAGGTTCAACCGTCATCCTGATTGAGCCAACCCGTTGCTTGGGCGGAATGACTGGCGGAGGGATTAACCACTTGGATTGGGGAAAGGGAGAAACGGTGGGTGGCTCGACCTATAAAATCCTGATGGAGGGATTGAAAGACCAAAAAAGAGCTCATGGAGGGCATGCCAAATATGGCATCGGCAACAAACAGTATAGGGAGCGATTCAAAAAGTTGGTAAAGGATCGAGGAATTACCGTTATCTACGACCACCGAGTAGGAAAAGTCCAAGTCGGGAACGAGACCATTAATAAGCCAACACGAGAACAACCCATTGCCCTAGGCGAAAAGATTGTCTTAAAAAACAAAAATAATTCCATCCGATCGATCATTCTCGATTACGCCCCCGTCGATGAAACCGGTTGCCCCATTCCGGAGCCCAAGAAGCGGCACGTCATTACGATCTCCGCAAAAGTGTTCATCGATTGCTCTTACGAGGGTGACATACTTGGGATGAGCGGTGTTCGCTACACCTGGGGTCGCGAGTCGAGAGAGCACTATGATGAATCGCTAGCCGGGGTTCGTCCGAGCCTTTGGCTTCACGACATCGATCCTTATGTCGAGCCGGGTAACCCGAAAAGCGGCTTGATCCCATTTGTCCAAGATCGAAAGATTGGACCCTTGGGGAGTGCGGACTCGTTATCGATGGGGTATTGCTTCCGCTACGAGTTCGATAAGAGCGGCAAGGGCATACCCATCCCCGAACCAACGAATTATGACCCGGCCGAATTTGAAGTTTACCGCCGAGCCATTCGCAATCGGATAGACATCTTTTCCAATCGGCATATGAGAACAACACTCAACAAGTTCACGGTGCATAAAAAGGCACCTTTTGTCGGAGGTGCCCAATCCAATCGAAACCTGATGGGGTCCACCGTCTACGGTTGTAATGAGGAGTACCCGAACGGTGATTGGGCAACGCGGTCGCGGATCTGGAAGTTTCATCAGGAGTTCCTGATCAATTCGATTCACTTTGCCAAAACCGATCCCTTGGCTCCAAAAAGTATGAAGCAAAGGGCAATGAATACTTCTTTCAGGAAAGGTGTTTTCGACGAGACTGGTGGTTGGCCCAGTCAGCTCTATGTTCGCCAAGCCCGCCGAATGGTATCCTCATATGTCGTCACCCAGAAGGATCTGGAAGGCAAAACTGACCCCCCTCATCCGGTGAGTCTGGCAGCTTATGGAGTGGATGACTGGCCATACGCCGTGGTCGTGGAGGGTGACAAGATTGCGGTTCAGGGCGGGGCGTTTTCCATCGTTTATCTCGACAAAGGGAAATATAACGGCAGCTACAAAATCCCTTACGAAGCTATTGTTCCCAGCAAGGGAGAGTGTGAAAATTTACTTGTTCCCGTTTGCGTCTCGGCTAGCCATATCGCCTTCACATCTCTTCGCATGGAGCCAGTGTGGATGATCCTTGGGGAATCCGCCGGGGTCGCAGCTTCCATGGCAGCGGATAATGAAATTGCGGTGCAGGATGTTCCCTACAAAAAACTCAGACCGAAACTGGATGATCTTGGTCAAATTCTCGATCGTGTGAAACAAGATAAGACCCAACTTCAGTCGGTGCGATGGAAGTCACAGGATGATTGGAATTCGCAGAAGAGCGGCTACGAATGGCTGTTCCCCCACATTGACAAAGATTCAGATGGTAAGATTTCAGTCGATGAGTACTCGACTTTCCAAAGATTCAAATCCAAGAATGATGATTGGGAGCAATCACTGAAAAAAACTGATTTCAAACGGTAATCCCACATCCGATAAACCCAATATTATCCTATTGATGGAAGAAAACCCTTTAACCGTGCATTCCCTAGAGGAAACATGAAGGAAGATGAATAACAAAAACGGAAGAAAATACGCGCTCTGGGGAGCGTGGCTTCAAGTCGGTGCGGTTATCGGGCTTATTTGGACTGTTATTGGGATGATAAGTTCTTTTCAGAATGTCTCACCAAGCGGAACCGCCATGGCAAATGGGATATCCAACGAATTGACCCCAGTCCTGATTGCATCGGTTGCGTCATTTATTGGAGTGATTCTTCTAGCTGTGGCGTTGTTCAGAAAGAAATATCGGGCGGCGTGGTTCTTTTGGTTCCTACTCATCTATGGCATCCTAATCGCAATGAATTATTGGGAAGGAACGGTTATCGGAGGCTTGTTGATTATTTATCTATTCTACAAGAAAGACGAATTCCTCGGGAGCAAAAAGGAACTAGAAGCGAAGCCTGTCTGAAATATCATTTTGGATCAACTTTCCTTGGCTGGAAGGGTAAGGAAGGTTTAGTTTTTATCAGATCTGTATTTAACTGATTTAACCGATAGTCCGGGAATAAAAAATATCTAATCTCAATCTTATCCCTCGCGGGTTGGATGGTGGAATGATAGGAAATAAAGAATGAAACTCCCAGTATTTCTTATTCTACTAACGGTCGGACTCTTCCTTCAGGCGAAAGAAGGCAAACCCAATATCATTCTCTTGATGGGGGATGATCATGGTTGGGAAGAAGTCGGGTATAACGATCACCCTTATGTTAAGACACCCAACTTGGACAAGATGGCATCTTCGGGTCTGCGCCTCGATAATTTTTATGCTCAGCCGAGTTGTTCTCCTACCCGCGGAAGTGTGCTGACCGGGCGTCACCCCAATCGTTATGGAATCTTTAGACCGGGCTATTCGATTCGGCCCAAGGAAATTACAATCGCTCATCTTCTCAAAGACGTAGGTTATGCAACCGCTCATTTTGGGAAATGGCATGTGGGGCCGGTTAAGAAATCATCTCCGACCAGTCCCGGAGCGATGGGTTTTGAGCACTGGCTATCCCATGATAACTTTTTCGAAATGGATCCGGTCTTTTCACTGAATGGTGGACCGCCAAAAAAAATCTATGGCGAAAGTTCGGAAATTCTAATCGACGAAGCGATGAAATACATTGAGAAG
>Ga0206127_1005696_pt1 | contig 10393 bp, 7 predicted proteins | sample Helgoland_Spring_6_FD_148646 | JGI IMG/M metagenome (GOLD analysis project Ga0206127, IMG submission 148646) | Pelagic subsurface seawater microbial communities from Kabeltonne, Helgoland, North Sea - Helgoland_Spring_Bloom_20160419_1 | ecosystem: Environmental > Aquatic > Marine > Epipelagic ...
GGCTGTGTGGGGGGGGTGGTGACGACTGGGAATTTAACACCCCGCACACTTATTAACATTACTACTGGTGCCGACCGTGTTAGTATTATCGGTGTTATTAAAACTTTTGGTTATATTAACCTCTTTGGTATACTTAGTCGCCGTAACTCCTTTCACCCCTCAAACTGCCTTACTAAACCTAGTGGCGACGTTATTAACCTCGACCAACTGCCAACCTCGTCTTCGGTGGGGGGGACTTATTACCTCCGGTTACACACTGGTCCCCGCCTCTGATAAGGGTGTTAGGCTCTGCCATCAACCCCACTACACTAATAGGTTCGGTTGGTAACATTACATACTATAGTTATAACACCCGGTTATTGTACGGTTCCGAAAACCCCGCTTTAGTCGAACTGTCAGGCTTTAACTCTTCCGCCTTCCTTAACAAAACCAGGCTAATTTTAGCTTCTTATGTTACTATATTTGCGGCGAGTGCCGCACCCCACCACGAACTCCGGTTACGTACCGTACTTACTCCTCATATGTCCCTTAAGACAAAGACATTTTAACTTAGTAAGGGTTCTGTGGGTATTTAATGAAATTGGTTCGAATTTGTCAAGGACTGGTTTTAATTATATAGGCAGCTCTCACTTAACGAGCTACCCTGGCGCACTCCTAAAGTTACTGTTCGAAAACGGTACCTTTAGTATTCTTAGGTGGGTCGAATTTAAAACTAAAAACGCGAAACCGATTTTTTATGTTCGGTTTAGTTCACGTTTGTTAGTGTTACTAGTAGTTCTTACACCAACCCTCGTTTACTTCAACCCGGACGTATTTGGGGGTGCGGCCTTGTGAACGCTCGTACGGGTATTACATTTTCACTTTGTCAAGGGTCTTAGGAATTTCATGGGTGATTGATTCATTTGTGCTAACCCTTACCGACTACTACCACTGTTGTCTTCCTTTCACGAAAAAAGCCTTAAATGGGTGCGTTTATAGGCCCTCTTTCAGGTACTTGCTCTACGTAGGTACACGTTAACGTGCCTAAGACCGCCCAGGCCACTAACGCTATTATAGGTTGGGTTTGTTGTGTGCGTGTGTGGTGTTTCTGGGTTTTGGCGCACACCTTAGGCCTAAAAAAGACGGTAGACACGGTTAGTTAATCCATTATTGGAGTTGTTTTTACGCACAGGACGTGTTGAATTTATTGGTTTATTTAGCGCAGTTAGGAAACCTTTGAGCGTTTCTAGGTACCGTCAGTTGGTTGTCGACTCATTAAATAATTTTTCGCGAGGCGGTTTTGGTTTACAAGAGTGTACTTACCCTACTGCTCAACGTGGATAACGTGTCCGACCGGGTCAGGTGATTCGTTGAAAACTCACCTTCCAGTGGTGTGACCTGGGAAGGTATAATCAGTTTCTGGTTGACGGTACAAAATTATTAAACGTTCCGGTGTATAACGCCGGCCTAGTCAACTCTGATGTGTGGGCAGTTAATTTCTACGAAGAAGGCAAAACCGTGTCTGTTATCAAATCTGTCACTAACTATCCCGGATATACGATACATACGGGGGGCACTGCGCCTGACCCCACAGTTACCAACCACTAGAGGTGGGATATTCTTCGTAGTACGTTCTAGCATTCTTTTTCTTGTCGATGTTTCGGTCGCGGTGTATTATCTTGCGTGGGTCCGGCCTGTGGGTGAAAAGTGGCTGGTTATTGTATTTGCCCCGCTTCCTAGTGTGTCTTTAATCAAGGCCTTGGTATTATTAGTCGGCTTTACATGCACTTATGGATGGTAGCCCTGTGGGGTTTGGTAACACGGGCCTCTTCTTGGGGTGGGGGGGTCCGAGGCCTTTTTCCCTACCTACCTACGCGCCTGATTGCGGGGTCAAGACGCGACCGGGCCGCGTTAATTGGGTGTGCTCACCCTGCGGTACCTTAGGTCTTTGTATTCGTTTAAAGTTTTTCTACTCTACTATTCTTCGTTGCTGGGGGGGTCCTTCAGAAGTTTTCGACTTAGTGGTTTCTCGTGTAGTTTGGTGCGGCTAATGTTTGCGCGTTGGTTGGCAAGTTGCGTCTTGACGGGTGTAAAATATGTTAAGAGATGCTCTGCAGCCGGCCGACCCAGGCCCCACTATTAACCCGTTTGTTATGTTGGTGTTTATGGGTGGGGCAGCAGCATCCCCCCCTCCCCGTGTACAATATCGTACGTAGTTTGGTGAGGAGCTCTGTTCAACAATTCTTACGTTACGTAAAACCGCGTCTCCCCCAAACCCTAACTATGTCGACCGTCTGACTTTGTCAGGTACTGACTATTCTCCCACTAGGCATTACTACTCAGGACAATTTATGTTATACCGAGTTGTGGGGGGTTGGTGGTGCCTTTTAAGGCTTCGCACTCGTCGAAAGTTTTTTTCCCCCTACTATTCTTCGTCGCTGGGTTTGTATACGCTCCTTGTAACGATAGCGCTGTCCTTACTTTATAATGGTTGTGGTGTTTTACATAATCGCGGTGGGTAATCTGTAGAGTACTGGGGGGGGGTAACTGGGTGTTATAAAGTTTTCGTAAGGTATACACTTCTCTTTGGGCAAGTATTGGGGGGGGGGTGGTGTGTGTCGGACTAGCCCTAAAAGGCTTAAAACTTTTTAGCTATAAAGTTTACTACTACTTTATGTTATACGACCCGCTGGGTGGTCTCGGACGGGGCTCATAACCCTGATCTCAAAGGTTCAATTCCTTGTGGGTCGCTCACGTGTTCGTTAAGGAACATCCCACTAACTACTATAAGAATATCGGCCGAGACTGGGGCGGTAGTGGTGGTCGAAAACCCCCCCGCAGCTTTTTAATTTCGTAGCAGCGCGACGCGCGTAAGTCTTTTTGAAAAAACCACCACAGTCGGTTAAAGCCTAGCTTACTATTTAAAATTTTAATTAATACTTAGGTTTATAGTTCGGAGCCTTAAAGAGTCCGTAATGGTGCTAAGTAGTGGTAGACAATATTATACCGGGGTATGGTGGGTTATTGCGGGTATGGAATGGTGCGGGGGGGTCCCCGCAGAGGTTTTCGGCTTAGTGGGTTTCCTGTGTAGTTTAGTGCAGCTAATGCTCTTGTGTTGGTCGACAAGTTGCGCCTTGGTGGTTATAAAATACGGTACAAGATTGAATATTAACTTGTTTGTGGTGTTGGTGTTCGTGGGTGGGGTGGTATAGCACCTCCCCGTGTATATATCGTACGCAGCTCGGTGAGGAGCTCTATTCAGTAATCCTTACGTTACGGAAAACCGCACCACTCTCAAGCCCCAATTACAGGGTGCAAGACTTGTTTGTGGGCTTTGTTTTAGCAACAACTGTGGCCGCCAGTTCTTATTCCGTCTCGTGCGGCAGTAAACGTACTTTTAGCCCCAACCTTAAAGTGTGTTTTTTATTTACGGAGCAGCTCTACAGGCCACTCTTTAAAAGGTTTTACTCGTACAACTCTCGGCTCCCCGCTCTTGTACACACGTCGTGTGTGCGTGCCTGGCGGCCAATGCCCCACCCCACCATTTCTACTAATAAAAATAGTTTTTAGTACCACACGCCATTACGTAAGTGTTATAGGTTCTATGTGTACGCACCTTTCGGTGGTGGCGACTTTACGCTTTACCGGGGGTTTGATTTCGGGTTTTTTATATTAAGAAGGGGTGGGGTTCTCCCGAGCCCCAATTACCGACCGTCTGACTTTGTCGGACACCGATTATTATCTCACTCTACTTAATGGTACACCGCTAAATACTACTGTTCATGTTAATTTACGGTATATCGAGTTGGGTAGGGGGGTTTGTGTACGCCCTATAACGACAGTGTTGTTCTTATGTAATCGTGTTAGGCGCCTCGCAGAATGTCTAGGCACCGACCGGGTGTTATAAAGTTTTCGTAAAGGTACACACTTCTTTTTAGGAGAGTGTTGGGGTGTTGGTGCGTGGCAGACTAGTCCTAAAAAGGCTCGAAGCTTTTTAACTGTAAAGTTTGTTATTACTTTCTGTTATACGACCCGCTGGGTGGTCTCGGACGGGGCCCATAACCCTACCCTAGAGGTTCAATCCCTTGCGGGTCGCCCACCGGTGTTCGTGAGTAAATATCTTATTAACTACTATAAGAATATCAACTGGGGGGTAGTAGTAGTAGTAGTAGTAGTTAGTGGGCGACGCGCGCAAACCCCTTTTAAAGAAATTAAGGTTTTTTGAAAAAACCACCTCAGCCGGTTAAGGCCCGGTTTATTATTTAAATTTTTTTAAATACCTAGTTTTAGAGTTCGGCCCCCCCGAAAAGCCTTTAGTAATGTTAAGTGGGTGCATGTGGGGGGTAAACTAGTGCGGTTGTATTTACTATCTTGTTTTGGTGGGGCGGTTTGGGGTTCAATCCTGTGGGGGTTTAGTATTTACTTTATTTATTTAATAAACGGGTCGTTTTTACAATAACTTACGGCCCTATTTAACGGTGCTTGGGTTAATGCGCGACAACGCCCGACACTCTAGTGGTACTATATATGACCTGTATACGGCCTGCGGTGCGTTCTTCCTGCCATCTCCTCCCTACTGCACTCTGAATACCAGGACACGTTTAGTATTATATTAATTGGCCCCCCCCGAATTACCTACTACGTTGGGTGACTACACTTATTCGTATATTATATAAGTAACCGGTCCTACTTTGTTGGCCTAGCTAGAGCCTACTATATATCCTTCGGGGTGTGTGTTTGAGTGTTAGTTTGTGTTTTATTATTTAATACTATATCCGGGTGGCGTACGCCCGTACGTTTTTAAGCGGTACGTCCGCACTACTATATATTTTCAGCGTCTAAAAAGCCGCATATGCGGTTAGAGGCCTTATTATACAAACCGTTATTAGTTTAGTGATTTTTGGTGGCGGTAAGGGGGGGTTACTATAGATTTTGTCGGCAGTAGTTTCTTTTACTTTTTTGGGCTAATAACCTTGTACCTAGTTTTTAAGTACTCCGTACATTATTTTTCTTTCCTAGAGGCCTCTATAGCGGGGGGGGTCCATTACGTACTATAACTACGGCACCCGGTTATCGTACGGTCCCGAAACCCCCGCTTTAGTCGAACTTCTGGGCCTTAACTCTTCCGCCCCCCCACCGTAAACTCCGGTTACGTGTCGTGCTTATTCCTTACAAGTCCTATAAAACAAGGGCATTTTAGTCTGGTAAAGGTTTACGCGTAATTTATGAAGTTTAATAAAATCTGTATTTTTTTTATGAAACGGATTATAAAATGTTTACTATGTCCACGCTGTAGGAGCCACACTAAAGCGTTTATAAAATTATTAATATTCATGATCTGAGCGTGCCACCTCACCATGCTCATGACCGGGGAATCGTCTTTAATAACATCGTTCTGGACATTGTGTTATTATTTTTGTGAGGCCTTTAGTTATATTTTTAGTTATGTCTCGAGTGGTATGCTTACGCTAACTCTTACGGCCTGTTGACGCCGATTAATCGCTTACCTGAAAAAGTTTATGGATAAAAAACCTTAAATGGTATGGTTTGTCCGGGACTGTTTTTTTGGTACGATTTTGGGGTAAATTTTTAGGTACGTATTTTGTGTGTGTGAGCGCTAACGCGACGAGACATACCGCCCAGGCTACTACTAACACTATCGTGATAACATTTTCTGCCTTATACCTATATTTATTATTATATTCATTTTTACCTCGGGTTGGGGTTGGACTCTACTATACCCTCTATAGTTTCTAATATTTATAGGTATTTTTATGAGAATATTTCCTGCCTTACTTACGCCTTCGAGTGTTTGTATTATAACGTAGAGTACTACACGTCCCACTTATCATTAATTGTGGACGTGGCCGAGGCCTGTGGTTCTTGAGTGGTATTTTTTGGTTTAATTTATCAGATACTAGTGACGGTGGTGGTTGTCTTACAGATCATCGCATACTTCACAACCGACTACTTTAGGCTAGAGTTCGTGTCTCATTGCATAGTTTCTGTTACGGGTCTGTACCTAGACTACAAAATGTTGGTTTATAAATATACACGGGCGTATTTCGCCTAACCTATGCCCCCCTCATACACTTCACGGAGTGGTTATATTGAGGGGAGTCGGGTGCTTATAATGTTATTAGTTATCCTATAGGTCCTCGCCTATTATGTAAAATAACTTTAAGTTCCGGTACGTGCTTTATTGTGCAGTTTCTGTTACGAGCCTCCCTACTTAGGGACTATAAAACGTTCTTATATAAGCACTTTTACGGGGACATTTCCTTGCCCAACCTGACTATTTGAATGTTTACATTGTAGCTTAAGGTATTTTGCATACCCCACCACCACACGTCTTATTAATTGTGTGTTTAGGGCTTGCGACTCCTGAGTAACACCACCTACTTTAGTATACCGAGTACTCGTAGCAGCGTTAGTTGATTCCCGGGTTTCTTACCTACTAGGTAAACGATTATTTTAGGTCCCGGCGTATGCCGTACTAGTGGATTATATGCCCGCACTAACACTCATCTCTTGCGTAGTTTTTATGAAAAGTAAGCCGAACACGGGGTTTCGTAGTAGGTTATACCTTAGTTCTTATATGTTTAGAAAACTTGGATTGCTTTCCTCATTCAGGATACGGGGCTCAACCCTGAACTTGGGTATGATTAGGGGGGGTTGGTAGGGTACTGGGTGTCGGAGAGTCTAGTCAAGCCTGGTGGGCGGCCTCTCGACGAGCAAGTAACTTTACTCTTTGGGATACACCCCCCGGTTCTAGCACCGGGGGTGTACTTGTATTTTAGGTCTCCAAAGCTTGCTGGTGGAGTACGGTATTTACAGTAAGGCTTCTATGTAAGCCTGGGGCCCTGCCACCTCTACGTATAATATATTAAGTCCCGCACCTACGTAGCCCTTTACAGGCACTTTCTACTAAAAAATTTAACGTCTTATCTAAAGCGTTGCCGCCTATACTTACGTTGTTCCAAACCCTGCGACTATAATAATACCGGCCCTTAGGGGTTTGTTGGGTTGTAGGGGGGTTGCTTTACGCCGTGCCTCAATAATATAAAGCGTGTTATAGTTTTTTAATACCCCCCCCTCGGGGGGGGGCTGTTACTTTACCGAAACCTACTAAGGTTATTTTGTGGTAACCCCCGTCCCACCTTATTATAGGATATCCGCTGGTCGCTGTTAGCGGGGTCTTTAACTCCGCAAGGCTACTTACTTGCTATTAATCCGTGTTAAGGTTGTTATTTACCGCTAAAGCTGTTTATATTCGTGTCACGTTTGGGTATTTCTGGTGTGGTACTTTGAAAACCTTGCGCTACGCAAGGTTGGTGGTTTTTTATTTTTTTTACGTACTTGAGAACGCACTACGTCAGCCTTGGTAAATAGTACGTTGCGCGGCTTAAGTAAGTTGCAGTCTTTTGGGGGTCACGTGTGTGAGTTATTACCTACTACTTTACACCAAACAGTTTTGGGAATTTTATTATAAACTTTAGTGTATTATTTGGGTTACTCACGCGGGTATAAATATGTTTTAGGGTGGACACCCCCCAATTCACTTAATTTTTTATAAACCACCGGTGTAGTTTTGAGACCCCCTAGGTACTAACTTTTTTATAAGACCGGTTTGTTTTGGGTAGTGTTTATTGTTTGGTGTGTCCGCACTACCTACTTAAACCCGAACCGCCACAGCTTAGTTGGTGGCGGGCTTACACCACCCCAGTGTTTCTATAAACTTCGGTAGAAACTTGCTGTGGCCGCCGAGGTTACGAGAATCTTTAGTTGAGAGTATAATAAAGGTGTTATTTAAATTTGCGGTGAATGAAACTTAGTCTGATCTAGGGGTTAGTTAGTACCTATGGGGTAAATCTTTTTTACCTGACACAGCGACTCCAATGGTTTTTATTGTTAAAGTTGTTGATTAACAACTGGGGGGTTAGTCGGGGAAAGTGGGCCAACGATTCCTAAGAGTTCCTATCGGTGGAGTTGGCTAGTACCTTGGTGCCCGCCTATCATACCTTGGTTGAGAACAGTCTTGCGGGGGGGGTTGACCTCTTCTGTTGTTAGGGGGGGGTGGTACGCGGGCTGGGTTTAGAACGTCTTGGGGTAGTTCGCCGCAGTTGAAGAATACCTGCCAATCGGGCACACTTCACTACTAACAACCTCTACATCACAGGGACGGTACCTTTTTAATTTAGGGGTGGAGGGGTTACTGCTTTAAACTAGTATTTTATATTCTCTAAATCATTTGCGCTAAAAATTACGAAGTTACTAAAAATAACCCTAACATATTTATCGATAGGGGTTATCGGGTCGTTAGTAATTTACTAGTTTACTACTCTAAGGGTAGGTTCGTACATGCTAATCTTTTTGTTGGTTCTCGGTCTTATGCTTATATAATAGACCCTATCTTACGTACTTTTTACTCCGAAGGTTTTACCGTACATGTGTGTTAGTGCAGGCGGTAGCCTTTTACATACGCTCCTGCTAAAAAAATTTAAAGTCCTACCTATAAGGCGTTACGGCTTGTACTTCACTGTTCCAAACCCTGCGACTACGGTAATATCGGTCCTTAAAAGTTTGTTGGGTCGTGGGGGGGGCCGCCTTACGCCGTGACTTAAGTTGTATATTTTATTACCCTAATATACATAAAGTATACTATGTGTTTTTAGCCCCCCAGGGGCTTTATTACACTACCTTAGTGTTTCTATAAACTTCGTTAGAAACTTTCCTCGACCGAGGTTGCGGGAATCTTTAGTTGAGAATATAATAAAAGTATTTTTTAAACTTACGAGGATGTTAGTTTGGTTGGGGCGGTGGCCTCCTAAAAAGTGGTGGGGGTGTGCGAAGGTTTTGTGAAACGTATGTGCTATGCGACTACTACAGTGAATGAAACCCTATCGTATTTAGGAGTTAACCAACCCCCCCCGGGGGGGGGGTTGGGGTAAATCCCTTTTACCTGATCTAGCGGCCCTGCAGTTCCTATCGGTAAAGTTGGTTGGCACCTCGACGCCGGCTCATCGCACTTTAGTTGAGAACAATCTTCCGGGGGGTTGACCTGTTCTATTGTTAAAATGGTACTCGAGCTGGGTTTAGAACATTTTGGGGTAGATTGGTTCCTGCCTGCTGTTAAGTTGAAAAAGTGATAAGCCTTTGCCTTAGTACGGGGGAGTTGGGGTGGGGTAACTACTGAATTTTATCCTAGGTGGGGGGGCCTATCTGGTCATTTTTCAAAAGAAAAACAAATTGTATATTACGATTTTTAGTATAATCCGTGGTTGAATAGTTCGTTAAGGTTTGGGGTTTCCTGGCTACAACGTTTACTCTTATTTTTTCACTAGCCGAGGTATAGGGTTCTTAGGGCCTAACTAGATTAATATTTTATGTTTTATAAAGCGTTTGTATTAAAAATTAGGAAACTACTAAAAATAACCTTAACATATTTATCGCTAGAGGTTATCGGGTCTTTGGTAACTTACTACTTTAAGGGCAGGTTCGTTCTTATAGTTTGTTTGTTGGTTCTCGGTCATATGCTTATATAATAAGCTTACCTTACGTACTTTTTACTCTGCAGGTTTTACCGTACATGCCTGTTAGCGCAAGCGGTAGCCCCTTACATGCGCCTATACTAAGGCGTTACTGCCCGTACTTCTACTGTTATAAACCCCTCGGCTATAATAATATCGGCCCTTAAAGGTTTACCGAGTCGTAAGGGGGCCACACTTTACGGCCGTGCCTTGGAGTACTCTACTCGTTTTAGAATTACCTCGCGTATTTTATGTACTTTATTTGTTGGCTGAGTTGTCTAACACTTTCAGTCATAACGTATTTTGTGGGAGAGTTTGTGGTGGATCACCGGCTATTTCAGGGATCACTCGTGTTTATATACGTGCGAGACTGGCTTGCGTGTATAAGGTTACTGGTTATTCCATTATACACCACTTCTCGGTATATTATTGGTCGGGAGGTTGTTTACTTTACCGAAACCTACTCGGTTTATTTTGTGGTAACGCCCCTGTTCCACCTTATTATAAGATATTCGCCGGTTGTTGTTATCGGGGTCTTTGGGGTTGGTATTTACCGCTAAAGCTTTTTATATTCGTGCCGCGCTTGGGTATTTATGGTGTGGTACTGTGGTGGACCTTGCGCTAAGCTATAAAAGCTACACACACTAGGTTAGTGGTTTTTTTATTTTTTATACACTCGAGAACGCACTACGTCAACCTTAATAATGTTACGTTATGTGGCTTAAGTAGGTCGCAGTTTTTCGGGGTCGTATCTGTGGGTTATTACTCACTGCCTTGCACCAAACAGTTTTTAAAATTTTTATTATAAACTTTAGTTTACTATTTGGTTTACTCACGCGGGTATAATATGTTTTAAGGTGGCCCCCCCTAATTCACTTAATTTT
>Ga0206127_1005701_pt1 | contig 10388 bp, 9 predicted proteins | sample Helgoland_Spring_6_FD_148646 | JGI IMG/M metagenome (GOLD analysis project Ga0206127, IMG submission 148646) | Pelagic subsurface seawater microbial communities from Kabeltonne, Helgoland, North Sea - Helgoland_Spring_Bloom_20160419_1 | ecosystem: Environmental > Aquatic > Marine > Epipelagic ...
CGGGGACAGACCACGTTTAATTCCTTCGCTCGAGTGCCTTTTCTTAATGGGCTTGATATGATTCACTCAGCAAGCAGGATGTTTGCTGCTCAAATTATTAGAAAAGGACTTCTACATGCCCAGACGCGCGCGAGTCGCTGTTGCCGGTATCCCCTGGCATATTATCCAGCGTGGCAATAACCGTTCTGCTTGTTTCTATACAGAAGATGACTATCACTATTATCTAGACCAGTTGAAACTACAATCCGCAGAGCACGGTTGTGCTATCCATACCTATTGTTTGATGACCAATCATGTTCATCTACTGTTGACACCAGAGCGGCTAGACAGTGCTTCTTTGATGATGAAAAATCTAGGTCAAAGGTATGTTCAATACATCAATCGAACTTATCGGCGCAGTGGGACACTTTGGGAGGGGCGGTTTAAATCGTGTCTGGCCCAGCATGAACATTATGTTCTTACCTGCTACAGATACATCGAGCTGAATCCCGTACGTGCAATGATGGTTTCACACTCAGCTGAATATCGCTGGTCTGGCTATCATCATAATGCTGAGGGCAGCCCGAGTAAGTTCATAAAACCCCATGAAGACTATGTTCGCTTAGGTCTCACAGATGAGGAGAGAAGGAGTGCTTATAAATATTTATTAGCAGAGGCTTTAGATAGGCAGCACATTGATCAAGTTAGAGCGGCAACAAATGGAAACTACGTGCTTGGGAATGAACGCTTTAAAAAGGAAATTGAATTGGCGCTCGGTCGTCGAGTGACTCCGGGGAAACGGGGCAGGCCGAGGAAGGCAGATTAAACGTGGTCTGTCCCCATTTGTTCTCCATTTGTTCTTTTGTTCTTTGTTCTTTGTTCTTTGTTCTTATTTGTTTCTTTGTTTATTTGTTCTTTGTTTTCAGCCGTATTACGGGCCGACGCGATTTCATCGGGGTCAAAAGTAACTATAAAAGCAGGTTCAAAATTCGATACAATTCAACACTCACCGCGCCAATTGATCGACTCTTGCACAAATCCGCTTATGTAACGCCGGGGTTGCGTCGGCGGCAAAGGTTAGGAGCATGCCGATCAAGGCTTGCTGACGATACTCTTTTAGATCAATGTAACCGCAAACCCAGTCCTGCCTTGCTAGTCGCTGGGAACCAAACAGCTGCTGCGCAAGCCAGCGACTATCCAATTGACCTCTTAGGTAACCGTGTTCTAGAGCGCGGTCACAAAGCCTCTGAGCCACATTTACGGATTTTTTGAATATGCCATCGTTCATTTCATGTTCAAAGAGCCCAAGACGTTCGCCCCCCAAGAACGCCGCTCTATAAAAAGTCTCATCGGCGCCATAGAGAGAAAGCAGGTTGTTGATGAAGCTCTCCGATGCTGCAATGGGGTCTACCAGCGTAGGTTCGGCCAATGCCTCGTCGATTCGATCGACCAACCCTCTGAACAACTCGAGCACTATGTCGTTCTTCTTTCCGAACAAATTGTGCACGGTTGGGATTGTGACCCCAGATCTCGCTGCTAGCTGACTGATTGTCAGTGCATCAAAACCCTCTGCAGCAATCAGGTTTCTGGCAACGGCAAGGATCTTTTGCTTTCGAAGTTCCTTATTCGCCTGACGCGTTACTTGTCCCTTGGCTACCACGATGCCTCCCAAAGTTCTGATCCTTTAAGTATTTGACAGCAGTTTTTATTATACATAAAATATGAAAAATTGCCTAGGCTCCAATAACGCTAACAGAAGAAGCCCCAATGAACCGACCACACTATATGGAATCAATTGACGCCTGCGCGACACACTACGGTGATGACGCCGATGCCATGCGGGAATTTCTACTCGCCGGACATGAGCGCGCCATGGAACTCGACAATCGCGGCCCCATTGCCTTTGACGACCGGGGCAACTTAGAGCCCCATATTTTGGCCGCCTACAGAAAGTACGGATTCTACGTTTTCACCGGTGTTCTGAATTCAGACGAACTCAAGGACATCGACGATGATCTTACGTCCATGAAAATGAGCTTCCCCGCTGGTCCCGGTGAAAAACTCACTGCGGATGGGGGCCCTGCACTAGGTGCAGATTGCACAGCGCCGAACTTGGTTTGGTCAAAGCCTTTGGGCGATCCTCTGGGTGGTTCAGCGCTAGCTAATGGACGCCATCAGGTGAAGCTCCATGAGCCCAAGGCCGCCGCCAATGCGCCGGAGTGGGCGCCGTTTATTCTGCTTGGTTCTCTCCAATTTTCGGAAGCTTGCCTTCGGGTCTATGGGCACCCTCAGTTATTGGAGGTCGCCGAAGCAATCAATGGCAAGGACTTCGCTCCCTTCAATGAAACGCTTTTCATCAAAGAACCCGGAATTGGTGCCGCCGTATCCTGGCACCAAGATGGTACGACCCACTGGGACAGTGAAGCCTTTGACGAAGATATTCACGGCTTCAATTTTATGGCTCAGCTTTATGGCAGCACCGCGGTGAACGGTGTCTGGGTTTTACCGGGAAGTCATAAAGTCGGAAAGATCGACATCAAGAAGTTGGTTGAGGAATCGGGAAGCGAACGCATAAAGGGAACGGTTCCCCTTGTCTGCGATGCCGGAGATGTAATTATGTGCAACCGGCAGCTTGTGCACGGCTCATTCGCCAATACAGGTTTCGAACCGCGCATTACCGTGAACATGGGCTTCCACCGACGCAGTTCGGTTCTCGACGTTATGGGAGCAGGTACACACAACGAAGCGCAAGTCTTCGATGACACTCTCATATCAAAACGGTCCGAGGTTATCGGTTACGGAATCGACGCTCGACGGCAACGCTTTCCTGACGAGACGCCTTACAAGTATCAACCGTTTCTGGAAAAAGGCTTAAGCTACACATGGAACTCAGACGCCAAAGTCTCACTCCGTGACTACAATGCAATGGATCTAAGCATCTAGGGCCAGAGCCCAGTAACGATACATCCTGCTGAGTGCGCAACCGAAGATTTAAAGGCACTCTTTATTCACTCATTTAGAGCCGAGTACCCCGATGACCGTCTCAGTCCCAGTCCTAGCCATGCACCCCCAAATGCAAACCTTGTTTCCAGAGTCCCCTGCACGCTGGAACTGGATCCAGCCCGGAGAAAATATTGACGCAACCATCGAGCGGTACGGTAGCGATGTCGAAATTCTTCTCTCAGCCAGCATTGAAAAGCTCGACAAAGCCATGCTGGCGCGGTTTCCGAACCTGAGAATGATCGCCTCCATATCGGCAGGATTCAGTAACATTGACCTTGAGGAGTGCCGAAGCCGTGGAATCGCAGTGACAAACGCGCCAGGCATGAATTCAGGCGACGTCGCTGATCTGGCCGTCACCCTTCTTACTAGCCTGCTGCTGCGTATACCGCAATCACAGTCATACATAATGAACGACCAATGGATCGGTAAAACACCGCCACTGCGTCATTCACTTCGCAACATGCCCGTTGGTATCGTCGGGCTTGGCTCCATTGGCCGCGACGTTGTTACGCGCTTGACCCCGTTCGGACTCAACCTCAAATGGTGGGGCCCGCGCCCAAAACCTGACGTGGACCTGCCCTACGTCGATACTGTTAAGGCTTTAGCGGAGGAGTGTCGCGGACTCATTGTGTGCTGTCGTCCAGATGATTCCAATCGGCACCTCATTGACCAGGGCATTCTTAACTGCCTCGGCCCAGAGGGAGTTTTGGTCAACGTTTCCCGGGGCAGCGTTGTCGACGAATCCGCGCTAATCGACGCTTTGAAGTCAAATCGATTAGGGGGTGCCGGTCTCGACGTCTTCGACCCTGAGCCGACTAGTAGCGCCCGTTGGAGTGGTGTGCCGAACGTCATTCTCACGCCACACCAGGGCGGCTCCAGCTACGAGACGTTATTCGCCCAAGCACAGCTAGCGCAATCGAATATTGAGAAATTTCTCGACGGGAAAGCAGTCCACTCTAGTGTGCTTTAGCGTCACGGCCAGGCTTCAAGTTCTCGGTATAAGGATGGCTCAGATGAAACGTAAAGATCTAAGGGTCAGGTCTTGAGCCGTGAATTTACAGTTTTTTAGTTTAGGTTCGAGAAATAAACGTGGTCTGTCCCCATTTGGCCTCCATTTGGTCCCTTCGCTAACAACTCAAACGTTATACCTGATGTGAGCCGTTAACGGGCAGCATTGGTTTAATCACTGCTCGTTAATGCAAGGCAATCGTTGTTATTACTTGGCGTTTAAACCGCCATCCACGCTCAGTGTGTGGCCGGTAATAAACGAAGCGCCATCACTGCATAAATAGAGCACTGCATCGGAAATTTCTTCGGCTGTGCCAATGCGGTCCATCGGATGTATTGCATTTACCCGCGCTCTTGTTTCTGAGGCGCTCACCTCCGAGCGGTCAAACATACGCGAGCGATTAAACATATTGGTGTCGATCACGCCGGGGCACACCGCATTAATACGAATACCGTTTCTCGCATTTTCAACGGCCGCTGATTTCGTCAAGCCGATAACCGCATGCTTTGACGCGCAATATATACTCATATTAGGTGCCGCACCAAGGCCTCCGATCGACGACGTATTGACAATAGTTCCGCCGCCCTGAGTAATCATTTGTGTTATTTGATGTTTCATACATAGCCAAACGCCTTTGACGTTAACGGCCATGATGCTGTCAAACTCATCTTCCGTACCCTTATTGAGTTCGCCCTTTTCAATATCGATGCCGGCGTTGTTGAAAGCATAATCTACCGAGCCATAAGTGCTGCATGTTGTTTCGATCAACCATTGTACGTCGCTTTCTTTTGTTACGTCGCAAGGCACAAAAATAGCATTACCGCCAGCGGCCTTAATAGCGGCTACGGTTTCTTCTCCACCGTCTTTGTCCATATCTGCCACGACAACGTTTAAACCCTCACGCGCAAATGCCGCGGCTGTGGTGCGACCAATACCGGCAGCGCCGCCAGTGACTAAAGCGACCTGGCCAGAAAATGTTGTACTCATAAATGTTGCTCCCGATAAAATAGCTTTTGGATGTTGACTAAAAAATAATTTTTCTCGGCGATAATGTTACCTCAGTAAACGCATTGATAGTAAGGCGGCTTAAAAACAATGCGTTTGCCCGCCGACCGAAGGCTGCTCGAAGTTAAATCTATTTGGCTAAGCGACTTTCTAATTCGTGCCCTCGACCGTGGCACAATTATTTAGAACAATGGTGCTGCAGTGGCGCCGTGTAAGGCACTGCAAACGGGTCCCTGTCTAGACTCATCAAAACCTGACGTTCGATGGATGCGTTAGTGTTATGGGGGGCGCGCTGTGGCTGCTAACCATCGTCTTATAGAATCACGCTGTAGAATTAATTTAAGCTATATTAATAGTCCTTTTAATTACGTTTAATTATTTAGGCGATGACTATAATACTGAAGTATTAGTGGTTGCGCAGCTGTCCAAAAAAAGCTAAGTTACGTTGTCCGGATTTGATCATAAACTACACAATGAATCAGCTGAACGGGGAGTGTCGTATGTGTACTTCTAGTGCGCATGCCGGCATAACTAATAATAAGTTTAAAAATATCGGGGTTACAAATGACTACTAATCTTAGCGCCAGCGATCCAGTTGGCATGTCCTTTTGGTTAATTTCTATGGCGATGGTCGCCGCGACTGTGTTCTTTCTTATTGAGCGCGATCGTGTCAGCGGCAAGTGGAAGACATCTCTGACAGTAGCAGGTCTTGTGACCTTGATTGCTGCGGTGCATTACTTCTATATGCGCGATGTATGGGTTGCAACGGGTGAAACGCCAACAGTCTATCGTTATATTGACTGGCTGCTCACAGTGCCTCTGCTGATCATTGAATTCTATTTGATTCTATCTGCCATCACTAAAGTACCCGTCGGCGTTTTCTGGCGCTTACTGGCAGGCTCTTTGATTATGCTTGGTGCTGGTTTTGTCGGCGAAGTAAATCCTGACTATGTCGTCTCTGGCTTTGTGGTTGGAATGCTGGGCTGGGTATGGATCATGTACGAGATCTTTCTCGGTGAGGCTAGCAAGATCAACGCTGCTAGTGGTAATGCAATTGCACAGAAAGCCTACGGCGCAATGCGCTTGTTGGTGACTGTTGGTTGGGCTATTTACCCTATTGGTTACGTCCTCGGTTACTTCACTGGGTCTACTGACTCGGCGACGCTTAACCTTTGGTACAACGTAGCTGACCTCTGGAACAAGGTTGCCTTCGGTCTGGTTATTTGGGCCGCTGCGGTCGCTGACTCAGAGTAATCTGATCGGTTAGACAGAGTAGAAAAAGGGTCAGCGGTGCTGGCTCTTTTTCTCTAACACCCTAATAATAAATAGTTAAAAGACGTTAATTTTGAAAGGGTACGTATCAATGTCCCCAGTAACAATAATCAATAATATGGATTGGCTAGCTGAACTTAATGCTGTGTATCAGCGTGAGATGCCGCATTCACCGAGTAGCTTGGCCGTTGCTGCCAAGTACCACTTTACGCACCCAGGCAAATCGTTCAGAGCGCAATTAGCGTTGTCTAGCGGTTGTTCATTGGGTTTAAGTACAACCGATAATTTACATTGGGCTGCGGCTTGCGAGCTGTTGCACAATGCGTCGCTGATTCATGACGACATCAGTGATGCCAGTACTCATAGGCGCGGGCAGGAAAGCATCCACCAGCATTTCGGGGCCGACATGGCGCTTTGTCTGGGTGACTGGATGGTGGCCAAGGCTTTTGAGCTAGGCGCCAGAAACAGCCAGCACGGTAGTGTTTTGGTGGCGTTGTTAGCGCAAGCCATGCAGGCAACTTGTAGTGGCCAGATAGCCGATATATCTCAGCGCCAATGCGCAGGGCTTGACGAGTGGCAGTGCATCGCCACGGGGAAAACAGCGCCATTATTAATTGCGCCGATCAAAGGCGCGGCAGTTGCCGCTGGCCTAAAGGCCGATCTTAGTGGCCTTGAACACCTTGTTGGCCTGTGTGGCCTAGCCTATCAGGGTCGCAATGATATTGACGATATTATTCCGTCGAGTCACCGCTCCAGCGATCTTGACGGACGCAAACCGAATCTAGTGATTAGTCTTTTTGCACAGCAAGGTATCGGCTGCGAAGCGTTTGGGCGTTGGTATCAGTCAGACGACACAGAACAGTTAGTGCATTGGCAGCGACGTATTGCCGCCAGTGATGTTATTCTGCAAGCCAATCAGCTGGTTGATGACTGGCTGCTGCAGGCAGAGCAATTAGTACATTCATTACCTGACCAATTGCAGTCGGTGACCCAAGGTTTAGTGGCCGCCGTCAAGCAAACAACAATCATCGAAGGACAAGGGCAGATCGCTTGACATCAGCAACATTTGGAGCCGGTAAAACCGTCGTTATTATCGGAGCAGGCTTCGCGGGTATAGCTACCGCATTAAGACTCAGAGCTATAGGTTATGACGTTACTTTAATGGAGCGTTTGGACAGCCTCGGTGGCAGGGCGCAGGTGTTTGAGCGCGGTGGTTATCGCCATGATGCGGGTCCTACCGTTATTACGGCGCCGTTTTTGTTCGATGAGCTGTTCGAACTGTTCGATGAAAAGCTCACCGACCATCTCGATTTTGTGCCCCTTGATCCCTTTTACCGCTTTCATTTTGCCGATGGCAGTCAGTTCGATTATCGTGCCAGCATAGAAGATACCTTAACCGAGATTCGGCGTTTTAGTGCGGACGATGCCGAGGGCTATTTAGCGCTGCTAGAACAGTCTAAAAAGGTTTACGATGTCGGCTTTAAGCAGTTGGTGCACCGGCCTTTTATCCGAATTTGGGATATGGTGAAACAGATTCCGGCGCTGCTGTTCCTCAAATGTTATAAAAGCGTGTCGCAAATGGTGAATAGCCACCTCAAACACCCGCTTATTCGACAGGCATTTTCTATTCATCCGCTGCTGGTAGGTGGCAATCCCTTTAAAACGACCGCTATTTACACGTTGATTCATTACCTTGAACGCCGTTGGGGCGTGTTTTTCTGTATGGGCGGCACCGGTAAGCTGGTGCAAGAGTTGGGTGCATTAATGGAGCGCCAAGGTATTACTATTCAGCTCAATGCCGATGTCGACGAAATTATTCTTGAAAATAAGCGCGCCACGGGTGTGCGTCTTAGCAATAATCAGGTGGTCAACGCTGATCTTGTGGTTTTTGGCGGCGACCCAGAAACCTGTTATGAACAGTTGCTACCGAAGAAAAAACGGCGCCTACCGAGCCCTAAAAAGCGCTACAGTATGGGCCTTTACGTGCTCTATTTTGGCACTAAAAAGCTCTACCCAGATGTCGCGCACCACAGTATTTGGATGGGGCCTCGGTTTAAACAACTGCTGTCAGAGATTTTTGATAGCAAGCAGATGAGTGAAGACTTCTCCCTTTATGTACATCGTCCCACCGCCACCGACAAAAGTTTTGCGCCCGACGGCTGCGAGTCATTTTATGTACTCTGTCCGGTGCCGAATTTGCAGGGTAGTGTGAATTGGGAAACTGAGGGCGAGGTGCTGCGCGATCGGATTGTTACGGCGCTGGAAGAGACGATACTGCCAGAGCTGTCGTCGGTTATTGAAGAGGTGTTTTGGATGACGCCGGAAGATTTTGCCAAGGACTATCGTTCCATGCATGGTGCGGGATTTTCTATTGAGCCGCGCCTCACGCAATCAGCTTGGTTCCGTTTTCATAACCGCGACAGCGCGGTTGATAACCTGTATTTTGTTGGTGCTGGCACCCATCCGGGCGCTGGACTCCCCGGTGTTGTCAGCTCAGCAAAGGTCGTTGAAGAACTGCTAACGGGCGCTGAGGTAGGATCGGGCGGCTAAACGATGGAGCATTATCAGCCAGATCATGTTCGGGACCAACAGGAGCCGCCGCAGCAAATACTAGCGCGGCACGGTAAGTCATTTTATTGGGCCAGTAAATTTTTAGGTGTGGCGCTGGCCGATCGCGCCGCTAGGCTTTATCAATTTTGCCGTTATGTGGATGATTTAGCCGACGGCGATCTGCCGGACCGACAAGAATCACTCGAAGATATTCGCGCTAGGCTCGCCGGTGAAGCTATTTCAGCGGGTCCAGAAATTGAAGCGTTTATGGTCTTGGCCAATAGTACTAACATTCCTCTCAGTGCCGCCACAGAGTTACTGGATGGTATGCTAATGGATCAGCACCCTACGGCCGTTGCCGATGAAGCTGAGCTATTACGTTACTGTCATGCGGTGGCGGGTACGGTGGGGCTTATGATGTGCCGAGTGCTCAACTGCAAAGAACCCCGCGCCGACAGTTTTGCCATTGATTTAGGTATTGCCATGCAACTCACGAATATTTCCCGTGACGTGCTGGAAGACGCCAAAATGTCGCGGCGTTATTTACCGGCTAGCTGGGCAAACTTTACCCCGGCACAGATCGCCGAAGCGAGGCTCGACTGCCAACAGCCAGTGGCAGAGGGTATTGAACGGCTGTTAGATTTGGCCGAAACATACTACGCCAGTGCATTGCTCGGACTCCGCTTATTACCCTTTCGCTCCAGATTTGCCATCGCTATTGCATTGCGCGTTTACCGTCAAATTGGCTGGGTGCTTAGGCGCCGTAAGTTGGCCTGGTGGCGTGGCCGAGTGATGGTGAGTGCCGGCGAAAAGGTTGTGCTCAGCCTTCGTAGTGTGGCGGATTTACGTCCCAAAAACGTGCCGCTGCACCAGGCTCACTTACATCAGCATCTACAGGGGTTAGCCGGTGTCCAGTCCCGATAAAGTGATAGCACTGGACGTTGCCATTATTGGTGGCGGCAGTGCTGGTATGGCACTGGCGGCGAGGTTGGAGCAGGTATCAGCGGTGGTGTTTGAACCAAAAACTCCCGCCGAACGAGATTGCAGCTGGGCGCTTTGGGCACGGCCTGAACAGTTACAAGCGCTTAGCCCGGCCGTTACAGGCCGTTGGGATCGATGGCGATTAATTGATGACTGTGGTGAGGTCATTCACCACAGTGGTGAATTTTGTTATACCAGTTTGAGTGCCGAGCGATATTTACAACACTGCGAAGACAGCCTTAACGACAGCGTCAGTTTGGTTAGAGCGCCGGTCGAAAGTCTGATACCAGAGCAGGGTGGTGGACAGATTAATGCTGCCGGTCAAGCTTATACAGCATCGACTATTTATGACAGTCGTCCTCCTAAGAGTGCTGACAACAGCCTATGCCAGCACTTTATTGGCTGGGAAATAATGACTACCGAACCGATAGACAACGCCGATATAGCGACACTGATGGATTTTCGGGTCGACCAGTCCCGTGGTTTGCACTTTATTTATGTATTGCCCTACTCAGATCGACATTTACTGGTGGAGTCGACGATGATTTCGAACCAGCCAGAAGAGAAAGACTGGTATCGACACGCTATT
>Ga0206127_1005702_pt1 | contig 10388 bp, 8 predicted proteins | sample Helgoland_Spring_6_FD_148646 | JGI IMG/M metagenome (GOLD analysis project Ga0206127, IMG submission 148646) | Pelagic subsurface seawater microbial communities from Kabeltonne, Helgoland, North Sea - Helgoland_Spring_Bloom_20160419_1 | ecosystem: Environmental > Aquatic > Marine > Epipelagic ...
TAGTAAGGTTGTTCTACCAAATTGATATTTTCCTAGATAACCTAGTGTGTTTACTACAGTATATTTTCCTTGGGATTCTTTTAAAGCCAAAGCCTCTTTAAATCCGACAAAGTTTTTTTGTAAATATGGTATATTATAATCAATGAATTTTGGAAAAGTAATTTTGTTGTTTGTATCTATTTTTTTATCAATAGTAGTTGTGCTGATAAATCCTAAAAATACGATACTTAAAAATAAAATTTTTTTGATAAATCCTATATTTCTGTTTTGCGTGTCAAAATTATAATAAAAATTAAATATTCTGATTGTTAGTGTGTTAAAATTAATTAAAAATACAGATAATGAAAGGATAGATCTCCTTTACTACTAATTTCTATGGTTGGAGCTGGTATCTTTATAAAGTTAACAATAGAAAAGATAGATTTTAAGAATTCCGAATTTGTTTTAATTTTTGTCAAATCAACGTCCAAACTAAGGTAGAATTGTCTGTAAGGATTGTGTAACATTGCGTTTCCAGTATTTGAGTTTCCATAAAGCATTTCATTAGCGCCGTAACCCAAAGCAATATTTATCCATTTGGGAAACGAACTTTTTTTGTTAAAAGACCAGATATTTGCGGAAAGCCAATAAGTTTGACCATTGTAATCTTTTAAGGTCTGTTGTAAGTAATTTTTACCTAAAGTATTTGGTCTTTGTTTCGCGATCTCTGTTTGATGAAATGAGTATTTTACAGTAATACGTTGTTCATTCCAAAGTAATTCTTGTCCTATTAATAAACCTGTACCAGCAGCATTAGCAAGAATATCTCCAGGTGAAGCTCCCCATTCATCGGAATACCCGTCTAAAACTTCTACAGCCGTTAAGAATGCAAATCCATAAGTTGCTCCATAAATTAATTGGTTTTTTTCAGAAACTCCAGCCCAATCTAAAACTTCCATACCTAGTCTACCTAAATAATATGAAGTCATAAAATGTCCAGTTTTATCCATTTGCTTCCAATCATTATTGTCATTCTTAAAATGAAAACTAGAACGAGGGTACTCTTTATACCAAAGTTGATTTAAAGCGATTAACGCACCTCCAGTCATTGCGCTTGATGCAATTACAATTGCATTTCTTCTTCTGGTATTTAATGTATCGGATTTTTTATAAAATGATGTTTGTCCAACCGCCGAAATCGAAAGTGAAAATAAGAGAAAATAAATAAATTTTTTAAACATTATCTATGAACTCTTTGTTTGTTCATCCATTGATGGTATTTTACTGCATTTCTGTTATGTTGCGATAGTGATTTTGCAAATGCATGATATCCTAATTTATCAACATTGGCGCACATGTATAAGTAGTTGTGCTTTTGAGCATTTAAAACTCCATCAATCGCAGAGATATCTGGCATTGCTATAAGAGTTGGAGGTAATCCTTTATTTTTATATGTATTGTAGGGTGATTTAATTTTTAAATCGGCAGTTAATACTCTTTTTACGACATAATCTTCACCTTTATTTTGCTTGATACAGTATATGATTGTTGGGTCTGCTTGTAAAGGCCATCCTTTTTTTAATCTATTAAGGTATAAGCCCGCAACTATTGGTCTCTCTTCTTTTTTAGCAGTTTCTTTTTGTACGATTGAAGCTAAGGTTATCACTTCACTTTTTGATAAATTTAAAGCTTTCGCTTTTTTTAGTCGGCTTTGGTTCCAAAATCGATTATATTCTTTAAATATTTTATTTCTAAAATTTTCAGCAGATGTAGTCCAATAAAATTGGTAGCTATTGGGAATAAAAATTTGTAAAACAGATTTTTCAGTCAAATTATTTTTTGATAAAAAATCTTTATTTTGAAAACTTTTTAAAAGAGAAATGGAATCTGTTTCTAATTGTTGTGCAATTCTACCAGCAAGTTTCTCTAAAGTATCTTGGTTGTTAAAAGATACTTTTATCGGAGTCTGATTACCGCTTCTTAATAAGTTAATAATATCATTATTAGACATCCCTTTTTTTAAGATGTATCTACCAGGTTTAGGATTCGAAAAATTTTTCTGAGCAGCAACTAAAAGAAAAGTATTAAGGTGTTTAGAGTAATCTGTAATATGATCTTTTATGTCATTTAAACTGTCAGAAGATGTTACATAAAGTTCTGTGTTTTTCGTAATTGATTTACCAAATATTTTATTGTAGCTGTTATATCCAACAATTACAAAAATAACAATGGTGGCAGCTATACCTGCGTATATAAATTTTTTACCCAAAGTATTTTAGATTTTATGATAATTGCAAAATTAGTGTTTTATCAACTGAAATAAAATTTCATCTTTAAATTTTCCTTTCGATAAAATCCAATCTTTTTTTATACCGACTTCTTTGAAGTTATGTTTTTTAAAAAGAGAAATACTCTTAGCATTATCTGAAGTTATGTTTGCAAATAATTGATGCAACTCTAAAAAAGAAAAAGAATAATTGATTAAAAGTGAGATTGCCTCAGACGCAAAGCCATTTTGTTGTAACTCTGGATGAATTAAAATACCAATTCCTGCTCTTTTGTGAGATGGATTAAAATCAAACAAATCAATCATGCCTATTTGCTTTTTTGTTCTTTTTTCTTCAATTAATAAGCGTAATTGTTTTGCTTCAAAAATATCTAAATGCGCATTTTCTAAATATTTTTTCAAAATATATTTAGAAAACGGAGTTTGTGTATGGCTCACTTCCCAAAAAGACTCATTGTTTTCTATTTGATACAGAAAATCTAAGTCTTCTGGCTCTAAAGCGCGTAAATTTATTTTTTCACCTAAAAGTGTATTCATTAGATATTTATATTTCCTTTGTAAACAAAAGTAGCGGGTCCTTTTAAAAATACATTTGTATAAATCCCGTTTTCTTCAGTAAATGAAACTTCTAAATTCCCTCCTTCTACAGGTAATGAAATTGAATTGTTTTTTGTTTTTCCTGTTTTATGCATTGCTATGGCTACTGCTGTTACACCTGTTCCGCAAGCTAAGGTTTCGTTTTCAACGCCTTTTTCATAAGTTCGAACTCTAAAGTTTGAATCGTTTATTTGCTCAACAAAATTCACATTACTTCCAGGTTCGTCGTATGAATACCTTATTTCTTTTCCTTTTTCAAAGACCGGAAAATTATTTAAACTATCTACCATTTCTACATGATGTTGAGTGCCTGTATATGCATAAACAGCATTATTTTTGACTTCAATTTTATCAACATCAATCATTTTTAGAGAAACAATCCCATTTTCTATCGTTGCCAAATGTTCTCCATCAACGGCAATAAAATTTGTTTCAGTGTTTATGATTTCTAAATACTTGGCAAAAGCTACAGCACATCTTCCTCCGTTTCCACAGAAAGTCTGACTTCCATCAGCATTAAAGTAAATCATTTTGAAATCAAAAGTAGGGTCATTTTCAACTAAAATAACACCATCTGCGCCGATACCAAAATTTCGATTACAAAGTTTCGTTATTAAAGCAATATTCTTTTTTGGGAACTTTTTTGATCTATTATCGATCATAATAAAATCATTTCCTGTTCCTTGGTATTTGTAAAATTCTAAATTCATTACAACAAATATAGTTATTTCATGAAGATAAAATGAATGTTAAAAACGGGTTAAAGTGAGTTAAAATGAAGTTAAACAGAATTTTTAAAATTGTTAAAATTGTACATTTGAGAAATAACATTTAAGGATATGAAGAAAATTTTAGAATTATTAGGAATTGCAATCTTGGGAGGAATCATTGCTCTCGGTGGTTATAAAATGCTTTTTAAAAACGAAGTAATTGTAGAAAAAACCATTTCTGAACCAATACAAACGATTACAGCAAATTACAATCCTGCATTAAATAAAGCCAATTTAGTTTCAAACTCTGTAGATTTTACAACTGCAGCAGACAATACAGTGAATGCTGTAGTGCATGTCAAAAATATATCGATTAGAACACAATCTAGTCCTGCTGATATATTCTTTGGAAATAGAGGTAATGGAAGAAAATTTGAACAAGTTGGTACAGGAAGTGGTGTAATTATTTCTCAGGATGGTTATATTGTAACTAATAATCATGTAATTGATGGCGCAACAGAAATTGAAATTACTTTAAATAACAGACAAAAATACAAAGCAGAGATAATTGGCGCCGATAAAGACAATGACATTGCCTTGTTAAAAATTGATTCTCAAATAGACCTACCATATATTCCGTTTGCAAATTCTGATACCATTAAAATTGGAGAATGGGTATTAGCTGTTGGGAATCCTTATAATTTAACTTCTACCGTTACAGCAGGTATTGTAAGTGCAAAAGGAAGAGATTTAGAAGGTAATTCTGCAATAGATTCTTTTATTCAAACAGACGCTGCTGTAAACCCTGGAAATAGTGGAGGTGCGTTGGTAAATACGCGTGGTGAATTAGTAGGAATTAATACAGCTATCTCATCAAAAACAGGTTCTTTTGTTGGATACTCTTTTGCAGTGCCGTCAAATATTGCTAAAAAAGTAATAGATGATTTACTGGAGTATGGCGCAGTGCAAGAGGCTATCTTGGGAATAAATATTGATGGAAGAGATTCAGATATTGATGGGGTGAAAATAGCTGCAGTAAATGATCAAGGAGGTGCGAAGAAAGGAGGCTTAAAATCTGGAGATATTATAAAGAAAATTAATGATGTTAAGATTTCTAAATTCTCTGATTTAAGAGGTCAATTAACTGCAAAAAGACCAGGAGATTTTGTAAATATAACATTGGATAGAGATGGCGAGTTTATTATCAAAAAGATAAAACTTGGAAAAAAAATAAAATTGATTTTGGCTAAATCTTTTGGATGGGAGCTCAAAGATTTATCAAAAAAAGAGTTGAAGGCTAAAAGTATCGAAAACGGGGTAAAAATTGTTAATTCTAGTGATAGTAGAAATGATTTAAGTGGTTTCATAATCACAAAAATAAATGATGCAAAAGTTAATAATGCAGGTGATACAGCAAAATTAATTGACTCCTTATCTAGCAATCGATACTCTTATAATATTATAGAAATGATAAACTTAAAGGGAGAAAGAGAAAGATTTCGTTTCTAAATAAATTGAAAAATTTATTTTTTTAAATCCTGATAATTTATCAGGATTTTTTTATTTGCGAAAACTTTACGAAATCGATTTCGTATTTTCGAAAAAAGAAATACTTTTGTTGAAAATTTTTAAATTAAGTTAAATAACAATGGCAAAAATCTTAAATTACGAAGAAGAAGTTTTATCTCAAGCTAAAACAAGAAGGGCTACTGTAGAGTTTATAACTATTGTAAATGATTTATGGTATGATAAATCGATAGAATTAGTTTTGTTTAGAAACCCCTTAATAGATAAAAGAGCAAATGAAGTTTTAAATTTAATAAATTATGCAAAAGAATTTGTAAATAAACCAATTTCTATTCATGACGCATTAGATATTGCAAAAGCAATTCGGCAAATAGACTTGCCATCTGCTAAATTAGATATTGGTAAACTAGCTTATGAATGCTATTTAAATATTGAAAAAGGATCGGATAAGGTTGCTTTTGTAAAAAACAAGTTAAAAGGAGCAACAGAGTCTGTAAACATTCAACCAAAAGATGTTGTTTTATATGGTTTTGGTAGAATTGGCCGTTTATTAGCTAGAGAATTAATGTCAAAAATGGGTAAAGGCTCTCAATTACGCTTAAGAGCGATTGTAACCCGTGGAGAAATTAATCAAACTGTTTTAGAAAAAAGAGCTTCTCTTTTAAGTATAGATTCTGTGCATGGAGATTTTTTGGGAACTGTAGAAACAGATGTCGAAAACAATGCTTTAATAATAAACGGAACATCAGTTCATATGATTTCTGCAAAACAACCAGAAGATATCGATTACACTGAATTTGCAATTAATGATGCATTAATAATAGATAATACAGGTGTTTTTAGAGATAATATTGAATTAAGCAGACATTTAAAAGCAAAAGGGGCGAGCAAAGTTTTATTAACAGCTCCCGGAAAAGGAATTCCGAATATTGTTCATGGAGTAAACCATAAACAACACAATCCTAATAATGTAGATGTTTTTTCAGCAGCATCTTGTACAACCAATGCAATTACACCAATTTTAAAAGTTTTAGAAGATAATTTTGGAATCAAAAAAGGACATTTAGAAACAATTCATGCATATACAAACGACCAAAATTTGGTAGATAATATGCATAGCAAGTACAGAAGAGGGAGAGCAGCTGCTTTAAATATGGTGATTACAGAAACTGGCGCAGGAGCCGCAGTTGCGAAAGCAATCCCCGTTTTAAAAGATAAATTAACATCGAATGCAATTAGAGTTCCTGTGCCCAATGGTTCTTTGGCTATTTTAAACCTACAGCTAAGAACAATGGTTTCTAAAGAACACATAAATTCAATTGTAAAGAAATACGCTTTAGAGGGAGATTTAGTCGAACAAATTAAATATTCTTTAGATAATGAATTGGTTTCTTCAGATATAATTGGTTCAACTGCACCATCAATTTTCGATAGTAAAGCAACAATAACCGACAAAGAAACTATCGTGATTTATATTTGGTATGATAATGAATATGGTTATTCTCATCAAGTTATGCGTTTAGCAAAGCACATTGCAAAAGTAAGAAGGTATACGTATTATTAATGAAATTCAATTTTAAAGTATTTTAAATTTAGCGTTGAACAATTCCGGATGAAAATCAGGTTAAAAAATATTCTATCGTTTTTATTGAAAATCCAAAACCTTGTTGTTTTGGGTTTTATTTTTTGTTGGCCATTTTTTCTTTTAGGTTATTTATTTAAGCTTTAATAACAGTTTTAGACTGAGGTATTTTATCAGCGAATTTATAAATTTAACTTATTTAGTATGCATTTAATATCTTATTTTTGAATCTGTTCTGATGTGTTTCATATTAAAAAGCAAACGATATCTTTAAATGACAATCCAACAAAAAATACAATTACTACGTAATGAGTTAAATACGCATAATTACAACTATTATGTGTTAGATAGAGCAACTATTTCAGATTTTGATTTTGATATAAAACTAAAAGAGTTAGAAAAACTAGAAAAAGAGAATCCAACTTTTTTCGATGCAAATTCACCATCGCAAAGAGTAGGGGGTACTGTTACGAAAAATTTTGAAACAATTATCCATAAAAATAGAATGTATTCTTTAGATAACTCATACTCTAAAGAAGATTTGATCGATTGGGAAAAACGAGTTCAAAAATTACTAGGCACTACAGAAATAGAATATACTTGTGAGCTAAAATTCGATGGTGCTTCTATCAATTTAACCTATGAAAATGGAAATTTTGTAAAGGCTGTAACGCGAGGAGATGGTTTTCAGGGAGATAATGTTACCTCAAATATTAAGACAATTCTTTCTATTCCTTTAACACCTAAAGAGGACTTTGTTTCCAATTTTGAAATGCGAGGAGAAATCATTTTACCAATAGATGGTTTTAATAAAATGAATGAAGAACGTGTTTTAAATGGAGAAGAAGAATATAGAAATCCAAGAAACACTGCGAGTGGAAGTTTAAAACTACAGGATAGTGCAGAAGTGGCAAAACGACCTTTAGATTGTTTGTTATATCAAGTAGTTACTGAAGAACGTAAATATAAAACACATTTTGAGAGTCTAGAAAATGCAAGAAAAGTAGGGTTTAAAGTTCCAAAGACAATTTCTTTAGCAAAATCATTAGACGAAGTTTTCGATTTTGTAAATAATTGGGACGCTAAACGTCATGATTTACCATACGAAACAGATGGAGTTGTGATAAAAGTTAACAATTTACAACAACAAGAAGAATTAGGATATACAGCAAAAGCTCCAAGATGGGCAATTGCTTATAAATTTAAAGCAGAGCAGGTTTCAACAGTATTGCATGAAATTACTTATCAAGTTGGCAGAACAGGGGCAATAACGCCAGTTGCAAATTTAGAACCAGTGCAATTAGCGGGTACCACTGTTAAAAGAGCTTCTCTTCATAATGCAGATCAAATTGAAAAATTAGATATTAGATTAGGTGACACTGTTTTTGTGGAAAAAGGAGGAGAGATTATTCCAAAAATTATTGCAGTAGATTTTACGAAACGTCCAGAAGGTTCAGAAGCTACAATATATGCTACAAATTGCCCTGAATGTAATACTCTATTATCAAGAACAGAGGGCGATGCAAAACATTACTGCCCTAACGAGTTTGGTTGTGCACCTCAAATAACCGGGAGAATTCAACATTTCATTAGTAGAAAAGCAATGGATATTGATGGCTTAGGAGGAGAAACTGTAGATTTATTGCGTAAAGAAGGGCTCATACAAAACTATGCAGACTTATATGATTTAGATGTAAATCAAGTAATTCCATTAGAAAGAATGGCAGAAAAGTCTGCTCAAAACATGATGGATGGAATTCTAAAATCAAAGGAAATTCCATTTGAAAAAGTATTATTTGCTCTAGGAATTCGTTTTGTAGGTGAAACAGTTGCTAAAAAATTAGCAAAGAGTTTTAAGTCTATAGATAATTTAATGGTTGCAGATTTAGAAACATTAGTTGCCGTTGATGAAATAGGAGATAGAATAGCGCAAAGTATTTTGAAATTTTCTTCCAATCTAGAAAATATTCAGCTAATAAATCGTTTAAGAGCCTCGGGATTGCAATTTGAGGTTTCTGCAGAAATTTTAGAAAATCAAACTGAATTGTTAAAAGGACAAATATTCGTTGTTTCCGGCGTTTTTCATCAATTGAGTAGAAACGAACTAAAAAAGGCAATAGAAGATAACGGAGGAAAAGTAAGTTCATCCATTTCTAAAAAGACAAATTTTATTATTGCGGGAGATAATATGGGGCCATCAAAATTAAAAAAAGCACAAGATTTAGGAGTAGAAATTATTTCTGAACAAGATTTTATAGATAAAATTAGTTAAAAAACAGCTTTTATATCTAATAGTCAGACATTAATATAAATCAGGAAAGCTTTGGGTTTCTAATTTTTCTATGTGGTAAATAAAATAAGAATTTGAAAAAACTTCTCTACATATATTTTATACTAATTACAACAATATCTTTTTCTCAAAAAAAGGAAATAGATTCTTTGCTATTTAACATTGAAGATTATGTTTTTGTAAACCCTGGAGACACTTTAACAATAAAACTTAATGAGTTTTCACTGCTTCCAAAACACAAGTTTAAATCTAGAAATGATATTCGATATTATTTATGGTTTCGCAGAAAAGTGTATAAAGCTTATCCTTTTGCCCAAATTGCCTCAAAAAGATTAGATTCATTAAATGTAAGACTAGAGAGAATAAAATCAAAAAGTAAGCGAAGAAAGTATACGAAGTTAGTTCAAAAATTTATAGAAGGTGAGTTTACAGACCAAATTAAAAAGATGACAACCACAGAGGGTAGAATCTTAATTAAACTTATTCATCGTCAAACGGGAGAAACAGCATTTCAAAATATCAAGGTTTTAAGAAGTGGTTGGAAAGCTTTTTGGTATAATACAACTGCAAATGTTTTCAAACTTTCCTTAAAAACAGAGTACCATCCAGAATCAGATAATGAAGACTTTTTGATAGAGGATGTTTTACAACGAGCTTACCAAGATGATAAGCTAAAAGTTCAAGCATCAAAATTGACTTTTAATTTTAATGAAATTTTAGCAGAAAGAAAAGCAGAGATAAATGTAGAAGATTATAAATTGATGTTTGCCAAGATTCGAAAAAAGAAAAAACGTAAAAAGAAGAATTGATTTTGTTTTGGTGTTTCTTTTTTTTAAACTCTTCATCTATTTCAGACCCATTTATTAAAAAATCAATATTTTAATAAAGAATTTAAGAATAATAGAAGTCTGGGTTTTTCACTATATTTTTTAAGTTTAATTTCTACTAGAATTTTTTATAAACCCATTGCTTTTTTGTATGTGAAAGTAAAAAATGTTTGCATGCATAATCTAACGGATTTATTAAAAATAATAATTAAAACCCACAAAATATCATAATATAACAGAGTATAATGAACAATGTGTTTATTAGTTATTAAAGATTAATTAAAAAAAGGTTTGAGATATTAAAAGTGATTTACTATTTCACATATTAGGCATAGTATCGTTTTTGTATTTAGTTTATTTATAGGTTTTCCATGATGTTAAAATGGGTGTTTTCATTTATTTGTAGGTATAAAGATTTGGTTAAAATTAAATTATATTTTAATTTGGATACTAGTTAAAAAAAGGTTTATATTTGCAGTCCGAAATTTTCGGAAAAAGTTCATTTTTTTAAGTTGTAAAAAAAAGTTAATTTATTTTCATTTTTTTGTTGTCAGATTAGAAATAGTTTGTATATTTGCAGTCCGAAATT
>Ga0206127_1005703_pt1 | contig 10387 bp, 7 predicted proteins | sample Helgoland_Spring_6_FD_148646 | JGI IMG/M metagenome (GOLD analysis project Ga0206127, IMG submission 148646) | Pelagic subsurface seawater microbial communities from Kabeltonne, Helgoland, North Sea - Helgoland_Spring_Bloom_20160419_1 | ecosystem: Environmental > Aquatic > Marine > Epipelagic ...
ATAAATGGGTTTAGTTGATCTACAAACAGATCTAACGTCATTAAGGTATGGAAAAGATACTGTAGGCGGAGGATGGAGTGGACAACCTTATGTAACTAAAAATCCACCAAATGATCTAGAAGATATATCTAGAACAGGAGGACCAGATTTTTTACTTAGGGGTGGAACTCTCTTTCCTGGACATGCAATAGATGATGTATCTAGGTTGACAAAGATGTTTTTTGACTTTGGTGGAAGTTCAATTAGAGGACCTTTATTCATAGCAAAACAAAATGTATTATCGTTATCTAACGTAGATACAACTACAGGATACATTAATTATTCTGAAGCAGCAAATACTGGTGGTGGAGGAAATGAAGAAGCATCACCTCAAACAGCTCTAGGTAGATTTATAAAAAATAATTTAGCTTTAAATCAAGGTATTTATACACCTTTATCTACATTAGCTGCGGCTGCAGGTGTAGGATTAGGAATTTATCCAAATAAACAGGGATTAAATCCATTCAACCCAATGCAAGGAGCAGAAGCAGGGAATGTTCAAACAAACCCTAATGGATTAACATTACCTACTTATATTCAAATAGTAAATGGAGGTGGGGAAGGAAATAAAAGTAGATTATTAGGTTTTTTACCTAAAATGAATAAGGCTGCAGGTGGAACAACAGGGGAAAATGATTTAAATTTATATTCATATACAGGAGGACCAGGTGCAACTTTAGGAGTAGGTAAAACTAATATTGATATGCTCCAATACCAAAGAACAGGAGCAAATAACCCAAATTTACTAAATTTAAAATCTACAATATCTTGGTCTTCAGGAACAACTGAAAATTTATTTAACAGACCTCCATTATTTGGAGTAACAGCTAATGCTCTTACATCACCTCCTTTATTTCGACCAGCAACCCCTTCATTTACTGGTTTAAGAGGAAATACAGGGTACACTCGTACTATTAATCAAAGCCCAACAGTTAATGATGAGAGTTTAAATAATGAAGTAAACAATGATCAATTTTTAAGGATTGGGGCAAGTGTTGCCTATTTAGGAAATAGTTTTATTTTAAGTACAACTATTGATAATGCAAAATCTAATTTTTTACCTAATGGAAAAGTTCAAAATCAATTTAGCATTTATGATAATAATAATGATCCATTTTCATTAATAACTAAAACAGGTAATAAAGCATTTAAAAGTGGATTAAATGAAAGAAATGCTATTTCAACATGGACTCACAAAGAATTTGAACAACAACCTAAAAATACAGGACTTGATTTAGAAAGTTTTGAAACTAAGATTCCTGATGTTGATAAAAATGACCAAATACCTAAATCCCCTTCTTATGTAACTAAAAACATAGAAACTAGAGTTAATTTAGGAAATCCTGGAAAACGAGGAGGGTTAAAAAACTATACAATAGGAAAAATTACTGATCCTTCAAAAGTTACTTTAGAAGACAATCAATATAATGCTTTAGATAAAATAACGGCTATGCCTTTATATAGTTCTGAAGCTGTTACTCAAGATAAACAAGGGTTTAAAAATGATCTAGTAAAATTTAGAATTGGAGTAGTAGATAATAAAGACCCTAATAAAAAAACATATATTCATTTTAGAGCATTTATAAATAATTTTTCTGATAACTACTCGGCTAAGTGGGGTTCCCAAAAATTTATGGGTCGTGCAGAAGAATTTTATAAATACGAAGGATTTGATAGAAGTATATCAATGGATTGGACCGTAGCCGCTCAATCTAAACAAGAATTAATACCAATGTATCAAAAGCTAAATTATTTAGCTTCAGTATGTGCACCTGATTATTCACCTAGCGGGTATATGCAAGGAAACCTTATTACATTAACCGTAGGAGGATGGTGTTATGAACAAATGGGAATAATGGAGGGTATAAATTTAGATGTACCTGGTGATTCACCTTGGGAAATAGCAATAAATGAAGATGGAAGTTCAGATAGTAGTGTAAAAGAATTACCTATGATAATAAATGTATCAGGATTTAATTTTAAACCTATCCATAACTTTGTACCAAGAGTACAACAGAATAATTTTGCTAATGGAAGTTGGAATGGTATGGAAGCTAATTTTGTAAATGAATTTGGACCAGAAAGATACCTTGCATTATCAAATGGATCTAGAGGAAAAGATAATAACTATGATGGTGGTGAAGGGTCACTTAATTACGTAGCTAAAAAAGCATAATGGGAAGATATACTCAAATACCAATAAGAAAGGTAAAAAAACAAAAATATAAAACTGTAGCAGGTAAAAGATATTATGGTACTACTAAGTATCCTCAAATACCTTTAAACTTCCAAGATACCTATGTAATTACTCAAATAGGAGATAGGTTTGATATTTTAGCACAGCAATATTATGGAAATCCTAGTTATTGGTGGATTATATCTACAGCTAATGAATCATTAAATCAATCATCATTGTACATAAAACCTGGTTTACAAATTCGTATACCATCACAATTAGGAGCAGTGTTATCTCAATTTAATGCATTAAATGGAAACTAAAAGTTATGAAAGGGAACCTAATAGGAGAACAATTTGACCCAAAAGTATCAGCACAAATTTATGCCAGACAAAATATTCATGGTAGTGGATTTGCTGGGCCTAGAAGTCCTGAGGCAATTAATTTATTAAATAACAAAAATGCTTGGTTAAAAATGGCATCTTCTGTTTATGTAGTAGGAGATAAAACTAATGAAGAATTAATTCTTACACAAAAATCAAAAACTAAAGACGGTAAAGAAGTTATTAATAGAATTACTGTTGATACCGATGTAGATGAAGATGGAATAGCTGATGGAATCCAAAGATTAAAAGATATAGGAATTCCAGACCCTGAAAATTTTATAGGAAACCTTTTAGCACAACAAACAGTTTTATTTAACACTTTATCAACAGTAAATCCTTCTGATGCTCCTAGAGCTGTAGATCCTGAAACTGGAGCATTTGATAGAGATGCTTCTACATCTGGAACATACAATTTTAGATCAGGAGTAACCAATAGTAGTGCTTTATGGAATAATAATAGTTATGGCTTAGGTGGAACTGATTTTGGTTTATCACCTGCACCAGGATTAATAGATGCTTCTATAGAATGTGTAAATAGAGGATCTATACGAAAAGCTAAAGTTACACTTAAAGCTTATAATAAATTTCAATTTGAATTAATAGAATTAGTTTATATGAGATTAGGATTCTCTGTTATGTTAGAATGGGGATGGGATAAGTTTATAGGTAATGACGGAAGTTATAGACAAACAGAAAATACTATTATTGAAGATATTTGGTTTAGCAAAAACGGAATTACTCAGGTAGGAATGATTGAAGAAATTAAAAAGTATAGGGAATTATATGATTATAATTATGATGCCTTTTTTGGTAAAGTAGCAAATTTTGATTGGACATTTAATTCAGATGGTACTTATGATATTGGTTTAGACCTTATAACAATAGGTGATGTAATAGAATCTTTAGATGTAACTCCACCTGCAGAACAAATATCACAAGCAGAATTAGATACTGAAACTGAGGATGGGTGGTTTAGTAATGGAGTAGTATTTGATAAATTAAAAACAGATGGAGAAATTGAAGGTAATAATATTATAGCTGGAGCAGGTAATAATAAAATGTCATACCAATTATATGCTGATGTTAGGGATAAAAATTTTAATTTAAATGAAACAGATGAACAAAGAAATTTTTATTCATTAGAAGGAGCAAGAGCTGCATTAGGAGGAAGTGGAAATAATAACTATAAAAAAGTTGATAAATCAAAATATAATTATTTTATGACTTTAGGTCAATTAATGACCTACATACAACAAAATTCAATACAGACTATTAATTCACAATCAGGAAAAAGTAGAAAATCCTTAGAATTTGATTCTGCAGATTATAACTGTTTTAGTGTTTTTCCAAATATAATATCTTTAGATCCTAAAGTTTGTTTAATAAAACCTATGTTTTTTGCATCATCAACTGATGGTAATGCTATAATTACACCTGATTATTTAGAACCTTTAAAAGAATGTATAACACGAAATGGAGATATATTATTTGGAAGAATAATGAACATTTATGTAAATTATGAACACATAGCTAAATTATTAAGTAAAAAAGATGGTGAAGGTAAAGTACAATTATTTAAATTTTTAGAAACATTATGTAGTGATATTAATAGTGCTTTAGGAAATGTTTGTAATTTAGAACCAGTTTTAAAGGATGATTACATAGTTACTATTATAGACCAAAATCCAATTCCAGGATTAATTCCATATGATAATTCTATACCATTAGAAGTATTTGGGTATGATGTAAATAACAACACATCTAATTTTGTAACTGACATTAAATTTAATTCTAAAATTACACCTAAGTATGCTACTCAAATATCAATTGGAGCTACAGGAGGAACTAGTAAAACTAATAATGAAGATGGAACTGCATTTTCTAAATGGAATCAAGGATTAATAGATAGATTTGCAGCCCAAATAACAGATGCAAGGGGATCAAATGATAAAACAGATTTTGAAAAATTACAGGAAGCTTGGGAAAATTCTGAAGATATTAGTGATGCACGAGAAGCATTAAATGTAGCAGCAGTAGCTGCTGCAGCAGCATTAGAATTTGATGCTGAAAACACATTTACCCCTCCAAAATTTAGAAATAAGGGTCAAAGTTGGGGATCAGCAGCTTGGGGAGCTATATCATCCCCATGGAAAACAGTAAAAAAAGCTGCTAGTTATGTATCAAGAGAAGTAAGTGAAGCTTATGAAGCAAATGTTACAAAAAGACTTGCATATGCAACCGCAGCAGCAGCAGCAGAATTAGTAGAAGATGGAAAAGCTAAAGATGTAAACTATTTAGGTGAAACATATAGGAATTTAGAAAAAGAAGAATGGTTTGAAAAAGGAAAAAACCTACAAAAAGCAGCTGCTGAAGCAGAAGCAAATGCAAAATTTTCACAAGATGATTTTGAGGCTTTATATAGTTCTAATTATGAATTATATTTAGTTAGAGCATTTGGGGGAGTAGTTGCATTAGAAAGAAAATTAAAAGCTACTAATAGTTCTATTAAAAGATATTCAAAGCTTCAAGCTTTGTATACAAAAATAGAAGATGAATTTATAAGCCAAGGTAAAGCAGCATTTAAAGCTTATATGAAAACTGAAACAAATAGATTAATGAGATTATACTCAAAACCTTCAGGTAAAATTGGTTTTATTCCTGTAGATTTATCTTTAACTTTAGATGGAATGGCTGGTATGCTTATTTATAATAGCTTACCGATTAGACAAGATTTTTTACCAAAACAATATGATAAAGCCCTTAAATTTGTAATAACAAAAGTAAACCATAAAATATCTGATAATACCTGGGAAACACAACTTAATACTTTAGCTACATCTCCTGTTGAAACATTTCCTTTAGGTGAAGCTATAAAAAAGGATTACATTAATGAAGGGACATTTCAAAAATATGAAGTTACAGGGGCTATCCCTTCAGATCAAGCATTTAAAATTGTAGATAATAGAAGAGGAGGAAGTGGTGAAAATGTTTCTATTGATTATATAGTATCACAAGTAAATGATAACCTTCAATCTGAATATAGAAAATTATTTAATGCTTTAAATGAAAAATATCCTGGTTATACTGCTTATGTAAATGCAATTGGAAGAACATTTGCTAAATCAGCACAATTACAAAGTCAAGGAGCAAATGCAGCCCCAGGTAGGTCTAAACATAATTATTATGGTGCTATAGATATGAATATTCAAGATCCTAATGGTAGAATGTTTAAAAAAGCAGAAAGAGACATATGGCGAACATCTGGTATTGTTGATTTAGCAAAATCTGTAGGATTTGAATGGGGTGGAGATTTTGCCAATTATGTAGATTCAATTCACTTTTATACACGATTTAATATAGACACAGCATATAAAAATGCACAAGCAGATAATGCAGGTAAGAATGTAGCATCATGGGAAACTAAAGGAACAAAATTAACAGAATCTTCAACAACTTCTTCATTTAATTATCAACAACAGTTTGCTACAGTAACTAAAGACCCTCAAAACCCTCGACCTGGACAAACAGTAACAGTTTTTATTAATTATAATGATGGACAAGGTAAAATAGCAGCGGGAACAGGAACTATAACTATCCCTGTAGTTAATAGTAGACAAAGCCAAAGAACAAGAGATGCAATTAATGCTGCTGAGCAAGAAGCAAAAGGAGATGTAATATCCCAATTAAGTTAAAAATATGTATTTTCCAAAAACTCAAATAATAGAAAATTTAAAAACTGAAATAGGTGAATTCGTATTAGCAGATACAAAAGAACCATATAATGGTTTCTATTTTAAAACATCAGATAATAGGTTTTATACTGGAAAAAATTATCAAGCAGGACAAAATTATTTATTAGAAGTATTATCTCCTGGAACATCAACACAAACACAATCTGAAATAGCAGCAGAAACTAAACCAGAATCTTATTATATTATAGATGATGCATATTATTATTCTAAAGGATATGATATAAATAGAGAAAGTCCTGTAGGTCCTGTTCCAAGTATTCCTCAACCTACAATAAATGATTATAAAATAGGGGAATTTATGAGGTATTTTTTAAGAAAACCAAATGAAAATTATATTATAGAAGTAGACCAAAAACAATATAATCTTTTTAGTAATAGAGATGAATCAGTACAATGGAAATCTTATCAACCTTTATTAATATCTTGGATGCTAACAGGTAAATCTTCAAAAGATGTGGGTGATATTAATTTTAATTTAGCTACTTTACAAGAGTTTCAAAATAGTGCTTTTGGTTTTGTTTCCTATTTTAAAGGAAAATTTAATCAATATTATAGAAGCAATATAGTAGAGAATCTAATAACAGATGGTACTGAATTTAAAAATAAAAGAACAGGAGAAAATTATGTTGGATTATATCATATTCACCCAAGCAAAGGACCAATGGTTGGGGCTAAGCATGTAAAATCTCCACATGATTATTTAATTCCTATAGAAGAATTCCGAGCTACATCTACTGCTCCAACAGGAAGTGTAGAAGGAAGTGGAGGATATAGTGGAGGTTACTAAGTAATTTCGTATATTGGGTTTAAAATAAGGTTATATGTACTGGCTTGTAGAAGACGAGGAGCAGTTAAATGTTTTAATAAATAGTGGTTATAAAGAGGCTTTTATAGAGGTTATTCCGTATAATAATAACACTCATCCAACTCTTAATAAAATTTCATTAATATACATTCGCCCAATTAACGCGAGTAAAGGGTTTATTATATGCATTATGCATAGTGAATGTTTAAATGTATTAAATACGCGTATTGACGCATTAATATCCAAGTTTGATGTATTGTATTGTCGCGATAAAAAGGAAATGTTACATTATTTTCCAAACAAAGCTCTTTATGACATAAATATACCACCTACTACGTATATACGACCAACAACTAAGGTACACGAAATAATGTATAGGAAATATGGCGATGAACCAGATGTTAACCTAATTATACCAGTTGTCAAACATTATGAATTGTGCGAACAAATTTTTAATGACTTAAAAACAAATATTAATCAAGAAAAAACAAAATATAATGAATTCTTTAACAATAGAGTATCCTTGGTGTTCAACTACATCGAGAGAAGTGGAATACAAATACACAATGAAACCTTCAAAGAACATTTCTATCCCACTAATGATAAACGCGTCTACACTCAGTTCAACTTAAAAACAACAACTACTAGACCATCTAATAAATTTAAAAATGTAAATTATGCCGCACTTAACAAAGACAACGGATGTAGAAAGTCTTTTATTCCGAGTAATGATTATCTTTACGAAATTGACATTAGCAGTTTTCACCCTAGCTTGTCTTGTCGCCTCGTTGATTATACTTTCCCCACTGTTGATATTCATAGTCATTTACAACAACTCTATGGAGTAAGCTATGCTAAATCAAAAGAATTAACATTTAAACAACTATATGGAGGAGTATTTGATCAATATAGGCATATCGAATTTTTTAAGAAAATTGATATATACGTAAAAGATCTCTGGTATGAATTTAAACAAAAAGGTAAGATAACGTGCCCGATATCAAACTTTGTATACAAAAGGGATGTACTTGAGGACATGAATCCGCAAAAACTATTCAATTACTTGTTACAAAATTTGGAGACGTCAATGAACGTTCGTATATTGTGGGACATAATAAAAATATTAAAGAATAAGAAAACTAAATTAGTATTATATACATACGATTCATTCTTATTTGATTGGGATAAAGAAGAGGAGCAGGTTATGGACGATATCAAAATGGTATTTTCTACGTATAAATTAAATATTAAAACAAAACAAGGTTATGATTACGATTTTAGATAAAGAGCCAAATACGTATAATGCGAATTACGATGTCGTTAAAGATATCTATAATATAGGAGATTTGAATAATAAATTATTCTGTACATTTACTAACTTAGAAAATTTAGATGGTCTTATAGACAAGTTAACTTCTAAATATACTATTATCTACAACAAAATGTTTGTTTTAGAAATTGTAGGAAAAGATGAATACGTTGTTACTTACAATGTAGATCAAGGAAATGTACACGACATACCAGATAATACAATCTTAGTACATAGGAAAAAAGAGTCCAATACTTTGTATACTATTAATGCCCTTAATGAGCTTATTAAAAAGCTAAATGGAGGTGTAGTAGATACTAAATACCAAGTAGATTGGCAACACTACAGAAATTGTGTCTTACTTACCCAGCACAATGAACTCAATCAATTGAATACAAAAATACACAAAATAATTGAACTATAGTTTGGATTCCCAAATTATAGGTCGTATATTGTGGTTACATTAACAGTTATAAAAATAGTTATATTATGGATTTAAGTAAACTTAAACAGAAGTTGGATACACTCCAACAAAAATCACCCACAGGAGGACAAAAGAGGGATTATTCTTTAACATTTTGGAGACCAACTGTAGGAAAACAACAAATCAGAATTGTACCATCTGCGTATAATGCTGATAACCCATTTACAGAATTAAAATTCTATTATGGTATTACAAATAAGGTGATGCTATCACCTGAAACTTGGGGTGAAAAAGACCCAATTGCTTTATTCGCTAAAAAACTTAGAGAAGAATATAGTAAGGAAAATTATTTATTAGCTAAAAAGTTAGATGCTAAAACTAGAATCTTTGCACCTGTAATAGTTAGAGGTGAAGAAGATAAAGGTGTTAGATTATGGCAATTTGGAAAGTTAATTTATGAAGAATTACTTTCATTAGCGGTAGATGAAGAAATTGGAGATTATACTGATATTGTTTCAGGTAGAGATCTTACAATTGAAACAGTAGGACCAGAAGCTACAGGTACACAGTATAATAAATCATCAGTTAGAGTTAGATTAAAACAAACACAACTTAGTGATGATGCTGCTCAAGTAGAAACTTGGTCAAATACTCAACCTGAACCTAAAGCTGAATTTAAAAAATTCACATTTGATGAAATGAAATCAGCGTTAGAAAAATGGTTAGCTCCAGAAGAAGGAGAAGGTGATGTTTCAGAACCAACAGGTCCTGCACCTGCTGAATCACCTAAATCTAATTTTAGTATAGATACTTCGAACGTAAAGAAATCAAAAACCGACCAATTTGACTCATTATTTGATGATAAAGATGGTAAAACTGATGATTTACCTTTCTAAGTATGGCAAAAAAAGCATCAAAGTCTCTCTCGGCAGCAGTGTCTGCCGAGATTAAGAGTAAATTTGACCTTAATAAGTTTAAATCATCTAAAGGTTTAGATAAAAACGTTAAATTTAAGGAACAACAGTGGATACCATTATCACCTGCTTTTCAAGCAATAGCAGGAGTACCTGGTATACCAATGGGACATATTTCATTACTTAGAGGACATTCTGACACAGGTAAAACTACAGCACTATTAGAAGCAGCAGTTTCAGCACAAAATATGGGACAACTTCCTGTATTTATTATTACTGAGATGAAGTGGAATTGGGAACATGCAGCTCAAATGGGTTTAAAAGTTAAACTTATTAAGGATGATGAAGGTAATGTTATTGATTATGAAGGAAACTTTATTTATGTCGATAGAGAAACTTTACATACTATTGAAGACGTAGCAGCATTTATAATGGATTTACAGAATGAACAGAAAAAAGGTAATTTACCTTATGATCTAACATTTTTCTGGGATTCTATTGGTTCTATCCCTTGTGCAATGTCAGTTGAAAAACTGAAAAACAACAATGAATGGAATGCAGGAGCAATGTCAACACAGTTTG
>Ga0206127_1005710_pt1 | contig 10381 bp, 13 predicted proteins | sample Helgoland_Spring_6_FD_148646 | JGI IMG/M metagenome (GOLD analysis project Ga0206127, IMG submission 148646) | Pelagic subsurface seawater microbial communities from Kabeltonne, Helgoland, North Sea - Helgoland_Spring_Bloom_20160419_1 | ecosystem: Environmental > Aquatic > Marine > Epipelagic ...
GCCAAGATAAAAAACAACTTGCCTTACCTGTCGATGGTGCAGTGAGTCAATTAGGCGATATTGTGCATGATGCTATTTTCCAAGCGAAAGGCCATAACTATAGTTTAACTACGTTGCTGGGTGGTAAACCTGAACTTGCAAGACCCTTTTTAGATGGTAAATTTGCTACGATTTATCTTTCTCCTAAAGATTATCATCGTATTCATATGCCTATAGGTGGGCAGCTTACCGATATGCTTTATGTACCTGGCGAGCTATTTTCAGTGAGTCCTCTGACCGCAGAACGTGTACCCGGATTATTTGCTAGAAACGAACGAGTAGTGGCTATTTTTGATACTGAAATAGGTAAAATGGCCATGGTATTAGTAGGGGCGACTATTGTGGCCAGCATTGAAACAACATGGGCAGGTACTGTGACACCACCTGTTGGTAAAAATGTACAGCATTGGCAGTACCCTGCCCAAGGTGACAACGCTGTATTTATCAAAAAGGGTGATGAGATGGGTTTGTTTAAACTCGGCTCAACCATAGTGGCTTGCTTCGAAGCTGACATGATAGATTTTTCGGATTTAAGTGCAGGAGACGTAACGCGTCTCGGTGACGTTTTCGCAAACATAACGAACTAATCAACTTGGATCCCGTTAAAAAAAGTCTGTGGTCTTTACACGTCACTATGATATTGCTAGGTGCCACGGCATTATTCTCTAAACTTCTGCCCTTATCTGCAATAGACATTACTTTTGGCCGTGCCACTATTGCTTGCATCATGTTGTTTGGCATTGTAAAAATATTCAGAAAATCAATATTATTAGACCGTAAAAAAGACTATTTTGTTGCTCTTTTTTTAGGTCTACTCATGGCGGCGCATTGGGTTAGTTATTTTGCTGCCATGCAGTATTCATCAGTATCTGTTGGCATGATAGCCTTATTTACATTCCCCGTAATGACAGTACTTTTAGAACCTTTTTTTGAGGGCATACGTTTGGTGTGGCAAGATTTGGTCAGCGCCATTGTTGTGCTTTTTGGTATTTTCCTGATAGTACCAGAAGTATCATTAGATAACGAAATTACGCAAGGTGTGTTGATTGGTGTAAGCTCAGCCGTGTTGTATTCTTTTAGAAACTTGGTGCATCGCAAACATTTCTCCCACTATTCTGGCGCCCACGCCATGGCCTACCAAACCTTGGTAATTTTCATCTCACTTAGCTTCTTCTCAAGTGATGAGTTATTTAAAGCAAGCCAAGAAACCTATGTGGGTCTGGTTATACTGGGTATATTTTTAACAGCGGTGCCTCATGCTTTAATTGCTGCAAGCCTTAAACATCTTCGAGCCAAAACATTTTCATTGATTGCCTGTATGCAACCACTCTATGGTGTAACCCTTGCGATACTGGTGTTAGATGAACAGCCCAGATGGCAAACCTTAGTCGGTGGTTTGTTAGTGATTTCAGCCGCCATTTATGAAACCATCAACGCTCAAAAACTTCACAGTAAATAATAATGTTTAGGGGGCTAACACAATGCTGATATTCGCCCATAGGGGTGCCAGTGCTGATGCCCCTGAAAACACCTTATTAGCTATTGAACAAGCCTTGATTCAACAAGCTGATGGTATTGAAATAGATGTTTATCAACTCGGCGATGAATTAGTGGTTATCCATGACAGATGGGTAAGTAGGACAACCAATGGCAATCGTCTATTATCTGATTATACTCTCGAAGAATTACAAACATTAGACGCAGGCCAAGGCCAATTTGTGCCAACACTTTGGCAAGTATTGGAACGTGTACAAGGGCAATGTTTGATAAATATTGAAATGAAGGGTGTGGATGATGTTTCACTAGTGAATGTATGCATTAACAAAGCGCTAAACCAGTTAAATTTCGAACCTGAGCAATTTATCGTTTCATCTTTCAACCACCATTTGTTGTTGGCTTTTAAAAGTATTGCGCCCAATACCAAGATTGGAGGGCTAACGGGCAGTAATCCTTTAGATTACGCGCGATTTGCACAAAAACTGCAAGCATACTCAGTTAATGCTGAGATTAATTTTGTTGATCAAGCTTTTGTTATAGATGCACATAATCGTGGTTTGAAAATGTTTGTGTATACCGTTGACGAACCTGCAGACCTGCTAAGGTTGCAATCTTGGGGAGTAGATGGAGTATTTAGTAATGGACCCGCGAAGGCTAAAGTGGCATTAACCAATAAGGTTTAATAAAGCCATTCGGTAATGTATCTAGGAACTCGCACATCCAGAATCACAATCTTCGCAACTTTGACATAATTTCAAATTCACTAAATGCGCACCTACAATTAAAAAAGCCCCAACGGCAATGGTGAAAGGCTCGTAAGACTCGCCAAACATATCTTTATTCCAATAAATTAAACCGCCCAATACCAGACTATATAAAGGATAGAGCTGTCGGTGATAACGATAAAATCCTGAGAACAATGCCCAAAAACCTATGATCATCGAAAGTGATAAAATACTTCTCTCGAACCAATCTTGAGCAAAAAAAGAGGCGCTCACAAAAGGGATCAGAGGAATAAGAATAGGGAGTAATAAACAATGCAACGCACACAAACTCGAGGCCCAAATGCCTAGTCGGTCTAATAGCGTTTTATCTTTGGTTACTTGCATCAGTAAATCCTCAACCTCATCGAACGTTATAATATAACATTCCATAAAATTTACAAGTATTTCTGCCTAAAATTTTAAGACGGAACAAGAAAAACATCTTAACAGGCGAGTAGAAATTCACTCACTCCATAACTATTATTCCAACCAATAAATAATTAAAAATTTAAGGGAAGACGACTGAGGCTTTTTAATAAATTTAAGGCCTAATATAGTGGCGAGTAAACCAGAGCACCAACAATAATACCCACTAATCCTTCAAGTAAAATCGGCACGATAGATGCCACAAACCTTATGGATTCGATGTTTTGAAAGACGGGTTCTAACGAAGGGTGTATGAAGGGGATACTGTGCACCAAAATACCACCTCCAACCAAAAACATAGCTGCTGTACCTACTCCGGAGAATGCCCTCATCAGAATTGGGGTAAAAATCAATAGTCCCCATCCTACGGTTCGTTGAATACTGTTATAATTTGCAATTAGAGATTTTCTTAATAAGCATAAACTTGCATCATCCAGCTTTACAATGAAAGCGTCTAACCCATACACACCAACAGTAATAGCCAAGGCCAGCAAGGATAAAACTGTCACTAGGGTTGCAAAGGACTCTGCTTGTAAAGTGCTGAGTAAAATTACCACAATTTCGGCGGATAGGATAAAATCGGTATTAGTGGCTCCTTTAATTTTTTTTCAAGGATCACTAAGTCAATATTAGGATCGGCTACAGCCTCATAACATAGATACAGCGCGCCAATAACCTGCAACGCCACGATTAACCATGGTAAAAATGCACTTATCAATACTGCAGATAGCACGAAAATCAGTTTATTTAGAAGAGAGCCTTTTGCTACTGCCCATACAACAGCTAATTCCCGTTTGCTCTCACCCCAGAGACTTGCTCGGTGTTCAGAGCTAAGTCATCTCCCAACACGCCAGCTGTCTTTTAGCCGTCACTTTCGACAAAATAGCCACATCATCCAAAATAGTGGCAATATCATCTTTAAGGGTAAGTAGATTAGCTGCAGGCATGTTACTTCCTTATAAGTCTGGAGGAGTGGGTTTTAACTCAGCTTTAGGATGATAAGTATAGGCCACACCTGAAGAGACTATGTCGCTTAATTTAACTAACTCAATGCCATGCTGTTGAAGTCTGCCTAAATGTATTTTCAAATATTCAAGGGTTTGTGGATAGGGGTGGGCAATACCTACCGCATAACCATGCTTTTTGGATAGACGAAGTAAACGATGAAATTGTTTATCAATCTGCTCAAAGTTTGGAGTGTGATCAATAAACACATTACGTTTCGTGCTTAACACACCATGTTGTTTGGCAATGTCTTCTGCTTTACTGTATCTGGTGGTACGACTATCAACAAAAAACAAGCCCTGCTTTGACAGAAACGTCATCGTTATCGACATAGGTAAGGAAAGTTGAGTCAACTTACTGCCCATATGATTGTTTACCCCCACAGCATCGGGCACAGTAGATAAAGCAACTTTTAACGTATTAACGATTTGATGGGGTGGCATACTAGCAAGCAATACATTTTTTTCTTGATTATTACCCGCCAACGATTCCATTGGCATATGTAACATGACTTCACGTTGCTGGGCTGCGGCACGCTTTGAAAAAGTCTCAGATAAAGGTTTATTCGGTAAAATCGCAAAAGCGACATTGGCAGGTAATACAAAGGCTAGCGCATCTTGTTGGTTGTTTCCCATATCGTCAATGATCAAGGCGATTTGAGATGCTCTAACAGAACAACCGATACACAACAGGCAACTAATTAGAAATAAACGCATGTTTTTATTATTGTTTTACCCGACAGCATTTCGTTTTAATTATAATCACAACAAGTATTTTTACTAGGATTGGTTCGTTTATATGCACAAAGGAACTAAAGCTTTAACCAATTAACAGGGTTGATTGGCTTTCCTTTATGTCTAATTTCGAAGTATAAGTTAGGTCGATTTTGTCCTCCACTTTGCCCAAGAAGGGCAATGGCTTCACCTGCCTGAACAGACTCACCAGTTTGCTTTAGCAACGCTTGGTTATGGCCGTAGAGGCTCATAAATCCGTCTCCATGATCCAGTACAGTCACTAACCCAAAGCCTCTAAGCCAATCAGAGTAAAGTACTTTAGCATGATGTATGGCAATCACAGCGTCTCCTGGAGTCCCATTTATCACCACTCCTTTCCATTTAATTTGACCTTGCCTAAACTTACCAAACATTCTTCTAAGCTTGCCCTTGGTAGGCATTAATAACCGACCTTTAAGGTCACTAAGACCACTTAAGGTGATGTCTTGTTGGTCGAGTTGTTGCGCTTGAGTTAATGCTTCAAGTAAATTCTTTTCATTGATTTGTAGTTGGGCAATTTTTACTTCTTCAGACTCTATTGCGTCCTGCAGCGCTATAAGCGTTCCTGCCCTTTCAGTTTGATTCGCTTTTAACACTTGTTGTTGCTCAAGCTGTTTACCTTTTAACTGCTCGAGCTCACTTTGATTATTAATCAACTTGGCATTCACCTTTTGCAGATTTTTGACTAACAAGTTAAAGCTATCGATTTGCAATTTACGGGCCTTGTTTAAATACTGATAGTAAGTAATAGTCCGTTCAAAATTAGTAGCATCTTGTTGATTCAACAACATTTTTGCGAAATCATAATTGTCTGTCATATAAGCGCTTCGGATCTGTTTGGCTAACACTATTTTTTGCTGTGATAAGGAGCTCAAATAATCCTTTTGTTGTTTGCGCAATATTTTAAGTTTTTGCTGATTATTGTCGAGGAACCTCTGTGTTTTATTGAGTTTTCTTGCAGCTTTCGCAATCTGTATTTCAATAACCTTCAGATTATCTTGAAGCGTCTTGGCAGTCGCAAGTTGTTGATTGATTTGCACCTGTTTGGTTTTTATTTGTTGTTGAATACTTTTAAGATCTGACTGTTCTTGGGCGTTTACAACAAATACAAAAAAAACACTACACAACATTATTAATAAGGAAGACCTACTAGCTAAGCTTTTAGCTTGGAATAATGTGTGCAGTATCAATCTCAATTGATTAGTCCAATGTGACTAGAGAAGTACCGGTCATTTGTGGAGGTTGTTCCATCCCCATTAGATACAGCATAGTGGGGGCCACATCACTTAATGTGCCTCCTAGTCTAACCGTTGATTTTTGTCCTACGTGAATAAAGGGAACGAGTTCACTGGTGTGTGCGGTGTGTGATTGCCCTGTCTGTTCATCTTGCATTTTTTCAGCATTACCGTGATCAGCTGTAATTAAACAGTCACCACCATTACGTTTGATAGCCTCAACGACTCTGCCAAACAGGTGTCCAACTGCCTCACAAGCTTTGACGGCTGCATCAAAGTTACCCGTATGCCCAACCATGTCCCCATTAGGATAATTACAAACAATGACATCAAACTTCCCAGAGTCTATTGCTGCTACAAGCTTATCGGTTAACTCAGCCGAATTCATTTCTGGTTGCAGGTCATAAGTGGCGACTTTAGGTGATGGGATCAAAATACGCTCTTCACCTTTATACAAGTCTTCACGGCCACCACTATAGAAAAAAGTGACATGTGCATATTTTTCAGTCTCAGATATACGCAATTGCGTTTTATTATGCTGAGCTAACCAATCACCCATAACATTCACTAATGGTACAGGTGGGTATGCTGCTGGAGCATTAATGCTCTCTGCATATTGCGTTAAGGTTACAAAAGCACTTAGCTCAATGTGTGTATCTTTATCGAATTCACTAAAATCTTTCTCAACAAAAGGTCGACTAATTTCGCGGGCTCGATCGGCTCTAAAATTCATGAAGAAAACAGCATCTCCATCTTCCAATGGAACTGCCTCACCAATGGTGGTGGCTTGCATGAACTCGTCATTTTCGTCACGTTGATATGAAGCAACTAAGGCTTCAGTAGCGCTCGTGGCAACCTTATTTGCTTTACCATGAGCAATCAAATTGTAAGCAGCTTCGACTCTATCCCAACGGGCATCTCGGTCCATCGCATAATAACGACCAATGACACTGGCCGTTTTGCCTAAGCCTAATTCGGCAAACACTGCATCAGCTGACTGTAATGGACCCTTTGCGCTTCGTGGTGGTGTATCGCGACCATCCAAAAAGGCATGTAGATATAACTTTTTTGCGCCGTGCTTTGCGGCCATTTTCAAAAAGGCAAAAATATGATCTTCGTGGCTATGTACCCCACCGGCTGATAATAACCCCATAACATGGATGGCTTTATCTGCTTGAATAGCGTTGTCTAGGTTTTTTATAAATACAGGATTTTCAAAAAAATCACCGTCTTCAATGGCCTTGGTCACTCGCGTAAAGTCCTGATACACCACACGGCCTGCACCTAAATTGACATGACCTACTTCAGAATTACCCATCTGCCCCGGAGGAAGACCAACGTCTAATCCTGATCCAGATATTAAAGAGTGGCTGTATGCATGGCACAATCCATCTAAAACTGGCGTATGGGCGTGTGCAATCGCATTGCTTTCCAATTCTTCCCGATGACCCCAACCGTCAAGAATAATCAATGCGGTGGTCTTTTTAGTTTGAGTCATTGTGCAGCCCTTATAGATAAAACTATTTATTAATTTTGTGAGTCATACTAAGGTGAAATATAATGTGTATTTATATGGCCTAGTATCATGATAATCGGCTAATATTATCCTTACTCGCAGCGCACGTCACGGCTAAATCCTTTTAAAAACCAAATGTATAACAATAAGTTATTCCTTGTCGCACGGATGAATACACCCTAGGACTGGTTTCTACACACAAAATCTATATACTTTGGCCTCGTTTTTTTAAGTTACTCACCTTTAAGGGTCACCTGTTATGGATCAAATGGTAGAATTCGTCGTTAATCACTATATTTTATCTGGTTTGTTCGCTGCACTTCTAGCTGCACTAATATATACCACTGTGGCAAGCCAGCTTTCATCATTAAAAGAATTAAGTACACATGAAGCAACTCTATTAATGAACAAAGAAGATGCTTATATTCTGGATATTCGCCCTGTGGCAGAGTTTAAAAAGGGCCATATTTTAGGATCTAAACAGATCAAAGCGGAGTTAGTCACAAAAGGCGACTTTTCTACACTTGAAAAATCAAAAGACAAGCCCATAATTGTTGTCTGTGCTATGGGCATGACGTCAAAACGTACGGCATCTCAGATGCTTAAAGCAGGATTTGAAAATGTAGTGACGTTGAAAGGTGGTATAAGTGCTTGGCAAGCTGCAAGTTTACCCGTCATCAAATAAATGCCAGGAGATAAATATGAATAAAGTCGATATTTATACTAAAGGGCATTGTCCTTATTGTCATAGGGCTAAGGCTTTATTGACCCAAAAAAAAACTAGTTTTAATGAAATTGAAATCGATATAATGCCTGAATTACGAAGCAAAATGATCGAACGAGCAAAAGGTAAATCGACTGTTCCACAGATTTTCATCAAAGATTATCATGTAGGTGGATGTGATGAATTGTTTGCATTAGAAGCAAAAAACCAACTAGACAGTTTATTAGCTGACTAACAACTCAATTTAAGGAAGTATCATGGCTGACGAGAATCAACCAAACGAGGCTGCAACGCAGCCAGAAACGGCACAAGGCCCACAGTTTTCAATTCAAAGAATATACACTAAAGACATTTCTTTTGAGGCACCTAACTCACCTGCAATGTTTCAAAAAGAATGGAAACCAGAAGTACAATTAGACTTAGACACAAAGAGCAATGCACTAGGTGAAAACCTGTATGAAGTGACATTATCAGTCACTGTCACTACCAAAATCGGGGAAGAAACAGCTTTTCTATGTGAGGTACAGCAAGCTGGCATATTTATGATTGGCGAAATGCCAGAGCAGAATAAGGCTCAAATGATTGGTGCTTTTTGTCCCAATACCTTGTTCCCGTATGCTAGGGAGACCATTTCTAATCTAGTGAATCGTGGCACTTTCCCACCACTAAACTTGGCACCTGTTGATTTCAATTCAATATTTGCAGCCTACATGCAAAAACGCGCTCAACAAGCTCAAGAACAAGCACCAGCAACGCAAAAATTAGATGCATAATACGGCTGATTTAAAATGAACTCGGTGTGTGTATTAGGGGCAGGATCATATGGTACTGCGCTGGCTTTTTGTCTCTCTCGCAATGGCTTGAAAACTGTCTTGTGGGGGCGAGATAAGCAGCAAATTGAATTGATGGCTAACACCAGACGTAATCAAAAATACCTACCCAACGCTATTTTTCCGGAAGAATTATCACTCGAATCTGAACTTTGCAAAGCGATAGACAACAGTCAAGACATCCTAATAGTTGTTCCAAGCCATGCATTTTACAGCACGTTACAACAAGCAAAACCATACCTAAAACCTTGGCATAGAGTAATTTGGGCAACAAAAGGATTAGAGCCTGAAACAGGTAGGCTTTTACAAGAGGTGGCTCTAGAAATTTTGGGCGACGATATCCCTATTGCAGCATTATCAGGCCCCACCTTTGCTAAAGAAATGGTGGCAGGACTACCTACCGCGATTTCATTAAGTTCTACAAATGAAAACCTAGCCATTGAATTTGCAAATAAACTGCATTGCTCAAAATCGTTTAGAGTGTACAGAAATGATGATTTCATAGGCATACAGCTAGGCGGAGCCGTCAAAAATGTTATAGCTATTGGCGCCGGTTTATCTGACGGCTTAGGCTTTGGGTCTAACGCTAGGACAGCCCTTATTACTAGAGGTTTAGCTGAGCTGACAAGGCTTGGGATCAAGATGGGTGCTAAACAGGCCACATTTATGGGTATGTCAGGTTTAGGTGACTTAGTCTTAACGTGTACAGATAATCAGTCTCGTAACAGACGGTTCGGGTTGGCATTAGGTAATGGCCTAGGTATTCAAGAAGCCATGACCGAAATTGGCCAGGTAGTTGAGGGTTACAAAAATACCAAAGAAGTACACATTCTTTCGCAACGTATGGGTGTAGAAATGCCCATTTGTGAACAGATCTATGAAGTACTCTACAACCATAAACCCGCCAAAGAAGCCGCGTTAACACTACTAGGCAGAGATCAAACATCTGAGTAGTAGCACTTCTCTGTACTCCTTAGATCCTTTTCGTTGTTTAAGCATTTATTCCCCCAATAATAAATTTAACAACATAGGCAAAACTAATAAAAATTTAAAGCCAACATGACTTAATACCAATCAGCATGATTCTGTGACAAAGACATAGCCAAGCTTTCAGTGTGTCAAGATAATCCACTTTGTTAAGGTTTGCGTGTAGCTACTCAGCAGCGTAACCAACCTAAACACCAGAAACAGAAAAGGGCTACGCTTGCGGATAGCCTTTCTCTAAATGGGGGACAGCGGGATATCCAATGCGGGGCTGGCATCCAGCAATGTGCGGGGCACCCTGTGCTACTCTCGCATAAGTGTTCAGTAGGTATATTTGCTGCACTGCAGCGCCCTGTTGAACAACGAGCCAAGGAAGGCGAGTTTGGGTGCATATCATCAGGGATGTATATATGTCTACTCTGGATTTATCAATCCGCAGAAACAAAAAAGGGCTACCCTTGCGGATAGCCCTTTCTCTAAATGGGAGCCTGGCAATGTGCTACTCTCGCATGGGGAAACCCCAAACTACCATCGCCGCTAATGTGTTTCACTTCTGAGTTCGGAATGGGATCAGGTGGTGCCACATCG
>Ga0206127_1005712_pt1 | contig 10379 bp, 10 predicted proteins | sample Helgoland_Spring_6_FD_148646 | JGI IMG/M metagenome (GOLD analysis project Ga0206127, IMG submission 148646) | Pelagic subsurface seawater microbial communities from Kabeltonne, Helgoland, North Sea - Helgoland_Spring_Bloom_20160419_1 | ecosystem: Environmental > Aquatic > Marine > Epipelagic ...
TGTAAGCCCCTTTAGCTCAGTCGGTAGAGCATCAGACTTTTAATCTGAGGGCCGCGGGTTCAAGTCCCGCAAGGGGTTATATTAGATGTTGTGACCGAGCGGTCGAATGTGAACATGAGCCAAGTTGCAATTGTTTGGGACATTTCCCACGCGTAGGTTCGACTCCTGCCAACATCATTTAGCTCCCATAGCTTAGATGGCTAAAGCGTCCGACTGTTAAGCGTATCAACACGTATAGTAATCGGAAGACCGGTGGTTCAAGTCCACCTGGGAGCGTTGTCTTTGTGTCAGACGTAAAATGACACTAAAGTCACTATGTCCGAGTGGTTAAGGAGATCGACTTAAGTTCGATTGGATTTAAATCCGCGCAGGTTCGAACCCTGCTGGTGACAATGTCTTTGTATTAGACAAAAACAATACAATTTAGGTTCTATGTCCGAGTGGTCTAAGGATGTCGGTTCAAGACCGATTGTGCGTCAGCACGCGCAGGTTCGAATCCTGCTGGAACCATACATAAAGATATCATACAGCAACAATCTGAATTTCATTTAAGCTGAACTGAGCATCTGCTCTACGCGGGTTCGAATCCCGCATAAGGGAAACCTTATTTGCCGAGTGGTCAAAGGCGGTTATTTCAAACCAATGATATCTGAAACCCAAAAAAAGGTGCTATGTCCGAGTGGTCTAAGGAGGTCGGCTTAAGTCCGACTGTTCGCAAGAACGCGCAGGTTCGAACCCTGCTGGCACTATACATAAGTTTTTATACAGCAATCAACCAATGATTCATGTTAAGAAACACCAAATAAAAACTGAAAACAAGAACATGAAGGTCCCATGGCTCAGTAGGTTAGAGCGCGGTGCTTATAGTTTATGCTATGCATATGGAGGATAATACCCTTCGAGTTACACCGAGGTCGCGGGTTCGAGCCCCGCTGGGACTATACATAAGGAGACATACAGCAATCCAAACAAATTTGAACTTTTAACATCAAACCAAATGTCTCTTGCAACAAACACCAAAGATTGGAAACAGCAACTCAAACTAAAACAATAAAAATTATTAAATTATAATCATGTATATAGATATTAAGTTATTTATCATACGTGATTATTGACGGCTCGGAAAGACGAGATGACGGCTCGGAAAGACGAGATGACACTTCGGAAAGACGAGATGACGGCTCGGAAAGACGAGATGACACTTCGGAAAGACGAATAACACCAATCTGTAAACTATAAAGCAGGGTGGCGCAGGCGGTAGCGTGTTGGGCTCATAACCCAAAGGTCAATGGATCGAAACCATTCCCTGCTATACTATAGCCCCCGTGGCCAAACGGCTAAGGCGTCCGACTTCTAATCGGAAGATTGCGGGTTCGATCCCCGCCGGGGGTAGTAATATGTTTTGTGACAGCATAATCAATAATCTATTTTTTTTTAAAAACAAAATATAAACCAACAAAACAGAAGAATGTGATGGTTCCATAGTGTAATGGTTATCACATCAGACTTTGAATCTGGAGATCTGAGTTCGATTCTCGGTGGAGCCTTAAATGGAATCAAAACAAAATAGATTCTATTAACCAACTTAAAAATAGCTTAGAATATATAATTGTGGAAGTAAATTTCATATTTTTTTTCTTTGCTATATATTAGACCATTGCATTTTGATTTATAGCCCGGTCTCAAAGAATTAATTCATATTATTAATTCCAGGGTTTAAGAATGCACGCAGCATAAATTAAATAAATATTTTCAGGTAGAGTATTCAGAATAGTATGGATACTTACAGCATAAAATTAAAAATTAAAAATTAAAAATTAAAAATTAAAAATACTGAAGTGGTAAATGGTTGATGTCTAGCTATTCACATAGGCATGTTTAAAGTATTATTAATTAAGAACATAAATATTAAATGTGGTATCAGTTGGCGTCTAGCTTAACACTTAGGCGTAATATTTATGTAAATGGAACTGTATAATCAAGGCATATATTGTAAGTCCGTATGATTGTATAGATGATAATTAACATATGCAGAATAACTGTATAAACAAATTATCTTGGTTGGTAATGTTTTGTCCCGTCCCGTCCTGTCCCGTCCCGTAAAATTATATAAATTAGTAATGTATTGTAGATAGTTTTTGTATCCTATTATAATTAATTAGTAATGTATATGTATAGAGTAAATTGTAAATTGTAAATTGTATAGAGAAATATTATGTATAACTAAGTATTGTATATATAATGGAAGCGATGAGTATGCGTAGTGTTATGAAGATAACATATTTTAGCAATAATGTAGCATAAAAATACTTATATGGATTAATTTTCATGTTGACTTATAGGAATAGACTATTATAAAGGCATAATCTAAATGGTAGAATATTATAATTGACGTTGTTCATTTATAATATGAAGGGTTCAACTCCCTTTATGTCTAAACTTCATTAATATAAGGGAGTGCGTCAAAGCCTTTCGTTATATTTATTATATTCACTTCATAAAGGTGAGTATGATAATTTAATGATATATTTTTTTTAATTATCACCATTGTAACAATGTTACAAGTAATGAACTGTTCTTTTTTTTGTCTTTCTTAATTGGCATTCTATGTGATTGCATCTAAAAAATAAAATATAAAAATTGATTTAAATGAATTGAAGTATAAATAACTAAACAAACATAATATGGAGTCAAACACACACTTTTCCAACTGGGCTTACGGAGATGATCTCGAAAATACGTCAGAACAATTGGCCTCTACAGCAGGAACCTCAGCAGGAGCTTCAGCATATCCAAGCTATAACTATTCAGGTTGTACTGGAGATATGACTTGGTTGACGAATGATAGAGGCATTAATTGGGATACATATGACTATGATGGAGCTGTTTCATCGATGGTAGATTCAACCGTAGAAACAAGTGATAACAGCGCATGTATATCTTCAATTAGATGTCCAAGTCCACAATGGTCAGTTCCCACGGTAACGGTAAGACCGATACCAAGACGAATGACGGCATCAAATGAAGTCCCAACCCCAGTGGCAGCGGTAAGACTATCAAGGGGACCAAAACCGATTGCACGGCGAATGTCTGTCCCAGGAGTAAGTCCAATGACAGGGATAAATGCGGATCAGATAGTAAGACCCGCGAAGGAATATAAGTTGTCTAAAAACAAGTATATGAAGGGTTCTTATAGTGGTAAACTGGATACGCAAGTATTTTATGGACGGGTATCAGAAAATTCCTCAATGCCATTTAGGTATGATCATCTAAGTGTGCTCGATATTCTAAAGTATATAACGTGTGGAGGAGTATTGTGTGATAGTTATCAGGAGAGTTTTCTGGATTATATAGTATCGGCGTTAAAGAGTAAATATGGAGAGGTGAATATGTATAAAGAGAAGGTATCAATGATAGATGGAGGAGTATATGAACGTGAGATGCCGATGGTTGCATGGAGTGAGTATTGTTATGTGGGTAAGTTGTGTCTAGATTGGGTATTGTGTAATCCGGAGAAATTGGGTCGTGGCTGAAAAAAGGGAACTAAAATTGTATTCTAAAACTCCCTCCGCCGTATAAAATTGATAATTTATTTTTATATTATTTTTATTTACATCCTATTACAGCAATAATGAGACCAACTACCAACTCAACACTCCCATTGAAATGGAATAGTCATGCAATGGAGAGGAAACATGAGCGTAATATAGCATTGGATACATCCACTGTTAGCATTGATTATATTTCTACACTCCCGTATTACACTAACAATGAATGCTATCATTATTGTGATACAAAACAACACGCCACCTATTATGTGCGCGATGTCCCGAATGATAAAGGTGATATGGTGAAAACAGTAGTAACAATAATCAAACGGAATCCGATTCAAATGGCTAGAAGAATTTGTGAAATTTATGGCTGGAAATTCGAATCAATTTGTCGTGACAATTTGTTTGGGAATTGTAGGCGTGGGTCCAGCTGTAGATATATTCATAAACATATGTAGCGTAACCCATAACAGCGTAACCCATAACAGCGTAACCCATAACAGCGTAACCCATAACAGCGTAACCCATAACAGCGTAACCCATAACAGCGTAACCCATAACAGCTGATATTTTATTTTTTATAATAAAGTGTAGTGTAGATATATGGCTTTAAGTCTATAAAGATAAAAAATTGATTTAATTTATCTAAAGGTAATATTAGATATAATCCCACAACCTTACCACACTTTAAGCAACAGAATGACTTCAACTACTAATGTTTTCTCTGCCGCTGCTACAGCCGCAAGCAACCATACAACTGGTGCAAAGGGTGCCAATATGCTTAAGAGTTCTGGTGATCTGCGCCTTGATGCCTTTCTTTCTCTGAAGCGAACATCTACACAAGAAGAGGTGACCAAGACAGTCGCCGAACTTGTAAGACAGATTAAGTATCAGCCAGAAGCGACCAGAGGTGAATGGGTAGCTGATATTTGGCGCATCTGGGTGCACAAGCGACATCCAAGGTCGGGAGAGAAGGAGAAGCTACTTGGTCGCCATATGTTCATTGAACTCTACAACCATTTCCCTGAGACATGTATTAAACTGGTTAAGGCGCGTATCTTCGGAGATATGGCATACTGGAAGGATGTGCTTCTGATTTGGGGGATGATTAATGATATGGATATGGGGGATAAGGCGAAGTTCTCAAAGTATGACCCACTTATCACCGCATTTCGACAATCTTTTATGGAACAACGAACGGAAGACCTAAAGGCGCTAGATGAGTTCATTACTCCGGTCCGTATTAGAGACATTCCAAAGGATGAACTAGTCGGTCTCCTAAAGGCAGAAGGAGCGAAACTACCATCACTGTCTATGATTGGAAAGTATTGTGTGCGTGAAAAGAGTGCTGAAAACAAGCATCTATGGTGGTGGATTATCAGTGTCGATGATATTACATCAAAGCCAATCCTTTATAAACAATCACATGTCTCATTTATGCTTAGATATTCTCTCAAGCGACGGGTATCATCCGGTTCCTATGTTCAGTGGAGTGCAACTGAGAGTGTGCCATTTGGTGCGAAGCAATCATGGCGTAAACTGAATGCCAAACTGGATGAGGCGCTCGATGTTCCAGAGGTGAAGGAAACTCTTGGACGCATTGATGAAATCGACCCTGCCAAGCTTCCAGGCGAATATACCAAGAGAAAGATTAAGTTCCTTCTCAACGAAATGGTGAAGAAGACCCCCGATGGTCATGAGACGGAAACCGGCAACCGACGTCCAGATGATGACGCCAGAGTAGCACTTCGAAAGCGGACTCGTGAGATGTTCACCGACCCATCAAAGATGAATGTTGGGACGCTACTTCCACACGAGATTGCCTATAGTGCGTATACATCGAAATCTATCGCACAAACAGATTATCACAATGCAGCGTTTGACAAGAAGGTGCTAGACGTGCGTGCTGATTTTGATAAGGTGCGTGCGGAGATGGCTGAGGCGGGAGCCTCGGTCGATGACTCTGATGCGATTGCTCGGGCGATGACAACAGGTAACATCGTCGGTGTAGCTGATGTATCTGGGTCTATGATGACCACTTGTGGCGGTGCAGAGCCAAACCGACCAATCGATATTGCAACTGGACTTGTGGCATTTATCTCCTGTATTGCGACCGAACCATATCGGGATATTGCGATGACCTTCACTGATATCCCCACCATCTTTAGCTTCAAGGTTGGTGGACGCCCGATGAACGTCAAGGAACGTATTACTGAAATGAACCGACACGTTGGCTACAACACCAACTATCATCTGATGCATACAGCGCTTATCAAGATGTGTGTTGAAAACAAGGTTCCTGTCGAACAGCTACCAGTTCTCTATATTGCTAGTGATATGAACTTTGATTGTATGGATCGGTCTATTAAACAGCCATATCAATGGGAAACGACACATGATACCATTGCGAAGGAATGGCTTCGTGCAGGCTATGACACGGTGCCTCTGATGGTTTACCACAACATCAACGTCTCCCATAGTGGTGTTCAAGAATACCAGAACTATAAGGGTGTGATTCAGCTTACAGGGCGGTCGGAGCAAGTAATCAAGCTGGTTCTCTATGGTGAAGCGGCGGAGGATGTTGAACAAGAGGTCGAGGTGGATGGTGTGATGACAACGATGAAGGTTAAGGATGTAACACCATATGACACCTTTAGAAAGGCAATGGAAGGTGACCACTTTGAGCTACTTGAGAGCGTCCTACGAGAGTCACAGGAAGGTGATATGAAATATTATAGTTAACACCAAAATTCCTTCTTTAATCTATTAAATATAATCAATTAAAAATATATTTTTTTTAAATTTATTTAAACACGTAATCTTGTTAGATTATAAGATGACTTATTACGACGATAACTATACAAACTATTATGATGATTATGACGACGACGATTTAGTGATATACACATGCAATGAATCCAGTAGCAATTTTCAAATGAATGCATTAATTGCTAAACAAAAAGAAGCCGAACTGGTATCTCTAATGATTTTAGGATTCTTTATTGTGTTTAATTTTATTTTGTATAAATCTATAAATAAAATAATAAGTGCACAAAGAGAACGATTAGTTAAGTATCAACTAATTAGTAAATATTATATAAATCAATATGGTGTTCCACTTACGTTTCCAGTTGAATCATCAAGACATTTAGAAGACCCAGATATTATTTTAAAACATATTATAGAAAACGAAGCAAAGGAATATAATGGTTACGAAGATAAAGCATCAGACGATAGTAATGCATCGGAACGTGTATTACGGTCGCAAAACACCCCATTAGATATCAACGGTAATGGTTGGAAGCTGGATTAATTTACCGAATCCATGTTTGTGGTAATTTATATTTTCTTACATTATATTTTGTTGAATTGACTAGTAGATATACAATACCTGCTAATGTTATTATGGAGCATACACCATACAGATTTTTGAGTTTATTATATGGTAGTAATCCCAATGGATTAATATTTTTATAGTATATATCTGTTCCCATTGTTCCTGCTAAAGATAGAAGCAATATAGTATGAATTGCGATCATCATTCTGCGTGATTTATATAATGATCCAGGTGCTGTTTTATATGCACCATCTTCTTTAACTGGTGATTTATATGCAATATTAATGGCAAAGAATCCAATTACTAATACTATTACAACACCAAGTGTATTGAAGGATGTATTATTTTTTACAAGTGGTTGTCTTAGACATAAACTATAGCCATACAAACCTAATGTAAACAGTAGTATAATATGTAAATAGTAGTATAGTTTATTAAAGGTGATAACATTCTCGAATTTTTCACTACTATATCTTATAGGTGTAACAATATAACTCCATATTAATAGGATATTAGTAAGGAGTAATAAAATCCAAATAGGTAATTTGGTTGTGTTAAATTCAATATTTTGAATTATATTTAATACATTGTTATTATTCCTATTGTTATTGGAAGCATTATTTTGATTATTATTTTTATTATTATTTTTATTATTATTTTTATTATTAGCTTTATTATTAGCGCCATCTTTGGTAGCGCCGGTCTTAGGCATTCCTAAGGCTGTAGCGCCAGATTGGGAAACGCCCATAGCAGGAACCCCACCATAGGGGTCTTGTAATTTTTGATTTAATTGAGGCATCTGGGCTGGTAACATACCTGATGTCGCACCACCGAATTGCGAAATATCCATTATTATAATATATGAATATAATATATGTCGGTTCTTTCACTTACCATATTAAATAGAATGAGACGAAAAACATTAGAATCATTTAAGTCACATATAGATGGTAATATGTCTAAGATGGTTATGGATAATATGTATACTTTGATATATATGTCATTTTTATTGTTGGTGACAACAATCCCAGCCGTATTAGTGGCAATAAATTGCAATAAAAAAAATCAAATAGGTTATGGTATATTGGCTTTTTTGGTTAGTGATATCTATCTCCTACAATGGGCTATAAAGAAATTTATAATAAAATATCCAAACTATTGTCCATTGTAAAAATGTAGTGTAATATTATATGTATGAATTTATACAAAAGTGTAGTAGTCATACCTTAGACACGTTGTTTCCAGACGATGTTAACCATCGAGGTCTTGTTATAACAATAAATATAATTCATATATTAGGAGTGTTAGTGATACAGTTAGGCATCCTATTACCGCCACGATTTATGAAATATTACATCTTATATTTAATAGGGCTATTAGTAACCTACATTTTATTAAATAATAGATGTTTTATGACGGAATTATCAAATTATATAGGTGGAAAAAACTATAATACATTGTGCATCAAATTAAAGGATGCGAAAAAGATATTAATAGTATATTTGGTGGTTGGAATAATGTTCGAAGTATTTCCACAATATTCGCTTTATACAATTTTGTCAAATCTTTCGAAAAAAAAATAATTGGTTCAAATAAAAATATATAAATATAGTATAAAAATGTTTGCCTCATCTAATGTTACCGGAGTTGTGGAAAATGCCGTAAAGGCGAATAATGCGAATAATGTTCAACAAGCTAAAGATAGTCGTGTATTGTTAACTGCCCTATTAGTATCCGTATTAGTTATGGTGTTGCTTAATATACTTGTTGGTCCATATTTATGGAATAATGTGTTAAGATCGCTGATCCCAAGTTTACGAAAAGCACGATGGTTTGATACTTTGGCTTTAGCCGTTTTATTTGCGTTGGTTGTGCCGCATTAAATTACTATTCTAGATATCTTCTTTTTTAATTATTATAGATTAATACCATAATCCTTATTATTATTCCATATATAGCAAAATATTATGGTGTGAATTTAAAATTTCATAATTATTAAAAAATATTTTAGAATTATATATGGAGGTTTATATCCCTTATATAATTGGTTCTAGTGTTTCTGCTTTTATAGGTAAGGTTGCTTATTCATATTATTATACTGATGATGATGAGATTAAATCCACAGATGAAAATCTAGTAAAATCGGTTGAATCTATAAATTATAATTTAGTTGATGAAAGATTAAATGAAAGAGTAGTAGATAGTAATAAGAATAAACGTAGTCTTGGAACGACAACAAAAGATAAGATTAATGCATTATATAAAATTATATATGATGACATAGGGCGTGATATGCCTATAAATAATACAAAAAAGGTGCGTAGTAAATGGATGCGCTTAATAAGTGAGTATGAAAAGAGTGGTCATGATGAGTTTATTGCTCGTCTGTCTAAAAAAAAGAGGGAAAAATCTTGATTTTCTTATATTTATTATTTTTTATTGATTTTTATAGTCGTATTTTCTTATAGTATTTTTGTTGTATTTCGTATCTATGTATGTAGTGGATAATGTTGTAATTATTGTAGTGTAGATTTCTCTGTAGTTAAAAATTGAATATTTTAATTTAATAGTAATTCAAATACATTCCGACACTTTCCAACACTTTTCAAAACATGCCTTCTCTTACTACTTACTATGGTCCTTCGACAGTTATCACTGAACAGGGTGTGTGGGTAGTTGATGGCACTCGACGAATTTGTCTCTTTTACACCTATACACCAGCTACTGGTATCTTGAAGTATGCTGCATGTGTTTACCGATGTCGGCCTTGCGTTAACCTTTCTGATGGGCAAACGGCATACATCGAACCGACAACGCAACAGATGGAAGCCCATTCGCAAACTGCTGGACGTCGGTTTGAGATGCGACCAGTTATCTTCCAATCGGAGACAGACATGAGCTACGAAGAAATTATTAAGACCATTCGTCATGAGATGTGTCATGGGTTTGGAGTGAAGGGACCACGTGGAATGAGGAAGTTGTTTTATGACGAAGACAGTGATGGTTCTTGTGGAGCAGACAGTGATGATTCTGGTGGAGCAGTCAGTGATGATTCTGGTGGAGAAGACAGTGATGGTTCTGGTAGCGAAGGGTCGGAACTTGAGTTTTTGACTGACTCGGAACCAGCCGAAGATTCCGAGTTTGATTGGGAAAAGGTGCTTTCTAAGCCAACTCGACAGATTCGGTATATCGGAACTACCAGTATTGAATCCTATCAAGGCAAAAAGATTCCAGTTGACCGCGAATTCTTTATCGCAATGAAGGGGGTGAAGAAGACTGGTGAACTTATCTATGCAGCCGCAATTTCGCGACGTCCATCATATATGGGTGTTTTGGAAGATGATGCTGTGCGAGAACACTTCAAGACCGCAGTTGCTCGATTGGAAAAGGCACCAGTTGCGATGGTGGTTTCCGATGAGTATCGTCATCAACTGAAGTCTAAGGCACCACATCGCGAAGACGTTACCTATGAGATTATGGATAGCATCGTG
>Ga0206127_1005713_pt1 | contig 10378 bp, 6 predicted proteins | sample Helgoland_Spring_6_FD_148646 | JGI IMG/M metagenome (GOLD analysis project Ga0206127, IMG submission 148646) | Pelagic subsurface seawater microbial communities from Kabeltonne, Helgoland, North Sea - Helgoland_Spring_Bloom_20160419_1 | ecosystem: Environmental > Aquatic > Marine > Epipelagic ...
TGTTGGCACGACTGATTTATCCAGTCGCCAACCCACGATTTAACTATGAATTTTGTAAAGGTTATTACGCCCGAGTTGCCAATGGAAAAATCAATGGTCGTGTTTCTCGACTACTAGTATCACCGCTACTGAGCGCGCTAAAGAAAACTGTCGGCCATACTGACTATCTTAACTATATGGGCAGCTTTAGGTACCCGCTCGCCGGTGAGTTCTCCTTCCGCCGAGATGTCCTCAGTGACCTGCGCATCCCCAGCGACTGGGGTCTGGAAATCGGCGTTCTCTCAGAAATGCATCGCAACTTTGCTAGCAACCGCCTCTGTCAGGTGGATATTGCCGATAACTACGACCATAAACACCAGAACCTCTCTCTCGACAATGATCAAGACGGCCTGTCAAAAATGTCGATAGATATCACCAAGGCACTGTTCCGCAAACTGGCCACTCAGGGTGTTGTCTTTAGTCATGAAGCATTCCGCTCGCTAAAAGCCACCTACTTCCGCATGGCACTGGATATAGTCGAAACCTGCCATAACGATGCAATTATGAACGGCTTAACGCTGGATATTCACGAAGAGGAAAAAGCCGTAGAGATGTTTGCCGAAAATATTATCAAGGCCGGCGAAGTATTCTTTAACAGCCCCATGGAAAAACCCTTTATTCCCAGCTGGAACCGTGTCAGAAGCGCGGTGCCAGATATCTTTGAGCAACTGACCGCTGCGGTTGAAGCGGATGCGGCTGAATTTGGCGGACAGTAATAATAACCATGACTAAAGATACTGAAAAAGATTCCAACCAATTATTTAAAAGCGTCAGACACCATATCGAAGTTATCTACGATAAGGTTGAGTCGGTTGATTACAGCAGACTCAGTGATGAGCTGATTGAAATTATGCGACTGCAGGAAATCGACACAGCGCCAACCCGCTATATCAATCACTGGGATGAAAGTGACTGTCTAGTAATTACCTATGGCGACAGTATTTTGCAGGAGGGGGAATCGCCCCTTCACAGCCTAAAACACTTTCTTGATAAGCAAGTAAAAGGCCGTATTAATGGCGTGCATATACTACCCTTTTATCCCTTTACCTCAGACGATGGCTTTTCGGTTTTGGACTACTCGAGCGTCAATGAATCACTGGGAGAATGGGCCGATATTGAAGATATAGCAGCAGACTACCGGTTGATGTCAGATCTGGTTATCAACCACTGCTCGGCGCGCAGCCCATGGTTTGAGAATTTTATTAAAGGCCGCGATCCTGGGCGAAACTTCTTTGTCACTGCAAGCCCCGAAGATGATCTAAGCAAGGTTGTTCGCCCGCGTACCAACCCACTTTTACGTGAGGTAGAAACCGCCGAGGGTACTCAGCACGTCTGGTGCACCTTTAGTCATGACCAGGTTGACCTGAACTTCAGAAATCCCGAAGTACTCAAACAATTTGCCAGCATTATTCGTCAGTACCTCGACAGCGGTGTGCGACTATTCCGACTCGATGCCGTGGCCTTTTTGTGGAAAGAATTGGGCACCAACTGCATTAATCTCGACCAGACCCATGAGGTTGTCCGACTGTTACGGACACTGATTGAACATGCCCAATCTGACGCCGTGATTGTTACCGAAACCAATATTCCCAACCGCGAAAACCTCGCCTACTTTGGCAACGCCAACGAAGCCCACTGGGTATATAACTTCTCCCTGCCACCCCTATTAGTCAACACTCTGGTAACCGGTGACTGTAACTACCTAAAACAGTGGATGATGAGTATGCCGCCCGCGCGCAATGGCACCGCCTACTTTAATTTTATCGCCTCACATGACGGCATAGGTCTGCGCCCTGCCGAGGGGCTACTCGACGACAGCGAAATAAATACGTTGGTAGAAACCATGCAACAGTTTGGCGGGCGTGTCTCCTGGCGCGCCGTGGACGAGGGTAAAAGCAAACCCTATGAAATTAATATCTCACTGTTTGATGCACTGCAGGGAACCCAGGCCGGGCCGGATCAGTGGGCGCTGCAACGGTTTATCTGCGCCCATGCGATTATGCTTGCCCTGGAGGGCGTTCCGGCTATTTACATCCACAGCCTGATGGGTACCCGCAATGATTATCAGCGGGTTGAAAACGCTGGCCATAACCGGGCGATCAATCGTCACCAGTGGGACTACCCTGAACTGGACGCGCGGTTATCAAATGCTGACAGCAACGAGTCACAGGTATTTTCTGGTCTTAAAAAGCTGCTTGAAATCCGTCGACAACAGTCGGCATTCCACCCCAATGCGACTCAGTTTACGCTGCATCTGGGCAGTAAATTGTTTGGCTTTTGGCGACAGAGTATTGATCGTCAGCAGAGTATTTTCTGTGTTAGTAATATTAGCGACTCGGTGCAGAGCTTAAATCTCTCCGATATCAATTTGATCGACAATGAAAGTTGGGTTGATCTTATTAGCGGGTTGAGCTGTAACCAAAAAATGCAGTCTATTCAGATGCAGCCCTACCAGACATTATGGGTTACCAATCGGGTTGATGGTTAACTTGTTATTTCCTAAAAGTTAGGTAAGACTATCTGCTGAATTTTTTTATTTAACCGTATAAAAACAACTAAACCGGATAACAGGAATTAGCAGATTATGAAACTTGAAACTCAGGCAATCCATGCTGGATTTAACGATGACCCAACCACCCGCGCGGTGGCTGTGCCGATCTATCAAACGACTTCATACAGTTTTCGCGATACCCAACATGGTGCCGATCTGTTTAATCTCGCTGAGCCGGGAAATATTTATTCACGAATAATGAATCCGACCTGCGATGTGCTCGAGCAGCGTGTTGCGGCAATGGAAGGCGGCGTTGCCGGACTCTGTATGGCTTCAGGTATGGCCGCAATCACCGGCACTATTCAGACCCTGTGCCGCGCCGGCGACAATATGGTGAGTGTCAGCCAGCTCTACGGTGGCAGCTACAATTTATTTGCTCATACCCTACCCCAGCAGGGTATAGAGGTGCGCATGGCCTCCGGTGATGATATAGCCGCTCTGGAAGCGCTTATCGACGACAATACCAAAGCTATATTCTGTGAGTCGATCGGCAACCCTGCCGGCAATGTCGTAGATATTGAAGCTCTGTCGACTATGGCTCATCGCCATGGCCTTCCAGTTATTGTCGATAACACCGTTGCAACACCCTACCTGTGCCGTCCGTTCGAACAGGGTGCAGATATAGTTGTGCATTCTCTGACCAAGTATATTGGCGGCCACGGTACCAGCATTGGCGGCATGATTGTCGACAGCGGTAAATTCACCTGGAAAGATAATCCACGCTTCCCACAGTTCAATACCCCAGACCCCTCCTACCACGGTGTGGTCTATGCAGATGCCTTTGACGCGCCATTTATTGGCCGTGCTCGGGTAGTACCTCTGCGCAATATGGGTGCCGCTATTTCGCCGTTTAATGCGTTTTTAATTCTTCAGGGACTCGAAACTTTGGCGCTGCGTATGGATCGTCATGTGGAGAATGCTATGGCGGTTGCCAGTTATCTTGAAAGCCATGAGTTGGTCAGCTGGGTAAACTATGCTGGGCTCTCGAATGATAAATACTTTGAACTGGCTAAACGCATTTGCTCTGGCAAGCCCTCCTCGATTATCAGCTTTGGTATCAAAGGTGGTGAAGCAGCCGGTGCCAAGTTTATCGATGCACTGCAGATGATTAAGCGTCTGGTCAATATTGGCGATGCCAAGAGTCTTGCCTGTCATCCGGCCAGTACAACTCACCGTCAGCTAGACGAGGAAGAGTTGGCTCGTGCAGGTGTTAGTTCAGACCTAGTTCGTATCTCGGTGGGTATTGAGCATGCGGATGATATTTTGGCGGATATAGAACAGGCCTTAAAAGCCACGGTCTAGTCGCTGATTAGCTCTGGCTTTTATTGACTCTGGCAGTAAGATTTACGCTGCCAGAGTCTACTTTCAGAGTAGGCCACTTTAAACCGTTTTCGGATTCTCTGCAGTATTCACCAGAGTCAGCAAAAAACGCTCTGTCGCCCCACTCTTATCCTCAAGGCTTTCACGGCGCACCAGTATTTTCTCACCATAATAGGCGGCACAACCCTGAATAAGCCCCTCAGCCACATCACCCATACAGCGGGGTGACTGATAGATAACTTCCATACTATTATCGGTATAGTCAGTGCACTTGAAAGTTGGCGGCGACGCATCCGGATAGAGTTTTTTCACCTCACCATGAATAAAACCATCGACCTTGTGTAACAGCGCAAAAGAGGAATGAAGACCATCGATCCACTGGGGATAGGCGGCAATTAGCTCGGCAAACAGATACATGCCAAAGGTTTTGGTCAGGTGTACCACCGAGACATTAATCTTTTTGCTCAGCACCACAATCATATCGATCAGCTCAGTGTGATCGTAATTGCCAACCGTGGTGTAAATACCCCCGCTTGCAGGGGCGGCTTCGGCGATAACCTCATCAACCATCTCGAGTCCGTACTGTTCTTCAACCAGATACAGAAACGATGTAAATAACATCCCTTTCATAACCCCTCACCATTCGCCAAAAATTTACAGTCAAATCAGCTTACATTCTTTAATAGGCAATCTCATCATAAGCTTGCCTATAAAGATTAGCATAGGTTTTAATTTAAGGGTTTTTTTATTTACAGCCGCACCAGCGCTATCTATTTGCTGCGCACCACCTGATAGTTACGGCGTAAATACTTAACCGGCACACTCCAAATATGCACCAAGCGCGAGAACGGAAAGAGTACAAAAATACCCATACCGAGCAATATATGCAGCTTGTATATCCAGTGAACCGACGCAATGCTTGCCGCCGCCGTGGTTGGATTAAAGATCAGGATATTCTGCGCCCAGCTCATCAGCTTAAGCATCTCCTCACCATCCATATGCCCCGCAGAGACAAAAATTGAAGCCAAGCCGACCACCAACTGTAAAAACAACAGCAACAGAATACCTATATCCATAGCCGAGCTGGTCGCGCGAACCCGCGGATTGGTTAAGCGCCGCACAATCAAAATACACATGCCATAAAAGCAGATAACCCCAAACAGCCCACCAGCAGCCATAGCGATAAGCTGCTTAGTTGGCGCCGACACACCCAGCACATGCCAGACTTCAGTGGGTGTTAGCAGTCCAACAAAATGACCGGCAAAAATTGCCAGTATGCCGATATGAAAAGGAATGCTGCCGCGCCGCAACTGCTTGCTCTCTAGCAACTGACTGGAATCGGCCTTCCAGGTGTACTGATCACGGTCATAGCGAACCAACGAGCCGACAAAAAATATGGTCAGCGCTATATAGGGAACAACGGCAAATAATAATTGGTTCATATCGCTCACCTGGCTGGCCTGAATAGCAAAGGTGTTAATGGTATTGCTCATGGCTGTACCCTCTTATCCGTTTCAAAATCCACCCAGTGCAGTGGAACATCTACATCCTGACGCTGCGATTCACTCGGCTTGCGCTGAGTGCCATCGCAACTTTTCTCCAGCGAGTCGGCGCCAAAGGTCACCTCCTCTTCCTGCCACTCTTTATCGATAGCCTGCTTGCTGTCGTCGCGCTTTTCGTCGGCAATACGTTCACGCACCTCATCCAGCGACACTCGACTACCGGCAATACTCAACAACAGCTCAAATAACAGCGCATAGTCACTCTCGCGTTTTTCCAAACGGCATTGCAGCAGCGCCAAAATATGTTCCATATCCAACAGCCAGCTCACTGCATTCTCGCGGCCCTGAGTGGAGAGAAACTCCAGAAACAACGGCAGATAATCCGGCAGTTCATGCTGACTGATCTGCAAGCCCGCCTGACGATAGTTAGCGATCAAATCAACCATCGCCTGACCGCGATCTCGCGACTCACCGTGCACATGTTCAAACAGCCACAGCGCCAGCGAACGACCGCGCTCAAACAGACCGTCATACTCAGCCTGATAAGCCATCAGGTCGCGATTCAAACGGTTATCAATAAACACCAACAACCTGTCACGCAGGTCAGAATTAATCTCACCGACCAACGCCGCGCCATTCACGACAGCCTCAATATCCGTTCGGTACTCCGCCAGAGATTCATCCGGGTAGTCCAACAGACAGGCAATAACCTTAAGAATCTGCATAATCAGTCCTCTTCCTTGGAGACAGCAATAATATTGCGATTGGTCGGCTTATTGCCGCCAAACATATTGACCCCGCTATCGCCGTCACTACAGCCATTGCCAAAGCTAAACCCACAGCTACTTTTCATACTGTAGGCATCCTCGGCATAGGCCTTGTGGCTAGTCGGAATCACAAAGCGATCTTCGTAGTTAGCAATCGCCATATAGCGATACATCTCTTCAACCTGATCGACGGAGAGGCCGACACGCTGCAGCACCTCAAGATCTTCAACACCGTCCACCTGCTCCGAGCGCTTGTAAGAACGCATTGCCAACATTCGCTCCAAGGCGTTGATCACCGGCGCTTCATCACCCGCGGTAAAAAGATTGGCGAGGTACTTCATAGGAATGCGCAGAGAGCGCAGATCGGGAATAACACCATCTACACCTATATGGCCCTTTTGCGCCGCAGACTGAATCGGCGACAGCGGTGGCACATACCAGACCATCGGCATAGTGCGATACTCCGGGTGCAGAGGCAGTGCCACTTTCCAGTCGACTGCCATCTTGTAAACCGGTGATTCCTGAGCCGCATTTATCCAAGTTTCAGGAATTCCCTCAGCCCGCGCTGTGGCCTGAACTTCAGGATCATTGGGATCGAGAAAAATACCCAACTGCGCTTCATAGAGGTCAGACTCTTTTTCGACGCTAGCAGCCTCTTCGATACGATCCGCATCGTAGAGCAAGACACCCAGATAGCGAATACGCCCAACACAGGTCTCAGAGCAGACCGTCGGCTGACCGGCTTCAATACGCGGATAGCAGAACGTGCATTTCTCTGATTTACCCGACTCCCAGTTATAGTAAATCTTCTTGTAGGGGCAGCCAGAAACACACATACGCCAGCCGCGACACTTGTCCTGATCAATCAGCACAATGCCGTCCTCTTCGCGCTTATAGATCGCACCAGAGGGACAGCTAGCCACACAGCTGGGATTGACACAGTGTTCACAGAGACGCGGCAGATACATCATAAAGGTCTGCTCAAATTCACCGTAAATCTCTTTTTGTGCCACCTCATCAAAGTTCACATCCGCCTTGCGCTTTTCAAACTCGGTACCGAGAATCTCCTCCCAGTTAGGACCGCTGTTAATCTTCTCCATACGCTTGCCAGTAATCAGCGAATGAGGCCGAGCCACCGGCTGATGCTTGCTGTCTGCGGCATTGTGCAGATGCTCGTAATCAAAATCGAAAGGCTCGTAATAGTCATCAATTTGCGGCAGATCCGGGTTGCCAAAAATATTACCGAGTATCTTTAACTTGCCACCCTGACGCGGTTGCAACTTGCCATTTTTAAGCGCCCAGCCACCCTTCCACTTATCCTGATTTTCCCACTCGTTGGGAAAGCCGACACCGGGTTTGGTCTCGACATTGTTAAACCAGGCGTACTCGACACCGTCGCGACTGGTCCAAACATTTTTACAGGTAATCGAGCAGGTGTGACAGCCGATGCATTTATCGAGGTTTAAAACCATACCTATCTGTGCGCGTACTTTCATTGTGCTGCTCCTTCCGTGGCTATGGCCTTTGACGGATTGCCCGTTGATGGATTGGCCTGCTGATTATCAGATGCTTCCTCATCTAGCCAATCGACATTATTCATCTTGCGTAAAATCACAAACTCATCACGGTTACAGCCCACCGTGCCGTAATAGTTAAACCCGTAAGACTGTTGGGCATAGCCACCAATCATATGGGTCGGCTTCATCACCGCCCGGGTCACCGAATTGTGAATACCGCCGCGGGTCTTCGTGGTCTCAGCGCCAGGCACATTCACCACCCGCTCCTGAGCGTGATACATCATGCTCATACCCTCAGGCACACGCTGGGAAACCACCGCTCTGGCAGCCACCGCACCGTTGACATTAAAGGCCTCAATCCAATCGTTATCGACAATACCGGCCTTGGCCGCATCCACCTCGCTGAGCCAGATAATTGGTCCGCCTCGCGACAGCGTGAGCATTAACAGATTGTCTGAGTAGGTAGAGTGAATACCCCACTTCTGGTGCGGCGTAATCCAATTCAGCACCAACTCGGGATTACCGTTGGGCTTCTTACCCAACAGGGGTTGAATGGTTTTAAGATTGATCGGCGGCTTATACAGACATTGGGTTTCACCAAAATCGCGCATCCACTCATGATCCTGATAGAACTGCTGGCGACCGGTCACCGTACGCCAGGGAATCATCTCGTGGACATTGGTATAACCGGCGTTGTAAGAGACATGTTCATCCTCCAAACCAGACCAAGTCGGCGAGCTGATAATCTTGCGCGGCTGCGCCTGAATATCCCGAAAGCGGATTTTCTCGTCCTGCTTCGGCAGCGCCAAATGGCTGTGTTCGCGACCGGTTATAGCACTTAACGCCTGCCAGGCTTTGACCGCCACCTGACCATTGGTCTCCGGTGCCAAACTGAGAATCACCTCAGCGGCATCAATAGCGCTTTCAATTTTTGGCCGTCCCTTATTTATACCCTCACCGCGATGGCGATGATTTAGCTCACCGAGAAATGCCACTTCCTCGTCGGTATTCCAGTTAATCCCCTTGCCGCCATTACCAAGCTTTTCAAGCATCGGCCCCAGCGAGGTAAAGCGCTTATAAGTATTTGGATAATCCCGCTCAACCACTACCATATTCGGTGCAGTTTTACCCAGAATCAGATCGCACTCGCCCTTCCACCAGGCTTTAACGCCATCCGGCTGAGCCAATTCAGCGGGGGTATCGTGCTGCAGTGGTACCGTCACCAAATCCTTTTCGACACCCAGATGACCGACCGTTAATTCGCTGAAACGCTTGGCGATACCTTTAAAGATATCCCAGTCAGAGCGTGACTCCCAAACCGGATCTATGGCCTTGGACAGCGGGTGAATAAACGGATGCATATCCGAGGTATTCATATCGTCTTTCTCGTACCAAGTCGCCGTCGGCAACACAATATCCGAATACAGACAGGTGGTAGACATACGGAAATCCAAAGTCACCAGCAAATCGATCTTGCCCTCAGGTGCCTCGTCATGCCAAATCACATCTTCGGGTTTTTTATCGCCACTCTCACCGAGGTCTTTATTCATTAAACCGTGCTTGGTACCCAGCAGATGGCGCAGCATATACTCGTGGCCCTTACCCGAAGAGCCGAGCAAGTTAGAGCGCCAGATAAACATATTGCGTGGGAAGTTTTTAGGGTCATCGGGATCTTCACAGGCAAACTTTAGCTCGCCACTCTTGAGTTGCGAAACCGCGTATTCCTTCGGATCAACACCCGCCGCCTCAGCCGCTTTGACCAGATCCAACGGATTAGTATTTAACTGCGGCGCCGATGGCAACCAGCCCATTCTCTCAGCGCGCGTGTTGTAATCGAGAATCGACGCCCCCCACTTAGACTTATCCGCCAGCGGTGAAACCACTTCGGTCATCTCAAGTTTTTCATAGCGCCACTGATCTGAATGGTTGTAGAAAAACGACGTCCCATTCATCTGACGCGGTGGACGCTGCCAATCCAAACCAAAGGCCAGCGGCAACCAACCACATTGCGGACGCAGTTTTTCCTGCCCCACATAATGTGCCCAACCACCACCAGACTGGCCAACACAGCCACACATCATCAGCATATTAATCACACCGCGATAGTTCATATCCATGTTGTACCAATGGTTCATCGCCGCACCGATAATAATCATGCTGCGACCACGGGTTTTATCCGCATTATCGGCAAATTCATGGGCAATTTTAATTACCTGAGCACGGGGCACACCGGTAATTTTCTCCTGCCAAGCCGGTGTATAGGGTATATCGTCGTCAAAACTTTTGGCGCTATTAGCACAGCCCAAACCGTTATCGACACCGTAGTTAGCCAGCGTTAAATCAAACACCGTCGCCACCAGCGCCGTTGAACCATCGGCCAGAGTAATCTGCTTAGCCGGCACCTTGCGCTGCTGAATCTCGCTGTGATCGGTATGATCAAAGTAGCCATGTTCATGCTCTTGAGCACCAAAATAGGGGAACGCCACATCGACAATTTCATCTGCACAATGCTTCAGGGTCAGCTCTAACTCGACCTCGGCACCGGTTATTCCATCACGCTGTTCAGTATTCCACTTGCCCTTCTCGCCCCAGCGATAACCAATTGAACCCGTCGGCGATATAAGCTCAGACTTTCCATCAACCGTCACCAGAGCAATGGTTTTCCACTCTGGGTTATTTTCC
>Ga0206127_1005717_pt1 | contig 10375 bp, 14 predicted proteins | sample Helgoland_Spring_6_FD_148646 | JGI IMG/M metagenome (GOLD analysis project Ga0206127, IMG submission 148646) | Pelagic subsurface seawater microbial communities from Kabeltonne, Helgoland, North Sea - Helgoland_Spring_Bloom_20160419_1 | ecosystem: Environmental > Aquatic > Marine > Epipelagic ...
GTCGGGCTCATAACCCGAAGGTCATTGGTTCGAGTCCAATTCCCGCTACTAAGGAGTAATCAGAAATGGTTACTCTTTTTTTTTGCTTTAAACTCAAGTATACAAAGAGTTTAAGAGTTTTTACTACTGTAATTCACTTGTCAAAACAGTCACTAAATATAGTTTCTCTCTGTCAAGGTTAAGTATCAAATATACGGAAAACTGGCAGTAAATAGCTTAAAACTGGCAGTAAAACTGGCAGACAATTTACATTTAATGTAAAATGAATTTGTGTTTTTAGTAGTAATTCAATTAAATAAATTTAACAATATTGAAAACCATTTTTTAAATAATAAATGCTTCTCATAGCCCTTATTATATATTGAGTGATAATTTGATAAAGATTACACTTTAAATTTGTTAATAGATTTGGAATTTAGTTAATAAGTCTCACTGATGAATAAGTACATAATGCTCTAAATTTATAGATATAATTTAAAATAATGTTTATGAAGAATGAAATATTTAGTTTGTGGTATAAGCAACCTACAATGCTTACAAGTTTACCTAAAATGTCATTAATGATTAAAAAAGAGGGGTTCGAAGGGTATGGTCTATATATGGTATTTGCCGATTCTCTTCATCTAACAGGTGGGTATAGAGAATGTAATTTTGATGATATTAGTTTAGTACTCGATTGTAATAGAAAGCTAATAAAATCAAAGTTAAAGAAGATTTTGTTTGATTATGATTTATTTGACTTTTATGTAGATGATGATGGTGTTGAAATGATAGGTTTAAAGAGGATAAGGGAGGATGTTGAAACGCTAACCAAACAGAAGTTAAATGGAGCAAAAGGTGGTCGTAAAAGAGCTAAGAATCAGGCAGAAAAGCAAATCAATGAATTTAAATCAAAAGAGAAAATATCTGAAGAAATAAAAGAAGTCAAACCAGAAATCACTCATCTTCAGGATGAGGAATTAATGTATCAGGCAATGTATAATAATGGTAATTAGTTTTATAATTAATATTGAAATGAAAAAAGTGGTCTTAATGGCTACTTTTTTTTTGCTTTCAGTTTAGATTCTTTTTAAAACTATTAAAAAGGATAATAAAAAGATAAAAAAAGTAAGAATTTTTACCTAAACCCCTGTTTTAAAGAACATTAAGATATAGGGTACTTCAACCATAAATAGATACATAAATACACAAATACATAAAAATACAAATACATAAAAAGAAAAATATAAAAATAAATAGGTTATATGTTTATAAAATAAAAAGTGTTTTAAGAGAGTAATTATTAGAGTTTTTAAGTATTAAATTATGTTTTTCAAGTTCAATTAGTAAGAATTAAAACCATATTAATGACCTACAATTATTATGTAAGTGTTTGATGTAGAAAGAATATAGTTGAGGTGTGGGAATTATATTTTATGAAATCAATAGTTCTTCAAAGTAACGACAGTTAATGTTCCTTTGCCGATAAATTCGGTTGTTAGGAAATGAATTAGTAGTATTACGATATTTTATTATATTAGAGCTAAAATTTATTTTAATGAATATGCTTATAAGTAACATAGCACTTCAAACAACAAGTCCAGCGATTTTTATAGGAACATTTGTTGCTGTTGGATTATTTATCCTTACAATTTTTATAGTTAGTTCATTTGAAGATAAAAAAGAACATAGAAAAAAAGAAAGACAAAGAGCGTTTTATAATAGTCCTCAAGAAGTAAAAAAGAGAGAGGATGCTTTATTGAGATTGCAAAAGGTAAAAGAAAAGTTAAGATTGGATTTTAAAACATTTAAGAATGAAAATCCTCATTTATTTAATTCAAGTAAAAATCTGAAGTTAAGTATTCAAAAGTTAAGTGAATTTGTTTCTTATTGTAAAAAGTGTGAAAATAGAGATTATACTGTTTGGGAATTATCAGAAAAAAATATGATTATTAGATGCGATACTTGTAAAAGAAAATCTTCAATTAATAATGAAATTGCTTTAGAAATATATAATAACTATAATTATTATCTCGAGTTATCTGATGTTTGCAGAAGTTTAGAGAAAAAAATTAATATAATTTGGAAAACATTCAAATTTAATAGAAGTAAATTTAATATAAACACACCGCTTCATAGAGGGTTGACTTTTAGAGGTTTTGGGACTAAACAATTAGAAGAACCAAAAGTTGAAGATGGAAAAAGAAGCCGAAGAATATCACAAGATGTAAAAGACAAGGTTTGGAATAGAGATGGAGGTAAATGTGTTGAATGTAGTTCAAATGAAAATTTAGAGTTTGACCATATTATCCCTCATTCAAAAGGTGGTGCAAATACTTATAGAAATATTCAGTTACTATGTGAACCTTGTAACAGAAGTAAATCTGCTAAAATTGGATAAAGACATTTAATCTTCAATTGTTAGGAATTGATAGAATCATTAGAATGATATTATTATGTTTTTATTCATTATATTTGATAGAACATTTAAATTATGAAAATTAACCAAATATGTTTAATAAGAGGAAATTAGGTCAACAAAAAAGAAGAGCGAAAGAAAATATAGCAGAAGGAACTGTTGGTTGTTTAGGTTCTTTATTTGGGTTAGTATTTAAGATTTTTTTCTATCCATTTACAGTCATATATTATGGTTTTATAAAAAAGGATGTTAATAAAAATTGGAGATTATTTCATAAAATTTGCGCTCTAATTATTTGGTTGTTTATTACTTATTCAGTTATTGAAAATATTATAAACAATCCCAAAGCTATTGAAGATGATAAAATAGAAGTTAAAATTGTATCAAAATCAGAGTAAAGTGAATTGTATTTCGCTATTGTGATTAATTGAGTGCTTCAATCAACTATTAAGTTAGATACATAGTTTATGATTATATTATTAGTGTTTTGTGTTATTATAATCGTTTTTATCGTTATATCAATATATAAAGACATTAAACATCGTTTTGAAAAGAAGGATGAGGTGATTAAATTTAGCGTTGAAGTTGAAGTAGATGAGATTTCTGACGGAGTATTTAATGCCTTAATTACCGAATCTCCATCAGAGTTAGACGAAAACCAAATATTGGAGTTAAAAAATAAATTAACTAAAAAATTAAGGTCAGAAGGAGAGTTTGTTGGAAGTATAACAATAAAGGTTTTAAAACCTACCCAAAAGAAACGAACAAGAACTATAACTCAAAATGTGAAAGATAGAGTTTGGAATAGAGATGGAGGTAAATGTGTTGATTGTGGCTCAAATGAAAATTTAGAGTTTGACCATATAATACCCTACTCTAAAGGTGGTGCAAATACTTATAGAAATATTCAGTTACTATGTGAACCTTGTAACAGAAGTAAATCTGCTAAAATTGGATAAAGACAACCAAGAGTTTTTATATCGCAATTAATTTCATTTTTAAAACAAGCTATTGATAGGTTATAAATTTATAAGTTAATCTTATGTCAAAAAAGTTAATGATTAAAAATAAACTACGAGAAATAGTTGAAGATACTTCTACTAAAAAAGGGAAGTATTTTGATTATTTCATACAATTAATAATCATATTATCATTAATATCATTCTCATTAGAAACTCTACCAAATATATCTGAAGATTTAAGATTAGTTCTTGAAAAATTTGAATTTATTAGTATCATAATCTTTTCACTTGAATATTTATTAAGAGTTTTAGTAACAAGGAAGCCATTAAGCTATATCTTTAGCTTTTATGGAATTATAGATATTTTAGCAATTCTCCCCTTTTATTTAAATAGATTTTTAGATTTACGTTTTTTAAGAGCTTTTAGGATTTTTAGGATTTTTAGAGCACTTAAATTAATTAGATATAATAGGGCACTTAATAGATTTAATGTTGCTTTTAAAATAGTTAAAGAAGAATTGGTGTTGTTTTTTATTGTGATATTAATACTACTGTTTATTACTTCTGCTGGGATTTATTCATTTGAAAATGAAGCCCAACCAGAGGTTTTTAAATCTGTTTTCCATAGTGCTTGGTGGTCTATAGTTACCTTAACAACTGTAGGTTATGGGGATGTTTATCCAATCACTTTAGGAGGTAGGATTTTTACTTTTTTTGTACTTATTATTGGAATAGGTATTGTAGCTGTTCCAGCTGGATTAGTTGGCACAGCACTATCTAAAGCAAGGTCATTAGAGGATTGATTTCTTACCTCTGTTCCTATACTCTTCCCTCTTTTGGATTTCTGACCTCCTAAACTGGCACTTTCTGAATTAAATGGCATATGTTATTTTATGTTATAATAGTATATAGTTAAAACAAAAGAATTTTATAGACAACCACTAAACCATAGGCATATCCTCTTCTTTCAGTTCAGCTATTTCTATACCTCTTAAGGTTAAACTAACATTTCTTATCTTTGTATTACTATGAAAAAAAAGAAAGGATTTTACATTGCAGTAGGATTGATGACTGGGCTTTTAATTGGAGTTTATTTAGATAATATTGGATTATGGTTATCATTAGGATTAGTATTTGGAGTTTCTGTTGAAAATAGTAAACAATCAAAAAAAACTAACTAACTAAACCATAGGCATATCTTCCTCCTTTAGTTCAGCTATCTTTAAACCTCTAAGATGAGTTAAAACAAGTTTAAATTAAATTTTTATAAATTGGTATTATGAAAAACAATAAAGAAACTAAAACTTGGTTAGTTAAGCGATTTCATAGTGTAAATAAGTTCTACAATAAAATTTTTTCAAATAACACAAAGAAAATTATTTTAAATGCAGTAGCTCTTTTTATTGTAGTGACATTTACATTTTATGTGGAAAGTGTTGGAGAAGAGTATAAAAACAGAGAAAAATATTTAGATATTTCAAAGAAAATATTGAGTGAATTATATCTTATTTCTGAGTATACAGATGAGTATATCTCAAAAACTGACAATCTTATTCCTATGTATGAAAGACAAATTGATAGATGGGATAACAATAATGATAGCATATTTATTGATTATTTTAAAAATAAGAATGCACCAAATGGTAAATATTATTTCGCACCATTAGGATTGTTTACAAACACCAAAGTTTATAACCCTCCCAGAATCGAGTATAAAACTTTTTCAAAGGGGACTCAAGATTTCTTTTTAATCAATCCGGAAATTTCTAATAGAATATTTGAATTATATGAAGGGTCTGATATTCAATATCTTTCTGAAGAAACTGCTAAAAATGAAGAAAAATATATCAATCAGTTTATGGATAGAGTTGAAAATAAATGGATTGAAGACTTACCTTCAGTAGATACAGAATCAAAAGAGTTTTGGATTACAAACAGAAAATATATTCAAAATGATAAGTTTTTAAAACATCTTTTTAAAAAAAGATATGATTTGTGGAGATTCATCGTAAAAGACCAACTTTCATATCAAAATGAGATAATTAAAAAAGATATTAAAAGTTTAGATAGTGTAATACAAAGAATGGATGACGAAGTATATTTTTTTTATTGGAAAATAACTAAACCATAGGCATATCCTCCTCCTTCAATTCAGCTATTTCTAAACCACCTAAATAATTTAATTATGAAATACTCTTTAAAAAAAATTGCATTAATAACTGAAATAATTGGTGGTGTTGCTTTATTTGTATCACTAATTTTTGTCGGTGTTCAGTTTAAAGAAAATACTACAGCAACAAAATCTGCTACTGCAAATGCTGCAAATGCAATAACTGTTTCTTGGTATACTGAAACCGGAAACAGTAAACAATCAAGCCAACTTCTTTGGGATTATATAAAGGACCCAAAAAGTATAACTACTGCTGCTGAAAAATTCCAAGCTACTATATTATTGCACGGCTTAATCTTGTCGTTTCAAAATAATTATTATTTAGCTAATGAGGGTACTCTTGACCAGAATGTTCAAGAATCTCTTACTGCCTCTATAAGTGCCATAAAAAACCAACCCGGATGGCAGGAATATTGGAAGAATAGAGAATCTCATTTCTTTTTGGAATTTAGAGATTATATGAACTCAATTTTGACATCAGGTTCTGAAGTTGATGAAGGTATTTATGAGGATTTAGAAGGAAATTAAACAACAACAATTAAAACAATCGGCATATCCTCTTCTTTCAATTCAGGGACTTCTAAACCATAGGCATATCTTCCTCTTTTAATTCAGCTATTTCTAAACCTAACCTCGTAAGTAGGTTAAACTTACATTTATAGATGAATGTCCCATAGCTTTCTGTAGCTTGGTTATAGAACCTGTCCATCTAAATTTAAAATAGTTAATCTCCTATTATCCATAAGTTCAGTAGATAGAAATTAATTATATTTGAGTAAATTAAAAAACCAAAATGAAAAAGTCAAATACTTTAATCAAATATATAATTGAAGGCTCAATAGTTTTTTTATCCGTTTTTTTATCTTTTTATATAACTGACGTAAATCGTGAAAAAAATATGAAAGAGAGAAAGAATATCTTGCTAAAAGACCTTTCAAACAGTATGATTCAAGACACATTACAGATATATAGTTATATAGCTGAAAAGGAAATAATTTTAAAAAGCTGGAACCTAATTAGGGATGATATAGATTCTAATCATAAAATTCTTAGTGATGATGAATTTTTTAATGAATATCAAAAAGGCCAAGTTGGAAGGACTTTTATGTCTCGAAATGGAATTTTTAATCAAATGATTTCAACAGGAAATATTGAATTAATTGAAAATTATAAACTAAAAAATAATTTAATTGAAATTTTTAATCATTTAAGAGCAAGAAACGAATCAACAAGTAACTTAATAGATAAAATAGTTTATACAGTTAACATACCATTAATTGATGATAAATTTAGGATTAAAAGAAATTTATATGGAGAAAAAGCTCTAACGGCCACTAATAAAATTGAAAGCTATCACTTCAATAAATCTTTTTACTTATCCAATAGGTTTTATGAAGTGATAAACAATTCTTTAGCCTATTCTTCTTATTACAAAGTGCTATTGGAGGAAATGCTTATTATATACAGAGAGTCAATAATTCTAATCGATTTAGAAATTAAAAAATAGGTATATCCTCCTCTTTTAATTCTGTTATTTTTAAACCTCTTAAGTAGTTTAAAATTTAATTTATACGAGAGTAATTTTTTTATTAACACATAATTAATTGTAAATTGCAATTTAAAATACATTAATATAATTATGAAAAAAAGTTCTCTATTACTATCATTTTTAATTTTGTTTCAAAGTTGTTTTAGTTATAAGACAGTAGACTATAATCGTATTCCAATTGAAAAAAAACAAAAGGTTGAGGTAAAGGGTATTGGAGGAATAAATATTAAAGGAACCTTAGTTTCTAAAAATGAGCAAACATTGACTGTAGATACTAATGGGCAACTACAAGAAATTTCTGTGGATGAAATTTATGAAGTGAAAGTTAGAAAGTTTTCAATTTGGAAAACAGCTGGAGGTACATATCTTTCGTTATTAATAGGAGTTCTTGCGATTGGAGTCCTTTTATCACTAACAGCGTTGTGATAAACCACAAATATATAATATTATGAGTACCTAAACCATAGGCATATCCTCTTCCTTCAATTCAGGGAGTTCTAAACCTCTTAAGTAGGTTAGACTTACATTTCTTATATTTGAGTAAACTAACTTATTATGAAGAAAAAATATATCATCAGGTATTCATTAGAGTTTTTAGTTATTGTATTAGGGATTTCACTATCGTTCTATATTGAAAAAAGGAATGCTAACAATTATAAGCAAAGTTTAAAGAATCAATCTTTAACAAGAATCAGCAAAAACATTAAAGTAGATATTGCTGATATGAAATATAATTATAAAGCTCATAATATAGCTTCTAAATCAATAGAATGGATTGTTAATAATAACTCTCAACTATTAAATAAACCAAAAGATTCAATTGGATTTCATCTTACCAATGCTATCTCGTTAGGTACAATTTTTGTCGACAATCAAGAAGAATATAGAGCGCTTCAAAATTCAGGATTAATAGAACTTATTGAATTAGAAGAGGTGGTTTTAGCATTACAAAATAAATATAGCTCACACGGATTTTACAAACAGTTAGGAGATGTAATAATTTCTAAAAATAGAGAGTTAGAGGGTATCTTATTTAAAAATACAATATTAGAAAATGAAAGTCTTAATGAATTAGGATTTCCTGCAGGAAGAATTTTTATGGGGAATAAAAAAATATCTCTATTTAACATAGAGAGGTTAAAGGATAAAAAGTTTTATCACGAGTTCTATAAAAAAAGAATTAAAGTTTTAATTAAAAGTGATAGTATTTTAGTAGAATTAATAAAAAATGAAATTTAAAAATCCTGATAATTAATTTATAATGAAATAGTTATTATGAAATTAATTAAAACACCTTACGACTAAACCATAAGCATATCCTCCTCTTTCAATTCAGCTATTTCTAAACCTTTTAAGTAGGTTAGAGATACATTTATAGAGTATTATTCTTTATTAATACATAATTAGTTGTAAGTTGCAATTAAGTAAATCAAATTAATTATGAAAAATTTTTCTTTATTATTATTATTATCAATTTTATTTCAAAGTTGTTTTAGTTACAAAACAGTAGATTACAATAACATTGCAATCGATAAAAAACAAAAGGTTGAGGTTTTGATGCTTAATAAAACAAGTGTTAAAGGTCAGTTAGTTTCTAAAAATGATAAAACAATGATTTTGGAAACGAAAGATGGACAAGGAACAATCGCTATAGAAGAAATTTACGATGTTAAAGTTAGAAAATTTTCATTTTTAAAATCTGCTGGCGTAATTGTAGGTTCATACGTCACAGTAGCTATTGTGGCCGTAGCTTCTGTTGTGTTGATGTTTGGTCTATGATATAACCATAGGCATATCCTCTTCCTTTAGTTCTGCTATCTCTAAACCTCTTAAGTAAATAAATAAAATGATTAATTAGTCCTTTATTGAAACCAATAGATTAAATTTACTCTAAATAAAAAATAATATAATGAAGAATTTTTTTTTAATTGCTTTTGTGTTTATGATATTTACCTCTTGTAATAATGATTCAGAAGATAATCCATTGCCAGCTTACACAGTTGAAGGTAAATGGTTATGGTCTCCAGACCCTGAAGACAGAACATCTGCAAATACAATGTTTGAATTCTTAGATGGTAATGTGTATACATCTTATGCAAGTACTGGTGCAGATTTTAATGCATTAGATGCTACTGATAGAATTCCAGGTTTTGATACGTACACATTTGACGGAAACACTTTAATATGGGATGAAATATCACGGACAGTTTCATTTGAATGTGATGGTGGTATAATGCTAAATGAAAATAGTTATAAACTTTGGAGATTAAGCTCTGACTGTAACTAAACCATAGGCATATCTTATTCTTTTAATTAGTCTATTTCAAAACCTCTTTAGTAGGTTATGATTTCATCTTTTATTAGAATTTGCACTATCTATTAATACCCTCTATCTTTACTTCAAAATAATTAGATTATGCCCACACTTGTCTTTGCTAAATTCGCTATTAATGACCACGTCGGGTATTCACGCTATGTTGAACTCGCTACACCTATATTTGTGCGAGAAAAGGTGATAATTCACGCATCCGACGAAGAGCCGAAAGCTTTGTCTCCTGATATGCAGGCCGATAAGGTTGTGCTTCTTGAATTTAGAGACCATTCCCATTTTAAGCACTTCTTCTCACAGATTGATTATATAGAAGCTGCTAAAATTCGTGATGCAGCTTCAACGATTTCAGCTACAGTTTTTGAACGATTTGAGATGCCAAAGTAATCTTCCTGCTCTCAATATCACTTTATTTTAAAAATTAGATAGAATCTCATTTATGGCGGATAAAAGAATTAATAAAAAAGAAAATTTAAATAATTATTAAATTACTTATTAAACCATAGGCATATCTTCTTCTTTTAATTCAGCTATCTCTAAATCTCTTAAGTAGGTTAAACTTACATTTATTATATTCGTAAATAAATAATTAGAAAATGGAATGGTATCTTAAACACAGAAAGAAAATCTTAATAGCAATCGTATGTTATGTTGTTTTTAGATTTATTTATATGTCTCTATAAATCATATTTATAAAGCTCTAAACCATAGGCATATCTTCTTCCATAAATTCAGGGAGTTATAAACCTCTTAAATAGGAGTTAATTACATTTAAAGAGGGACAATTATCTGCTAAATATTTTTAATTGTATATTGCAATTAAACGTAAGCTAAAATATTATGAAAAAATTTCTTATTCTTTCGGTTTTCTTTTTCGGATATAGCTGTTCGCCAACTCATTTTATTTCGCCAAAAACTATCAACTTGCCTTTGTATTCTAAAAGTAATAATTCTAAGGAATTAATTC
>Ga0206127_1005719_pt1 | contig 10373 bp, 12 predicted proteins | sample Helgoland_Spring_6_FD_148646 | JGI IMG/M metagenome (GOLD analysis project Ga0206127, IMG submission 148646) | Pelagic subsurface seawater microbial communities from Kabeltonne, Helgoland, North Sea - Helgoland_Spring_Bloom_20160419_1 | ecosystem: Environmental > Aquatic > Marine > Epipelagic ...
CAATTTCAGCTGAGATTATTTTTTCTATCTCGCTTTGTACATTTTCATTTTCAAATTCCCAAATCACCGTCGATACATGCGGTCTCTTTGGATCAAAGACCAATCTAAACCTTGCGCCACTCTTACCGTCCAACAATGTTGGCCACTTAGTATGTAGAACACTATTGAACATCTCCGCATCTTCGGCCGTCGTGAATGTTCTGATAAATATCTTGATAATCATTTATGCAATCTCAGCCCTTATCATGCGGACAATATGATCCAATTGCGATCCACAGGCAATAGGCACTCGCTTCGGCAATCTGGTACGCCCAATCCAAGCAGCATCTTTGCCTCACCTAACCCCAGTCCCATCCATCTCAATATCAGAATTACCAGTGTAAACGATCTAGTACGTGTTGTTACCCTTCACTCCGCAGTTGTGGCATCTGGCTCTCTGACGTACCTCGTAGGCTGTAGTGTCGCCTCCTACTACTGCAAGCTTAAGACTAGATTTACCAGTTCCAACACTATATGTTGGAAACTCATTTTTAAGGAGTACTAAAATGATCTGTGTAGTCGCAAAGTTTGTATGTAATAGCGGTAAAATTCACGATCTCTTGGATATACTCAAATCGCCTGATGGCCTTACCGTGACCCGATCCTATAAGGGCTGCAAATTGGTTGAAACTTCTATTTCTGAGGATGGGGACACATTGTACCTATACGAAAGGTGGGACAGCAAAGAAGATCATCAGGCATATCTTCAATACCGAGGTGAAACAGGTTTGCTTGATGTCCTCGGGCCTATTTTATCCGAACCACTTGGCCTAACATACTCAAATTTTTCTGAGGTTTAAAAAACATCCAGTTCTTCTAAACGACTGCCTGCTGCGCCGGAGATTATACTTGGGGCGCAGCTCTTTGACGCACTTCGTGGGCCGTGGTGTCGCCTCCTACGACAGCAATCAGGTTAGCTACCTCTAGAAGCGTATGGTGCTTACAGAGGCCACAGGTGATACTGAGTTGGTGCTGTGGGATGGTCGAGAGTTTGGTCATTATAACGGCTCGTGGGACTTGATTTTCACAGAACAGATAACGGTGTCGAACCTGTTTCCATTCTAGTAATTTTCCCGTCTTTTACTAAGCGCACCAACATAACCGCATTTCTACCCATTGGCCCATCTAGTATTGAATGGCTAACGATAATTTCGTCATTCTCATAAATCAAACGTCTACCCTCAGATTTCACTTGATCTCGTATTCCTGTCATTAAGTAATCAATAAACTCATCCTTGTTCATTTCCTCCCCCGTATTGTGTCTGACAAAAATAAAGCCATCGTCCAGTAACTCTGCCATTCTTAATCTGTCGAGTGAGTTTGCTGCATCCCACCATTTGTTAAATAGGCTCATTGAAGTCTCCCTTTTGAAATTCTGCGCTTACGTGAGAGCCAATCGTCATCAGGAACGCTAGAACCATAAAGTTGATCGCCCGTATTGGCTTGGTTAGGTGTTTCATCGTGCCGTTAGTCCTCTTTGGATGGTGGTGAAAACAACGCTCCGAAAACTTCTTTTGAGCTTTCTATCGGCTTAGCTTGCGGTTTCTCAGCGTTCTTAGCTTCAGAACTTATCGCTGCCATCCGAGCATCAAACTCTTCTTCAGTCTCTTCAATTCTACTCTTCACCATTCCAATGGGTCTCCTCACTTTCCAGACTGCCAAGGAACTAACCCATCCGCAAACTATTTCTTTACCTTGTAGGTCGCAGCCCAAACCACCCTAAACCGATGCCTGACCTAGCTTTCTGGAGGGTCCCATCGGAGGCTCACACAGAGGCTCGTACAGCCTTTTAAACGTCTGCATCATTGTGTGGGGAGCCAAAGACTACATACGCTTGTATGGGGCTAATACGGGCGCTGAGAGGGTTGTCTTTGTAGTCTCAAAACGACAGTGTTGAGCGTAGGTGGGTAGGAGAGATTGCTATGGCTGCGTGTAGCGTGTGCGGAATTAGAATTGGTTTTATGGACGCCATCGAAAAGAAATGCAGTGACTGCTTCTATGCGGCGGAGGAACAAGAAGAAATCACCGCAAGAGCCTCGAGAGAAAGTCATCTTCAGGCAGCAAGCGCAACTCAAGAGGCTATCGATAGCATCACCCTAACCACAGAAACGGCACCTAATCTAAACATCACCAAGCGCATTGAAATCGTAACGGCAGAGTGCGCCTTCGGTATGAACATCTTCAAGGACTTGTTTGCTGGTGTCAGAGACATCGTTGGTGGTCGCTCTGAGGCTGTGCAGAAGACTATGCGTGATAATCGCAAGACGGTACTCTATGAACTTAAGAAAGAAGCTTACGAGGTTGGAGCTAACGCTGTGGTTGGAGTTGATCTGGACTATGTTGAGTCTGCTCTTACTGAATGGCGCCAACTATTGAGCGCATAGATTTAGGCTCTGCCAGTAATCCGATGCGAGTTCTCATTTGTCTGATAACACCTGTAGGCTTGATGTACTTTCGAATTCTGTTAAGGTTTAAACGATCGTTTAGTGTGGAAGTACTATTATGAATATAGCTACAGTTCCAAAGCCGTCTGAAACCGAAACGGCTACGATGCCTCTCAATGAAGAGCGGAGGGCAAATGCAGTTTTGCGTACTGGTCTTATTGATGCCCCGAATGCTTCTCTTTTTCAAATTTATTGTGATCTAGCAAAAGACTTAACAGGTTATGAGCAAGCGAGATTTAGTCTATTTGACGGTGAGGCTCAATGCTCCATGGCCGCAGCTGGCGTCGACGATAGCTATCAAGTAGGTAATAGAACTGCTCGGTCTAAGTGGAACGTCTGTTCTTATGTTTTGCTGGATACAGAGCCTTTGATCCATGAGGATCTTTATATGGATCCAGATTGGTCAAAACACCCATTTGTTCAGTCGGGAGACGCCCCCCATGGTTATGCAGGGTTTCCAATAATAAATAAGGATAACTACGCCCTTGGAACATTGTGTCTGTTCAACACTGCACCTAAAAAAATATCAGAAGAACAAATCCAGCTTATAGCTAGAATTGCAGCAAACATAGCTATCTTGTTGGACCTTCAAGTAGAACAGCGAAGCCTAACAGCAGAAAAAATAATACAGGCTTCCACTATGCTCTCTAAGCGAATAGATACTGCTACACTAAACGATTTTAACGTTCTTCTGCATTTAGACGCTGAAGCTTCAATCGATGAAGAAGAAGCACAAAATTTAATTGACAATAAACTTTGTAAAATTGATGAAAACCGAAAAGTCATTTTAACGTCAGCAGGTAGGATGCTAATTGAAGAGATGGGTTTAACGCCAAAGCCCATGAAGCGTATTAAATTGACCGGGTCTGATGCATCTGCATTAGTTGATCAAATGTTTAGTGAGTTGAGCTAATTATGTATGCAAAAGTTTATAATCTTAAATTCCTTAGTCCAACAGATGCTAAAATAGCTTCGTCTTATTTTGCAGAGCAACTCTCAAAATTTATAAGGATATGTAATATGCAATCTATTAATGTTTCTTTGGGTGCATGTGGAAGCATGTCAATTACTGCTAAATTTGAAACAAGCTCGGATTTGAAAAGCTTCGAGACTAAATCAAAATCAGCGTTTAATGATATTAGTAAGTCTTTCAGTTTTAAAGTTAGCAATTACTCAGGAGTATACATCTACACATATGAAGCAGAAAGCGCTTCAACAGAGATTGCACTTCATTAGAGCACTGGCCTGCTAACGAGTTTGAGTATCAGATTATTGGCACCGCTTAACTCGATGCACTAAATAGTTGGCTATTTCAATTGCTGCGGCAATTTTGGATATTGTTGCCATACGCAATAGATATAATGCCTTCATCTTTGCTTTCATCAAAAGGTCTATGTCAGAAGAAAACTTCTTTGAAGTGTGCAGGGCTAGTTGATAGTTATCTTTGGACCACCAACCGCTCCCCATTCCGCTACATGAAACCTGGCCCAGGGTTCCTGCACCATCTTGCCTTGGCCCGTGGACCGGGAACCAAGAACCAGGGCTCTATCGGACAGGGGAGCTCGCACCGTCGACCTACTTAAGATTGTTGCCCAGGTTCAATCAGCGTTGGTTAGTTTTGCTCGGTCCGCGGTCCGTGGAGCAACGGCAGAGGGGTTACTGTGCCCAACCCATGCAATTGAGCCGCAGGACCATGGACCGGGGGCCCCTATCCCAGGGCCCCGCGCCTCGGACCACGGGCCTGTAGTATTAGCTTTGTAAATTCATTTGGGGGTAATTTTGTTTGGTAACGCCACTTCTACTCACGAGACAATTTCAAGCTCAATCGAACCGCTGCTCTCGCTGAATGGCGCCAACTATTGAGCGCATAGATTTAGGCTCTGCCAGTAATCCGATGCGAGTTCTCATTTGTCTGACGACAGCGTATTCAAAACTTTTGGTTTCCCAACAAGATGGCTCGCAAATTTTGTTCGACAGGGGGCAACTTGTTCAAATTCAGCGCTGTATGAAGATCGACAAGATGGCTTTGCATTAGTTCTTCTGCGAGCAATCCGTTGTTCTTGGCAAACGCTGCTATCAGAGCATGGTGTGCGTGACTTTCACACAAGGCGCTTTCGCGGCGCCAGTAGAGAGCGATGATTAATGACGAGCGTGCTATTAAAACACTGATCATATCTGCAATGGTTTGTTGTTTTGCAATCCTAGCAATTTCAAGATGGAATTGGCCAGATAAGAACAAAGCGCGGCCCCGATCACCAGCCGCTAGCGCAGCATGCTCCTGAACGATGTGGTCATTTAAGATTTCTAGGTCATCGCGCGTTGCGTTTAAGGCAGCACTTCTCGCGGTTCGTGGTTCTAACAATTCACGCGCTTGGAACACTTCGTGGGCTTCGGTAGGACTTGGCTGTGCAACATATGCGCCCCGATTGCGTCTAATCTCCACTATCTGCCGATGTGAAAGCGATTGTAGGGCCGCGCGCACAACTGTTCGAGATACACCATATATTTCTGATAAGTCGTCTTCGCCAAGTTTGGTGCCGGGTGTTAACCGGTGTTCGTGAATCGCCCGCGACAGAGCATTAGAGATCTCATCTGATGCGACGGGGCGTATCGTATTTTTGGGCATATTTAAGGTCATTCTATTTCTCACTACGTGAATGTCCGAGCCGAGGCTGGGGTGCAACCCCAATTTAACCCCGTAAAACATTGCTTAAGTTTATATGCAATCACGATCGTATACAATATTGTGCGCAATATTTGACCAATTGTGTATTCTGTGTTTAATTTTTAACCAAACTGGCAGAGTTATCGTGTGAACAATATCAAAATGTTTGCTCTGCCGCGGCGTAAGCCGATCTATAGGAGACACTAACAAGCGGGTGGACGGGTGAGCGAACAAGACTTAAAAATGGTTTCGGTAACGAAAAAGTACGGCACGACAGTTGCTGTGCAATCAGTTAGTTATAATTTCCAACCAGATAGTTATACTTGCCTTCTGGGTCCTTCCGGTTGTGGAAAGTCCTCCACCCTTCGCATGATAGCTGGCCACGAAAGCGTCAGTGAGGGGTCTATCGTGTTGGGTGGGCGAGATATTTCGTACCTACCGCCTGCGCGGCGCGGGACCGCCATGATGTTCCAGAACTACGCTTTATTTCCGCACCTTAGCGTTTTGGATAACGTCGCTTTCAGCCTCAAAATGAAGGGGACCTCAAAGTCCGATCGGCACAGGTCAGCTGGTGAAATCTTAGAGCTTGTTGACTTAACTGAGCTCGCCAACCGGATGCCGGACCAACTTTCAGGTGGGCAGCAACAGCGGGTGGCTCTTGCCCGTGCTTTGATAACGCGCCCTCAGGTTTTGCTACTAGATGAGCCACTCTCTGCTCTTGACCCCTTTTTACGTATCAGAATGCGCGGAGAGCTGCGCAAACTACAAAAAGAGCTAGGTATCAGTTTTATCCATGTTACGCACGGCCAAGACGAAGCGCTTGCATTGGCCGATGATATTATCGTGATGAACAACGCCGTGATCGAACAGGCGGGTCCCGCGCGCGATGTTTTCAACGTCCCAAAAACAAGGTTTGTGGCGCAATTTATGGGGGGCCACAACGTCATAGCCCTGACAGGTGGATATTTCGCAATACGCACCGACGCGGTCTCAATCACAGATCTTAAACTGGGTTCAGTGGAAGGAAATGTTACCGCTGTCGAATATCAGGGCACCCATGTGTCTTTGTCCGCGCGAATTAATGGCGACCAGGAGGTCGTGGCTTTAATCCCCGATACAATTTTTTTCGCCGACCCGCATCACCCTGGTGACCGGATTGGCTTGCATTGGGATGCCAACGATCAACACAGATTGACCGAATGAACTTCACCATAACCTGCTTAAAAAGGAGAGCAACTAATGACTAAATTTACTCACCGTAATGGCCTGAGCCGCAGAAGCCTATTGAAGGGCGCAGCCTCAACAGCCGTAGCTGCTGGCGCAGCAACGCTTGGCGCACCAATGCTTTGGGCTCAAAATATCAAAGACGTGACAATTCGTCAGTTTGGCACAGGAGTGTCCAACCTCAACGACGTTGCAACAAAAGTAAAAGAGGATCTGGGCTTCACGCTTGAAATGACTGCATTGGACACCGATAGCGTCACACAGCGAGCAGCCACGCAGCCCAACAGCTTTGACATTGCCGACATCGAATACTTTATTGCGAAAAAAGTTTGGGGTGCGGGCAATTTACAGGCAATGGATACCTCCAAGATTGCCAACTATGATAAAATAGCTGGAACCTTTCGCAGCGGCCTTTTGACGCCAGAAAGTACAATCGCTCAAGGCACCGCGCCTCATACCGTTGGTTTTACTTCCGGCCAGAATGGTACTGAATTTGTTCAGGAAGAATCCGGCTGGATGACCTTAATCCCGACGATCTATAACGCCGATACGCTGGGCATCCGTCCCGACTTGATTGGTCGCCCAATCTCCAACTGGTCAGAGCTGCTGAACCCAGAATTTAAGGGTAAGGCATCGATCCTTGATATATCCTCTATCGGAATCATGGATATGGCGATGGTTGTCGAGTCTATGGGCGAATACACCTACCCAGACAAAGGCAACATGACAAAAGAGGAGATTGATCTGACGATCGGGATTTTCACCGAAGCGAAGAAAAATGGTCAGTTCCGCGCCTTCTGGAAATCATTTGATGAAAGCGTTAACTTGATGGCATCTGGAGAGGTTGTGATCCAATCTATGTGGTCCCCTGCGATCACAGCCGTTAAATCCCAAGGTATCCCATGCGTTTATCAGCCACTTGAAGAAGGTTATCGTTCTTGGGGTGGCGGATTGGGTATTTCGGCGGCACTTTCTGGTATCGAGCTGGATGCAGCCTATGAGTACATCAACTGGTACCTGTCTGGTTGGGTAGGTGGCTATCTGATGCGTCAAGGTTATTACTCCGCTGTTCCTGAAACATCTAAAGAGTTCATGTCCGCTGACGAATGGGGTTTTTGGTACGAAGGTAAAGCTGCAGAGGGTGATATTCTGTCCCCAACTGGTAACAAGCTGGCCGGCGCTGGCGAGGTTCGAGATGGTGGTTCATTCTTCGACCGGATGGGATCGGTTGTTTGTTGGAATTCTGTCATGGACGAGAACCAATACATGGTCCGCAAGTGGAACGAGTTCATCGCTGCGTAAAAAGATTACCGGGTGCGCTGTCAGATGGCGCACCCATCACTTTACTTAAGAATGCCTTATGAAAAAGCTACGTAATAATTTTGCTGTATCCAGCTTGTGGATGGTGTCACCCTTGGCGGCCGTTTTGCTGATATTTCTCGTGTTGCCCATTGTTTTGATTGTGGTCGTAAGTTTTTGGCGAGCCACTGAATTTTCGATCATTCCCGCATTTGAATTTGATAACTACGAATTCCTTTTCGGGTCGCCTGTTACCTATACAGTATTCTTTAACACCTTCAAATACGCCTTGATTACCTGGGCCTGCACTCTTCTGCTGGGTTTCACCGTCGCTTATTATCTGGCGTTTCACATCCGAACGCTGACCTGGCAAGTCGCGTTATTCCTGCTCTGTACAATCCCGTTCTGGACTAGCAATATAATCCGGATGATATCATGGATCCCGTTTCTGGGCCGAAACGGGATAGCCAACTCTTCACTCATATCGTGGGGCGTGATTGACGAACCTATCGAGTGGCTTCTATTCTCAGATTTCGCCGTAATCCTCGCCTTCGTGCATCTGTACACACTGTTCATGGTTGTGCCGATATTCAACACAATGATGCGGATTGACAAATCTCTTATTGAAGCTGCACGTGACGCCGGGGCCAATGGCGCGCAAATTCTTTGGAACGTGATTATTCCTCTGACCAAACCTGGTATTATGATAGGCACCATTTTCGTAATTACTTTGGTCATGGGCGATTTCATAACTGTGCGTTTTATGAGTGGAAGCCAATCGGCCAATGTGGGGCGCCTAATTTCCAACGACATCGCCTTGCTGCAATACCCCAGCGCTTCGGCCACGGCAATTATTCTGCTGTTGACCGTGCTCATCACTATTGGAATATTACTGCGCTTCGTCGACATTCGAAAGGAACTATAATGGAGCCGCGTCCCCGTTCCTTCTACATCCTCAGCATCTTTTTCGCATTGTTCATACTGTTTCTTTATGGGCCTACAATCACCATAGGCATCTTGTCGTTTCAGGGTGAGGGCGGCGGGCTGACTTTTCCGATGCGTGGCGTATCGCTATATTGGTTTTATGACCTGTTTGAGCAACAGGCTGTAGGCGACATTTGGGGCAGCTTCCGGCGCAGTTTTGCTTTGGGCCTGATGGTCATGGTGGTCACAGTTGTAGTGTCAGTGATGGGCGGGCTAGCGTTTCGCCGAAAATTCCCAGGTTCAAATATCCTATTTTATCTTATCATTACATCCCTTGTAATCCCGTCGATTTTAATCTCACTAGGAGTGGGCCTCTTGTTTTCCCAATCTGGCCTGAACGTGCATTGGTCAACGTCCGGCTTTGGTGCACAACTCACTTGGACGTTGCCCTTCGGATTGCTAATCATGTTCGCCGTATTCAACAGGTTTGACAAAAGTTATGAGGAAGCGGCTCGCGACCTAGGTGCTACGCCATGGCAAACTCTGCGCCATGTCGTTCTACCGATTATAGCGCCGTCCTTGATCGGAGTTGCCTTGTTTGGCTTCACCCTCAGCTACGACGAATTTGCCCGCACGCTATTAACAGCTGGTAGCTATAATACGCTACCTCTCGAAATCTACGGTATGACAACAAACGTCACTTCACCCGTTTTGTATGCATTGGGGACCCTGACTACTGTCTTCTCTTTGATTATAATCGGCATCTTCCTGTGTATTGCATTGGTGATGAATAGACGCCGCGCACTAAAAGGCTCTGATGCTGGAAAGGGCGTTTGATGATCGTTATTATAAACCCAAATTCCACAGTAACGATGACGGATGCGATGGTTGAAACAGCTAGAAAAGTGGCACCAAATTCAAACATAGTGGGATGGACTTCAATAGACGGCCCCCCGGCCATTCAAGGTGCGCAAGACGGCGATGCCGCCATACCGCCCTTAATGAAATTGGTAAGGAAGGCAGACTCAGCAAGGGCAAAGGCGATTATTATCGGCTGTTTTGACGACACAGGTCTTGCTGAGGCGCGCTCCTTAGCATCATGTCCTGTTTTAGGCATCGGCCAAGCGGCTTATCACCTCGCTTCGCTATATGGATCGCGATTTTCTGTTGTCACGACTTTGGATGTTTCAATTCCAATACTTGAAGCGAATATCAAGACCTATGGATTAGATGGCAACCTCGCGCGCGTTAGGGCAAGCGGTGTGCCTGTCCTTGCCTTGGATGATGACCGTGAGCGTGCTACGCAGGTAGTAAAAGCGGAAATACAAACTGCGATACGTGAAGACTCTATCAACAGCGTCGTGCTTGGATGTGCGGGGATGGTGCATATCACAGACGACCGTGATGACACTTCGTTCAAGCTAATAGACGGCGTTCATGCAGCGGTATGTTTTGCAAGTATGCTATAGGTTAGGAGGGGTCGGACCCCAAGTAATGCGTCTGTGCGTCCGTTGCGCATGTACTTTCAGTAACTCTAAGTCAGCGTAAGTCCACCAAAGAAGTCTATAGAACACTCATGCGCAACATGCGCACAGACGCAATCGTTAACCAATGGTCAACAACAAGAACACCAACAGCCCTTTAGTCCCCTTTTGTTGAAACCAAAGATAACCAAAGGCACCCGGGGCCTCATTCGCTATCGATGGGACCCTATTTGTCTTAGGCCACCACAGAGGCCACCAGAAGTGCCCTAGACAGACACAGGTGGCTGAAGTTAA
>Ga0206127_1005724_pt1 | contig 10365 bp, 8 predicted proteins | sample Helgoland_Spring_6_FD_148646 | JGI IMG/M metagenome (GOLD analysis project Ga0206127, IMG submission 148646) | Pelagic subsurface seawater microbial communities from Kabeltonne, Helgoland, North Sea - Helgoland_Spring_Bloom_20160419_1 | ecosystem: Environmental > Aquatic > Marine > Epipelagic ...
TCCCAGCAGCCACGACCTTGGACATGACTAACGCGATCATCGACCAGACCACCCGTCGTTTGACCCACGCTTTATCAGCAGGCCAAAGATAGGGTGTTACTTTGCGCAAGGTACGCATGCCAGAGGAACGTTCTTCTTGCTCTACGGTAAGAGCCGGTGCGTCGGAGCTTTCAGGGGGCATATACAATCCTAAATAAAGGGATCCCTTAACATAGGCACCTCCTTTAAAATGTGCCAGTCACCCAGCACATATTCCGTTGTATTATTATATCTGACTTGACTTAGCGCATTATCTAATCTGGTAAATCAAATACTTGCCCAGGATAAATCAGATCTGGGTCTTTGATTGAGTCCGCATTTGCCTCGAAAACGCGCACGAACAACATGCCATCGCCATAGCGGTCACGCGCAATCGCCCAAAGCGTCGCACCTGTCTGTACTGTAATGGCCTTAACCGGTGCGCCGCCGTTGCCAGCCGCGGCTTCAAGCACTTCAGGCGCTTCACGTTTAAACGGGGTCTCGACGCGACTGGTGACATCACCCTCTACGTCCACTTCGTCCACACGCAGTGTGTATACGCCTGTGTCTACGTCAGGCAGATCACCACGCCAACGGCCGGTTGTATCAACGTCCAAAGTAGCGATGACAGTATTGTCCAAATAAACGCGAACCGATGTGGCTTGCGACTGAGCACGCCCGCTTAGCAAAACATCGCCCTCTTCCGAATAGCTGATCGTGTCTATTTCAACATTGGACATGAGTTCCGGTTCGCTGGAACGGTTAATCACTTCAACGCCACTAGCGTCTGATTTCAAAATTGCGACTTCAACTTTAGTTTCTTCAGTGGCCGAGGCTGGTGGTTCAGCCGCTGGAACCTTCTGCTCCTCCGTCTGAGAAACATCAGTAATATCGACTTTAGGTGCCTCAACATCAACGTTAGTCCCTGCAACATTAACCGTTTTCGCCTCAACATCAACGTCAGGCTCTGCGACATCAACAGTGGTTGCATCAACATCAGCTTCCATGATGTCCGCCTCTTGCATAGCCTCAACTTCAGCCGCCTTCTCTAAAATCGCGCCCGTATCGGTATCCACAGCAGCAACTTGTGCTTCGACGTCAGCTTCAGCTTCAACCACGTCTGTTTCGTCAGCGCTTTCAGCAACCGCAGGATCAACATTGGTTGCCTCAATCTCAGCCGACTCAACCTCTTCCACTTTCGCAATGACGGGCTGTGGAGCCAAGATTATGTCAGCAGCAGCTATTACAAGATCACCAGTTTCTTGAACGACACTTAAAACCTGTGGGTCTGAAGATGGTTCTAAAAAGGCCACTATCGCGAAGGTTCCGTCGTTGCCCGCTGTGACACTGGAGTTCTCAACTTTATTTACAAACAAGGTGACGTTCGAATTGGGCTCACCCCGACCAGCTAAAATGGTCAGCCCATCAGCTTCGCTGCGAACCTCGTCGATACTGGGCGAAACAGACTCAACAACAGCATTCTCCCTTGCCGTTTCAGTCGCAGGCTCTTCTGTGGCTACTGCCGCAGGCGCAACAACCTCAGCAAATGACTTAGACACGTCTGCCTGCAGTGCCTCTTCAGCAGGCATACCAATCTCTTGAGCAGCACTTTCAACCGGATTATTTGACTTTAGAACGGCAAAATAGGTACCCGCACCAACTGCCGCGAAGGCCAGGACACTCGCACCAGCAACAGGGCCTGCGTTTGCTCTCAAAAAGGCTGCAAGTTTGCTCATCTTTAGTTCCTTTGGCGCACTGCACCTACTGACACAAAAACAGGACCGTTGCACAACGATCCATTTAGATTGAGCTTACATAACAAGCGCGGTATTAGCGGTCAAAACCCGATGGGTCAAATTTTGCATAATTTCTAGCGTACAGGAGCGTTCCATGTCCCTTAAATCAGTCTGCGTCTATTGCGGTTCTCGTGCTGGTGTTGATCCAGCCTATGCAACTGATGCGCATGAAATCGGGGTTGCGCTGGCCAAGAATGGCTGGCGCTTGGTTTATGGCGCAGGCGATGTAGGCTTGATGGGCACTGTCGCACGCGCTGCGCAAGATGCAGGTGGTAACACCTTTGGCGTCATTCCCCGACATCTTGTGGATTGGGAGGTCGGGAAGACTGATCTGACAACATATATTGTGACCGAGACAATGCACGAGCGTAAAAAGGTGATGTTCATGAACTGCGACGCAGTCGTGGTTCTGCCGGGTGGTGCGGGGTCACTGGATGAGTTGTTTGAGGCACTCACATGGAGGCAATTGGGCCTGCATGAAAAGACTATTTATCTATTAAATACAAATGGCTATTGGGATCACCTAATTTCTCTGATTAACCACGTTGTGACACAGGGTTTCGCAGATGCCAGCCTGTTGGATTACATCACAGTGGTCCCCGATGCCGAAGCTGCAACACTGGCTTTGCGTGACGCTTTTTCCTGAGACCAAACTGCGATTGAATAAAGGACCAGCGCGGTCCAGATCATCGCGAAGGCCACAACATGCCAGCCTGAAAACGGTTCAGAAAACACCTTTACCGCGCATAAAAACTGTAAGGTTGGGTTCAAATATCCGACCAAACCAATCGTTGCCATGCTGGCCCGCCGTGCCGCAAAACTGAACAGGATCAGTGGAACTGCAGTCAGCGGACCCGCTAAAATCAACAGCCCTGTTGTCACCAAATTCTGCCCAAATGCAGCCTGACCATTGTGCCATGTTAGCAACAGAAAAATTACGGCAAATGGTGCGAACAAAGTCACCTCGGAGGTGACAGACACAACAGGTCCAACCGACAGTTGCTTTTTCAACAGCCCGTAAATTGCAAATGTTCCAGCCAAGGTCAATGAAATCCAAGGTGCACCGCTTAACCCATAGGTCAGAGCGCTCACTGCAGCCGCTGCTAAAGCAATTGCAGACCACTGTAGGCGTGCAAGTTTTTCACCAAAGATGGACCAGCCAAGGACAACCGACACCAAGGGATAAATGTAGTACCCCAAGCTGGCTTGGGTTGCCCTCTCGGTTTCAATCGACCAGATGAAGAGAAACCAATTAGCAAGGATCATCAATGCCGCAAGTACTGTCAGGGTAGCGCTACGTCGATCAGAAAACGATCCTCGTATGTCCCGCAGACGTCCCTGCACGCCCAACAACACGACGAAAAACACAAAGGACCACAACGTCCGGTGCGCCAAAACTTCAATTGCGGGAACGTCAGATAGCTGTTTGTAGATAAGAGACGATAGGCCCCAAATGATGCAGGAACCGATCATGGCAAGGATGCCTTTGGTGGATGATGTCATCGGTATCTCACGTTTAGGCGACATCCTGCGGCATCTGGTGTGTCTGCACAATGCAAAACGCCCCAATCTTACGATCAGGGCGTTTCGTTTTAAATATAAAAAAATTACATGCGTGACGCTACGTTTTCCCAGTTCACCAAATTCTCAAGGAAGTTGGTCAAATAAACCGGGCGTTTGTTCCGGAAGTCAATATAATAGGAATGCTCCCAAACATCACAGCCAAGTAAAGCAGTTTGACCAAAGCAAAGTGGGTTCACGCCATTCTCGGTTTTTGTCACAGCCAATGAACCGTCAGCATTCTTCACCAACCATGCCCAGCCTGAACCGAACTGACCAGCGCCTGCTGCAGCGAACTGTGCTTTGAAATCGTCAACAGAGCCAAAGCTCTCTTTGATTGCAGCTTCCAACTCAGACGGCATAGCGCCTGATGTTGGTGTCATCATTTCCCAAAACTGGTTGTGGTTCCAAAGTTGGGAGATGTTATTGAAGATGCCGTTTTGAGCCACAGAAGACGCATCATATGTGCCTTTGATGATCTCTTCGAGGGATTTGCCTTCCCACTCAGTGCCAGCAATTGCCGCGTTGCCGTTTGTTACATAGGCGTTGTGGTGCAGGTCGTGGTGGAATTCCATGGTTTCAGCAGACATGCCGTGTGCTGCTAGTGCGTCATGGGCGTACGGAAGATCAGGAAGTTCAAAAGCCATTCTATGGTCCCTTTTAGGATAAGTTCATCTATGCCTTAGGTGACATGAAGCGCGATCCACTTCAAGATCAAGGGGAGTTGTGGCGTAAATATACGCAAAGTCCCCAATCCCACAGATTTCTTTACTTAAAGAAACCAACCTCAGATCCGTTTTGGGCTGCAACTTTCAGCAAATCGAACACATATTGGGCGTTTGAGCGAAAACAAACAATTTGGAAGGTTGCGCCATCCACCATCCAAAAGGCCGCGGCCACTTGGGCCATGCGCGTGCGGCGGAACATACCCACCTTAAACGCCTCTGGTGACAGATCCACTGGGGCCAGCTTCGCCATGACCTCACGGGCGTTAGGCCCTGACAAGCGCAGGCTTGCCCGTGCATCAGATACATCCACAGCCAACGCATGCGTGGTGCCCAGCGCGGTGTGCATCTTGGCCAAGGTGTCTGCGACCTGATCGTAGGGGCACAGCACCAGCAACTCATCCGTGCTCATCCAGCAGATGCCAGAGGCGCCATCGTGGTTGGCGTGGCCGAGTGCGGGCATCTCGACACCCGTGGCCGACGTCGCCGCATTTTTCACCGCAACTTTGCTGAGATCACCGCGCAGGGTGATCATGCCTTGCAGCCCGATCTCTTCGATCTTAGATATACCGCTATTGTCTGTGGCCTTGCCCAAGGCGCTGATCAGATTAGACATTTGGCTTCTCCCCTTCGGGATCATAGAAAACTGGGCTTACGATTTTAGCTTCGTAGTCCTTGCCATCGGTGCCCGGGATGGTGATCACCTCACCCATGCGATCAGGTCCATGCAGAACCAACCCCATGGCGATGCCACGGTCCAAGTTTGGTGAATGATAGCTGGACGTCACCCGCCCAATCATGACGCGCTGACCGTTGGCATTGCTCCCCTCACCCACGGCATAAGAACCGTCTGGCAAGGTAGATTTATCGACCGTTTCAAGACCCACCAGCTTCCAACGCTGATCGCTGAGCATATGTTCACGTTGCTGGGCGCGTTTACCCAAGAAGTCAGTTTTCTTCTTGGAAATAGCCCAATTCAGGCCCAGGTCCTGTGGAATGACAGTCCCATCGGTTTCATCCCCGATCATGATAAAGCCCTTTTCGGCCCGCAAGATGTGCAGACATTCGGTCCCGTAAGGCATCACGCCCAGATCGGCACCAACTGCCATCAAGGCATCCCAGAACGACTGACCTTGTGAGGCAGGCACTGCGATCTCATAAGACAATTCGCCCGAGAACGAGATACGATAGGCCCGCACGTCAAAGCCGCCAAGCGTCCCATCTTGCCACTCCATAAATCCAAACGCATCTGCGCTCACATCCATGCCGCCCAGCGCTTCGAGTGCTTTACGGGCATTCGGACCAACAACGGCGACTTGGGCGTATTGTTCGGTCACGTTAGCCACGTAGACGTTCCAATCCCACCATTCGGTTTGCAACCATTCTTCCATGTGACCATGGATGGTTTCCGCCCCGCCTGTGGTCGTGTGGCAAAGGAATGTTTCGTCATCGATGCGGGCAACAACGCCATCATCGATCAGGAACCCATTCTCAGAACACATCAGGCCATAGCGGCATTTGCCAACCTTCAGGGTGCTCATCATGTTGGTATAAAGCATGTCCAAAAACTTGCCCGCATCAGGGCCTTTAACGATTAGCTTGCCAAGGGTAGATGCATCCAAAAGACCAAGGTTTTCGCGTGTGTTCTTTGTCTCACGCATTACCGCGTCATGGACTGTTTCGCCACTTTGAACATACGCGTAGGGGCGACGCCATTGGCCAACAGGCTCCCAGTCCGCGCCATTTGCTTCGTGCCAATCATACATTGGTGTACGACGGATAGGCTGGAACACGTCACCCCGTGCTTCGCCACCAATCGACCCCATAGAGATCGGGGTATAGGGTGGACGGAACGTGGTGGTGCCGGTCTGTGGGATCGGTTGGTTGAGACTGTCAGACAGGATCGCCAAACCGTTGATGTTGCTGAGCTTACCCTGATCCGTGGCCATACCAAGAGTGGTGTAACGCTTGGCGTGTTCCACACTGGTAAAGCCCTCTTGGGCGGCCAGTTGTACATCACTGACTTTCACGTCGTTCTGATAATCAAGCCACGCTTTCGACCGCAGCTTGTAGCCTGCCCCTTGTGGCATCAACCACACTGGCAACATCGCGCGTTCGACAGCGTCTTGGGCCTCGGGGGCCTTCGTGGCTTTGGCCTGAAAGCCCGCCGCCTTTGCCGCCAATTTGCCGCAGGACGTGGCATTCGCCAAAATCGCGGTCAGGGTGGTTTCGCCGTTGGCGGCCCCAGCAACACTTACAAAGCCTTGGCCCTTGTCGCCCAGTGGTGGGCGGTTTGAGTCGGGGCGAAAGCTAGCTTGGGATTCATCCCAAGTCAGTTTGCCGCCACAATGGGACCATAGGTGAACCACAGGGGACCAGCCGCCCGACATGGCAACCGCGTCACATGCGATCTCTTCCAATACCGCACCTTCTCCGGCTTGGGCGCAGACTTCAACGCCAGTGACGCGCTTGCCGCCTTGGACGGTGGCAATGCCGTGAGCCATCATAACGCGAATGCCCAGCGCCTTGGCTTGCGCCATCATGTCGCTGTCATCCCCTGCGGGGCGAGCATCGATAATCGCAGGCACATCAAGGCCTGCGTGCTTCAACGCAATTGCGGTGCGATAGGCATCATCGTTGTTGGTGACCACGACCGTGCGATCACCAGAGGACACACCGTAGTTCACGACATAATCGCGGATCCCAGAGGCAAGCATGACGCCCGGAATATCGTTGCCCGCAAAGCTAAGGGGGCGCTCAATCGCGCCAGTTGCTGTGATTGTTTGCGCTGCACGAATGCGCCAAAGGCGGTGGCGTGGGCCAGCCATTTCTGGGACGTGGTCAGTCAGGCGTTCATAGCCCAAGACATAACCGTGATCGTACACACCAGCGCCCATCATACGAGTGCGGATGGTAACGTTGTCCATGGCCTCTAGTTCAGCAGTGATCGCAGTGACGAAGTCCTCAGCAGACTTACCGTCAATCGTGCCACCATCCACAACCGTTCGGCCACCCAGATGGGCGGTTTGCTCAGCCACGATGACCTTAGCACCAGTCGCTGCGGCAGCTTTAGCTGCTTGCAAGCCTGCAAGGCCACCACCGATGACCAAGACGTCACAGAATGCATAAAAATGCTCATAGGTATCCGCATCGCGATCTGTCGCTTTGGGTGCAGCACCAAGGCCCGCCGCGTGGCGGATGATTGGCTCGTAGACGTGTTTCCAAAAAGACCGCGGGTGTATGAACATTTTGTAATAGAAACCAGCAGGCATAAAGCGGCTTAACTTAGCGTTCAGCGCTCCTACATCGTATTCGAGGCTGGGCCAGTGGTTTTGGCTTTTGGCTTTGAGGCCCTCAAACAATTCGGTCGTGGTGACGCGTTGGTTTGGTTCAAACTTACCACCTTCGCCCATTTGGACCAGACCGTTTGGTTCTTCAGAGCCCGAGGCCACAACGCCGCGCGGGCGGTGGTATTTGAACGAACGCCCCATCAGGACCTGATCATTGGCAAGCAAGGCAGAGGCAAGCGTGTCGCCCTCGAACCCTTTTAGGGTTGTGCCATTGAAGGTAAAGTTAAGGGCTTTGGATTTGTTCAGCAGGCGGCCACCTGTGGCAAGACGTGTGCTCATGATGTGTGGCCTTGGATTGTGCAGAGCGCGTGAGAGCCTCCTGCGGGGATATTTTCAGAACAGAAAAAGATCATGAGAATGCCTCCCATGACCAGCTGGGTCGTTTGGCTGAGATAATGTCACAAATTTCTTTTGGCGGCTCGTATGTTTGGGCCGAATATGTGCCGAACACTTCTAGGGTCATTGTGCAACGCGCTGCGTGGAACCATTTCCCACAGCCATTGTTATGACGCCAGCGCTCTAAGTGAACGCCCTTGGGGTTTTGGCGCATAAACATATAGTTCTCGAAGTCCTCGTTTGAGGACTCAGGGCCAAAGCGTTTAAGATGCGCCTCGCCACCTGCGTGGAATTCGGTTTCTTCTGCGGTGATCCCGCAGCATGGGCATTCTAAGACTAGCATGAATGCTCTCCTTTGAGTTTTCTGGTAGTCAGGTGCAAAGGTCGGCTAATAAATTTCATTAGTGCGCCACCCCTGCCGCTACGCTCTCGTCGATAAAGCGGCCCTCAATAAAGCGTTCCATGCCGAATTCGTCTGTCAGTGGGGAATGCCCTTTGGCCATCAGTTCAGCCATGGCCCAGCCTGACCCTGGGATCGCTTTAAACCCGCCTGTCCCCCAACCGCAGTTGATGAACACGCCGTCCACTGGTGTTTTGGAAAGGATTGGTGAGCGGTCCCCTGTCACGTCCACAATCCCACCCCACTGGCGCAGCATCTTGAGGCGTGAGAGCATAGGGAAGGTTTCGTTCAGCGCCCGCACCGTTTCCTCCACATGGTGGAACGACCCGCGTTGGGTGTAGTTGTTGTAACCATCAGTGCCGCCGCCGATAACCATTTCACCCTTGTCCGATTGGGACAGGTATCCGTGCACGGTGTTGGCCATGATGACCACATCCATTGCCGGTTTGATCGGCTCAGACACCAACGCCTGTAGCGCCACGGATTCAAGAGGCAGACGGAAGCCTGACATATTGGCCAGATCACCAGAGTGTCCCGCAACCACAATGCCAAGTTTATCACAATCAATCGCGCCTTTGGTGGTATCAACGCCAACCACCTTGCCCCCTTCGCGGCGAATGTTGGTGACTTCGCATTGCTGGATCACGTCCATGCCCATGTCAGAACAGGCACGGGCATAGCCCCATGCGACCGCATCATGACGGGCCGTGCCACCGCGTGCTTGCCACAGGCCACCCAAGACAGGGTAACGCGGGCCCTCTAAATTGATGATCGGGCACAGTTCTTTGACCCGCTGCGGGCTAATCCATTCTGTGGGTACGCCCTGCAACGCATTGGCATGTGCCGTACGTTGGTATCCGCGCACCTCGTGATGGGTTTGGGCCAGCATAATCACCCCACGTGGGCTGAACATAACATTGTAGTTCAGGTCCTGAGACATGGTTTCATACAGAGAACGCGATTTTTCGTACAAAGCAGCGGATGGATCTTGCAAATAATTTGAGCGAATGATCGTCGTATTACGCCCAGTGTTCCCACCACCCAGCCAGCCTTTCTCGATGATTGCGACATTGGTGATGCCAAAATTCTTGCCCAAATAATACGCTGTCGCCAAACCGTGACCGCCTGCCCCGATAATAATCGCATCATATTTTGCTTTTGGTTCCGGAGCACGCCACGCGCGTTCCCAGCCCGAATGATAACGGGTGGCTTCGCGGGCAATAGCAAAGGCTGAATAACGTTTCATAAGCGTCGCTTTCGAATATGGAGCAAAGGTGCAGCTTGCGGGATTCGCATGTGAGGCACATCATATCCTTGTTTTGGGTGAGGTGAAAAAAAAGAGGATACTCTCCGCGGCACTTTTTTGCAATTTTGCGACACCGCGACAAAGCGCTGCAACACACACCAATCAAATGACTGTGGAATGGTGTAATACGCGTCCAATTGCCTCTTTTTTTATAACTCGTGCACGGTTACATCATTGTTAGAAAAAAGGACTACGATTTGGCGTTTTGGATCACAACAGTTTTATTGGCACTGGTAGTTGCAGGGCTATTTGCCATTGCCCTCTTGCGGTGCCCGGACAAGTCCGAAGAGGCCACGGATTATGACATGCGGGTTTATCGTGATCAGCTGAACGAGATTGACCGCGATCTGGAACGAGGTGTTCTGACGCAAGAAGATGCCAACCGCGTCCGCACAGAGGTTTCGCGTCGCATACTGGCAGCTGATGCGCAACACACCATAGATACAGATTTCCCGCGAGGCGCACCCAGAATTGTTGCGGTTGTTGTGGCCCTTGTTTTGGTTGGTGGCAGTGTTGCCCTTTATAAAGGCATCGGGCCAATCAATGGTTTGGGCGCGCCCGGCTATAGCGACTTGGCTTTGGCCGAGCGGATCACGTTTGCGGAGTCCCTACGTGACAGCCGCCCTTCTCAAGCACGTGCCGAAGCCAGCCTGACTGCTTCACCTCCGGTGGCTGAGTTTAACGCGGATTACCTGCAGCTTGTTCAAACGTTGCGGGACACGGTTGCTGAGCGGCCTGACGACCTTGAAGGTCATGCCCTGTTGGTACAAAACGAATCCAACTTGGGTAATTTTGTTGCCGCTTATCAATCTCAAGGGCGCATTATTGAGCTGAAGCGCGAAGAAGTAACTGTGGAAGATTTAACAAGCTACAC
>Ga0206127_1005738_pt1 | contig 10350 bp, 8 predicted proteins | sample Helgoland_Spring_6_FD_148646 | JGI IMG/M metagenome (GOLD analysis project Ga0206127, IMG submission 148646) | Pelagic subsurface seawater microbial communities from Kabeltonne, Helgoland, North Sea - Helgoland_Spring_Bloom_20160419_1 | ecosystem: Environmental > Aquatic > Marine > Epipelagic ...
TTCCCTTTTTTGAGAAATATGAACGACAGCAGCGGCAGCTTTAACCGCTTCATGAAAGATGCGCGCTTTACCATTCCAACGGCCCAACTATTGTCCCGTGTTGTAGATAAACTGGCAGATATCCCTCTCGACGATCGCGATACCAAGGGCGATATTTATGAATATATGCTGGGCAAACTGTCCAGCGCAGGCACTAACGGCCAATTTCGTACTCCGCGCCATATCATTAAGCTGATGGTCGCAATGATGGCCCCCACACCCAAGGACATCATTTCAGACCCCGCCAGTGGCACCTGTGGCTTTCTTGTGTCGGCAGCAGAATATATGCAAGACAAGCATCCACAAATGCTGACCGAACAGAAAAGCCGTGACCATTTTAACAACACCATGTTCAACGGTTTTGACTTCGATACAACCATGCTGCGCATTGGCACTATGAATATGATTTTGCACGGCGTGGAAAATCCGAATGTCGGCTATCGTGACAGTCTGTCAGAAGGCGAAAGCGGTGGAAGTGAAGAATTCACTGTTATCCTAGCAAATCCACCCTTCAAAGGCTCGATTGATAAATCTACTACTGCAAAAAACTTGTTGCGCGTCGTAGATACCAGCAAGACAGAACTGCTGTTTCTTGCCCTGTTTATCCGTCAGCTTAAAAATGGTGGACGCGCTGCAGTGGTAGTGCCTGACGGAGTGCTATTCGGTGCCAGCAACGCCCACAAGGCAGTTCGAAAACTGCTTATCGACGATCACAGACTCGATGCCGTTGTAAAACTACCCAGCGGTGTTTTCAAACCCTATGCTGGCGTATCAACAGCCATCCTGTATTTTACCAAAACCAATTCAGGCGGGACAGATCAGGTTTGGTTTTATGACGTACACGCCGACGGCTTTAGCCTAGATGACAAGCGCGATGCTTTGCTGGATGAAGCCATGCTTGGCGTCTATCCCTCGCAGGCCTTAAGCGCCACTGAGCATGAAAAGAATAACTTGCCTGATGTTCTGTCTCGCTGGGAAGAAAGCACTGGAACTGAACGCAGCAATCCACGAACGGCCCAGAGCTTTTGCGTACCCAAGGATGAGATTACTGCCAACGGCTATGACCTGTCGCCGAACCGATACAAAGAGGTTGAACATGAGGCTGTGGAGGTGAGAGCGCCAGATACAATTTTAGGTGAGCTAGACTTGCTTGAAGTCGAGATCAGAAGAGATCTTGAAAATTTACGGGCTAAAACAGTATGATTTCAAAACAAATTTTTGAACAAAGCAAATTTTCACTGAAGCCATTGCGCGAGTTTGTGCAGTTTCTAGATAATCGTCGCAAGCCTGTGAGAGAAAAAGAACGAATAGAAGGACCTTACCCTTACTACGGAGCCAATGGCCAACAGGGTAGCATTGATAGTTTTATTTTTGACGAGCCTACTATTCTTTTGGCTGAAGACGGTGGTCATTTTGAAAATCCAGATCGTGGAATAGCATATAAAGTCGAAGGCCAATATTGGGTAAATAATCATGCGCATGTATTAAAACCTAACGAGGAAACTGACATAAATTTTCTATGTCATGCACTAAAAAATCATGACGTAACTTCGTACATAAATGGTACGACACGAGCAAAGCTAACAAAGGGTAATGCAGAGCGCATTTTATTACCTTCTCCCCCACTAGAAGAACAAAAACGAATTGCGAGCATATTGGATGCGGCTGAGGAATTAAGACAGAAGCGCCAGCGCAGCCTCGAACTGCTAGACGAACTGAAGCAGGCGATTTTTTGGGAAACATTCTTTCAATCAAAAGATGGAACAAAAACTAGAGTTAAATTAGCTGAAGTTGTTGATTTCAGGTCATCTCAAGTTGACCCTAAACGTCAGCCATATTCGGAAATGCTGCATGTCGGACCTGAACATATAGCTTCGAATACGGGAGAAATTTCATGGCAAAATGTTCGTACTGCAACTGAAGATGGAGTTAAGAGCGGCAAGTATAAATTCGAAAGTGGTGATCTTATTTATAGTAAAATCCGCCCTTATTTGAACAAAGTTGCCGTAGCTGACAGAGAAGGGATATGCAGTGCTGACATGTATGCTTTGCATAATCCCCAAAAAATCACGATTGAATTCTTACATTTCTTGCTGATGAGCAATGATTTTCTTAATTACGCGGAAACTTTGTCCAATAGAGCAAATATCCCAAAATTAAATCGTGGACAACTATCGGGATATGAATTTGACCTACCCTCCGAGGCATCGCTTCAAGTTTTCTCAAGAAAAATGAAGAATCTGGATGAAGTAGCAAAACAATTATTTTTATCGACAACTAAAATTGACGAACTCTTTACGTCCCTTCAACACAAAGCCTTTGCAGGTGAGCTTTCGGGAACTGCAGCATGAGTCACTTTGCCTATCTTCAGTCTGAGTTTAAAAACGTACATGAAGCCGCGGCTAAGGCGGAGAGAACGGCAACTTCAGACCCACGCGTCGCTGCGTTTTATGCCCGCCGTGCGGTGGAGCTGGCAGTCAACTGGGCGTTTAAACATGATGAAAATCTACGCCTGCCATATCAAGATAACATCAGCGCCCTAATTCACGAACCTAGTTTTATCACACTAGCGGGCCAGTCTATTTTGACCAAATGCAAGCTAATCATAAAGCTTGGCAACCAAGCTGTGCATAGTGAGCGACAGATACAAGAATATGATGCAATTTCATCACTGCGTGAGCTTTGTCACGTCACCTATTGGCTGGCACGCACCTATGCCAAATCAGGGGTGCCGCAGCCTCCAGAATTTGATCCTAAAAATTTGCCGAAACCAACTGGTACATTGATCAAAATGGCGGCCGCCAAATTAAAAAGCCTTCAAAGTGACCTATCAGACCAAGATGAAAAACTATCTCAAACTTTAGCTGACAAATCTCGCCTTAATGACGAGTTAAAGGCTCTGCGCGCAGAGGTTGCTCAGGCAAAAGCCAAAAATTCAAAAGTGGCCGATACTCATGACTACAACGAAGAGCAAACTCGCGACTACTTTATTGATCTGCTGCTAAAAGAGGCCGGGTGGCCCTTAGACCAAACCCGTGACAGGGAATACGAGGTCAGCGGCATGCCCAACGACAGTGGGACAGGCTTTGTCGATTATGTGCTTTGGGGTGACGACGGCAAGCCGCTTGCTGTCGTTGAGGCAAAGAGCACCAAACGCGATCCGCGCGTGGGACAGAACCAAGCCAAACTTTATGCAGATTGCCTCGAGGCAGAGAGTGGGCAGCGGCCGATAATATTTTATACCAACGGCTATGAACATTATATTTGGGATGATGCTATGCACCCCCCGCGTACAGTGCAGGGGTTTTTCAAGAAGGCTGAACTTGAACTTCTGATCCAGAGACGTACCAGTCAGGCTGTTTTAAACGCTGACGATGCAAACAGCGACATAGCAGGCCGTCCCTATCAAACTCGTGCGATCCAGCGGATTGCCGAAAGCTTTCAGGATGACAATCGTCGCAAAGCTCTTTTGGTAATGGCCACTGGAACGGGTAAAACCCGCACCGTAATTGCCCTATCTGACCTATTGATGCAAAAAAACTGGGCAAAACGGGTCCTATTTCTTGCGGACCGCGTTGCGCTGGTAAATCAGGCAGTAAACGCATTCAAAGAGCATCTTCCCAGTGCAAATGTAGTGAACTTAGTCAAAGACAAAACCGAAGAGGGTCGCGTTTACGTCTGCACCTATCCCACGATGATGGGATTAATTGACGGCAAGAGCGACGACACGCGCAAATTTGGAGTTGGGCATTTTGACCTAATTGTGATCGATGAGGCTCACAGATCAATATATCAAAAATACCGGGCTATTTTTGATTACTTTGACAGCTATCTCGTCGGACTGACTGCCACCCCACGAGAGGAAATAGACCGCAATACATACGGCCTGTTTGATCTGGAAGAAGGCGCTCCAACTGATGCTTACACGCTAGATGAAGCGATTGAAGAGGGTTTTCTAGCGCCGCCTGTTCCGATTTCTGTGCCACTTAAATTCCAGCGGGAGGGTATCAAGTATGATGACCTCTCTGACGCAGAAAAGGACCAGTGGGATGCAACGGAGTGGGCTGAAGACGGAACAAAGCCCGAAGAAGTAAGTGCCGATGCAGTGAATCGTTGGCTTTTCAACATCGATACCGTGGATAAAGTTATTGCCAATGTCATGCAGGAAGGCATTAAAGTTGCAGGCGGAGATAGATTGGGCAAGACAATTGTATTTGCTAAAAATCAGCGCCATGCTGAGTTTATACTTGAAAGGTTCAATGTAAATTATCCGCATTACAAAGGCCACTTTTCGCAAATCATAACCTTCAAAACTGAATACGCGCAAAACTTGATAGATAATTTTTCCATTGCAGAGAATGCTCCGCACATGGCGATATCTGTTGATATGCTGGATACAGGAATAGACGTTCCAGAGGTGGTTAACCTCGTTTTATTTAAAGTAATTCGTTCAAAAACAAAATTCTGGCAAATACTGGGCCGTGGCACTCGACTTTGCCCAGACCTCTTTGGTCCGGGTGACGACAAGTCAGAATTTTATATTTTCGATTACTGCCAAAACTTCGAGTATTTCTCAGCGGAAGTTACGGAGACCAACAGCTCAGCCCCTATGACACTTGCAGAACGTCTGTTCCAATTGAAACTCGAACTAATACAGTCCATTGACGCAAAAAATATTCAAGAAACTTTACATCCATCAGAAGGCTACTTCGAGCCTAGTGAGGCTCAAGAACCGAATGAGAAACAAATTCGCCACGAAACAGCCAAATCACTAATGACCGCCATTCAAGCGATGAACCTCGACAATTTCATTGTCCGAACCAAACGCCAATATGTAGAAAAATACGCAGCAGAGGGGGCATGGGAAAGCGTCGATGACCTAATGATTGGCGAGGTTGTCGAGCATGTTGCACCTTTACCCTCGTCACATTCCGATCCCGATGAGATGGCCAAACGGTTTGATGTACTCATTTTAAATCTTCAATTATGTATTCTAAAGGCAAATGAAGGCTTCGAGAGACATTCCGAACGAGTTATAAAAATTGCCGAAGCCTTGATGGATCGCCAAGAGGTGCCAGCAGTTAAAGCTCAAGTTCCTCTGCTACTTCAAATTTTGGAAGAAGAGTTTTGGCAAGATATTACAGTGCCAATACTAGAGGTCCTGCGCATACGCATTCGTTCGCTGGTCAAGCACATTGATAAAACTGCTCAGGATATCGTTTATACAGATTTTCAAGACGAGCTTGGCAGCTCTGAGATTATTAATGTCACGGATGCAGCTGAACGGAGCCTCGTGAAATTTCGCGCCAAAGCAAAGGCTTTTTTAAATGACAACTTAAACCATGTATCTTTGAATAAACTTCGTATGAACCAACCACTGACAGCATCTGATTTATCAGAGCTAGAGCGGTTCTTAGTAGACGCAGGTATCGCTGAGCGAGCCGTAATTGAACGGGCAGCTGATCAAAATAATGGCCTTGGGGTTTTCGTCCGTTCCTTAATCGGTTTGGACAAAGCGGCTGCTCAGGGCGCCTTTGCAACTTTCACAGATGGGAAGATGTTTAACGCCGACCAGCTGCAGTTCGTAAAAATTATCATAGATTATTTGACTGATCGTGGGGCTGTTCCGACATCGGCGCTATATGAAAGCCCTTTCACCAACGCCGCACCTCAAGGGCCAGACAGTATTTTTAATAACGATCAGGTTGATAACATCATCAAAATCTTGGCTGAAGTTGATAACAATGCAGGCTTGAAAGTAGCGAATGGTAGTATTTGATAGATCCCTTAACTAAAGAATTTCAGTGGGCGGGAATTCAATCAGTCAGCAAGGCATAAAACGGCACATTAGTTATGGGATACAGGACACCCTGAAATGAAAACTGAAATGAAAAAAGCTGAAATTTTATCCTTATCTTCAGGTGAGCAAGAGAATTGGTTAAAGACAAATATCCATGATTATCAAACCAAGGCCTATGAAGGTAATTTAATTGGGTACGTAATCTATTTCGATGAACAACTTTTGACTGAATACATCGATTACTCAGTAGACTATGAAACGGGCAGCCTGATTAAGACAGTGTTCAACGAAATAACAGAAGGGCGAGAACAAGAAATAAATTCGGGTAGCCCCCTAAGTCAATTGGAGAAGGAGTATCTTAAAAAATCGGTGGTTAAAAAGCTTGACGAAGAGGGAGAAGGGCTTCTTGGCGAAAATTTCACTGTATGCGTTTTAAAATGTGAAGATGGTGATTTGTTTATTACTTTCTCCGGACCATCAGAGGGTGCAGGGGGCGTGCCTTGGTCATTTGATAAGATCTTCCCGACCAGAGATGCTGCCGTTGAAAGTGTAAGTAAAAACCTTAATGAAAATGAATATTTTTTTCCAATATGACTAACTTCATCACTTTTTGCACATATCCAAACTAGCCCAGTAAGCTATTCAGTCTTTTTCCAAAATTCTTTGATGTTATCAGCCCATTTTTCAGTTGCCGTTACTACTCTGGGCATGATTTCCAGCGAAATATCATCTACAAAATAGCCCAAACGTTTTAAGTTAACTTTTGCAGCATTAATACTTTCAAAAACCCCAACAAATTCCGGACGGTACCCGGGGCCATCAATCGGGCCTTGATAAACAGAAATCAGTCGATCATCACCGACCACAACTTCCAAATAGGTACATGCGTTACCACCTTCATAGATCAGCTCTTCATCAATAATAAGTGTTTTTAAAACTTCAGTTTCTTCATCAGTTAATGGTGCGCCATTATCTATTTCTTCAATACGCGGAAGCGGTAGCCCCTCTTGAATCCCGTAGATCCACTCACCAAGGTCGGGACCACGTTGAAAATCCTTAGCCTCAGCTATGTGCCGATCGAGGTCAGTAAATAAAGTCCCAATATCGTTTTCGTTGTGTGCGTCTATCAAATGGTCTGGATAATGTTTTTCCATCCATTTTTTCTGTTTTTCGTAACTGCTAGTAATCAGTTCGTTGGCGTTTTCCATAATAAAATATAACATATTACCAATTGCTCTAAAAGTGTATTGATCACTAGGGGCTTGAAACGCATCTTAATTGAGACCAGTTTCTTTGCATGCCCGTGCTTACACCAACCACCTCTGAGATAGTTACCCAAGCCTTCGTGGAGCATTGCTGTCGAGCTTATCGAATGGACCACAACGGTTTCCACGGCTTCAATCACTGGATGCGTGTACTGCATAATGGCAGGATGATGGCAGATGCTGAGGGCGCCAACCTGAAGGTTGTAGAGCTGTTTTGCCTGCTCCACGACACACAGCGTCTAAATGAGGATGACGACCCCTCACACGGCCAGAGGGCGGCGCAGTACGCACAGACACTCAGAGGCATCTGGTTCGACCTTACAGACGGTGAAATGGATCTCCTGACAGAGGCGTTAACCTACCACTCTGACGGATACACGGAGGGCGACATAACGGTTCAGGTGTGCTGGGATGCTGATCGCCTAGACCTTGGCCGCGTGGGCATTAGGCCAGACCCAGATCGGCTCTGCACTGGCACTGCTAAATCACCGTTTGTGTTGGAGGAGGCGTATCAGAGGTCTACGCAATAGCGCCTTACTGTTGGCGTTTTCTTTACAATAGCAAGGCAGGATCCCTACACTTCATTACACAGAGCTTTTGTACGGAGCAAATATGGCAAACCCAGAAGACATAGAATTTAGAAAACTTGGCCTACGCGACTATGCGCAGCTTTATCGCATGATTGAGCAAGGCACTATTATTTGTCCTAAGCCAGATGTCTGGAATAATTTTTATAAACAATTTGTCAAACGGGCCAATCCAGACAGGGACCTACTCCCCCGTATTTTAAGCGGTTGGCACTCCACTCCAAATGAAGAGAAAAATGCGGTTTTTATCAGGCAAATCCACGCTGCTGGTGAATTTTACAACTCCTTAGATATGAAGGAATACACATGGCAAAAAGAGATATTTGATTATTTTGAAAACTTGGAGGGTCGACAGAGCGAGTTGGTCGTCGTTTGGAAGAAAGCTTCCGTAAATTTAGTTGTGTCGAACTTAGTGCAACGTTTTAGAACATCTGGCACAAAAACTATCAGCTGGTTTGTCGCTGAAGGCGAGTTGGTGCAGTTTGATGAAAACTTTGACAGGTTAGAACGATCCCAGATGCGGCATCGAATGCTGCATGAATTATATCAGAGCCAAACCGCCACAGTTTTGATTGAACGCTGTGAAAACTTTCCAGAGCCGCACTTAGATGGAAACTACTGCCAGTTTGGTGGCTGCAGTGGGATTGGCGATAATGTAAGACCCACTGCAGATGTTCGCCTGAAATCCGATATTTATGACTGCGTAGAAAAGGCATTTGTGATGCCCAGCCCGCAAATTGAATTTGAGTTAAGCTTCACACAGGCCATCCAGCGAGCAGAAATGTCAGTAATATTTGATAAACTGACTGAACCTGCCTCTGGCGGTCTCAGCAACCATTTCACCCTAGATACTGATGCGGTTGGTGGCACTGGGCTTTGGTATGCTGACTGTAAGTTGGTGGAGATTAAAAACTCGATAAATAGTGCCTGATATACTTTCGCAGCAAAACTACATTGGAGTTGGTGATAGACAGTCCAAGAGCGCCAGACTTAACTGTGCTGCGCTCGGCAAACTATTCAACACACGGTCATTAATGAAGTGACCATAATTCGCGAATTGTGTCTCCGCCTCGTCCAGACTTTTGAAAATGCCAGCAAACTCTCGATTATACCCACCTTGCCCCTCAGTATTCCTTTTCCTTAAACTTAAAACCTCCAACATATTCTGATATCGGTGGCTGATCCCTCATGACCGCATTAAACCTGCCTAACTCCTGCAGGATGTCTTTATAATAATATTCTGCTGATATATTTTTTCTTACGCCTTCTGATCTACTCAGCCTCTCAAAATGCTCAACTAAATCATTTTTCAAATACGAAGGCATTTTGTCAGGCCGTCCGTATTCTTCTTCAAAAACAAAAAACTGTTTTTCAGTAACAACGAACAGACCGTCACAATCGTAAAAAAATTCAGTAGGCAACACCACTTCAGCGAGCTTGTATTGATGAAGATTAATCATACCAAAATGCTTTAAACCAACGAATATAATAAACGCAGCTCGATGCCAGTCTTGGTAATTTTTAACTTTATAACGTTGGCCTCGAAAGTGTATTTCCGCAAGGCCGTTATAAACATACTGCATAGGTAAGTTGTTGTTCATGCCTTTAAGATACTGAGTGCATGGCTCGTTCACAAGTTTACAAAACCAAAAATATTTTCAAAACTTACTTGAGTACATAAAGCGAAAAGATTAATTTTATAAAGAGCCTAGACTATCGAAAAACAACAATAACAATATTCTTGAGATAGATAAAAGAGCGCGCAACAAAATCCTATCCGACGAAAATTTACGTTGAGGTCAACATAGACTAAGGTTTCTCAATATAAAGGATGCAGCTTGAATTGAAATACTCCATACGCACGCTCATCTTAACAATCTTCCTAGCTTTCGTTGGCCAATTTCCTGCCACGGCAGGGGAACTATTTTTTGGAAAAGACGATGAATGGGTTGTGTTTCAAGGGCCTATTCTAACGAAGGAAATTGACGGGCTTTTGTCTCAACTTGATGACAAGAAGCCAAAATTAATATTGCTTAACTCAATTGGTGGGACTGTATCTGCTGCTGTTCGTTTTGCTAAATACGTACGCGAAAAAGAGATGAACACATGGATTGCTGAAGGCCAAACCTGCGCATCTGCATGTGCCTTAGTGTTTTTAGCCGGGATACAAAGGTTGGGTGAGGGAAAGCTCGTAGTGCATCAGTATCTACCACCAGCAGAGCAAGGTAACGAGAAAATTGCTAGGGATGTGGCATGGATATCTGTTCAAAAGATAATTGGAGAGACAATAACATTGCTGAACAGCTTTGGCACACCACGCTTTGTTTTTGAGCGGATTTTTACCAGCCCCGGCCTGTATCAATTTACCGAGGCCGAAATGGCTGAACTAACGACCGTTACTAGCTTAGATGAGATGTAAGCTTTGGCTCGCCTAAGCATATCAAATAACAACTGAGTCAGGCTAACGATGAAACCTAAGTGAAACCTTTTGGACGGGAGGTCACTGATGATTACGTCAATGTGTCTGCTAAGTCATTGATTTAAATGGTGCCCCCACACGGACTCGAACCGCGGACCTACTGATTACAAATCAGTCGCTCATAAAAACTCACACCATAGTTCAATTGGAATCCCATTTGCCAATAAGAGCAATCAAGCT
>Ga0206127_1005739_pt1 | contig 10347 bp, 8 predicted proteins | sample Helgoland_Spring_6_FD_148646 | JGI IMG/M metagenome (GOLD analysis project Ga0206127, IMG submission 148646) | Pelagic subsurface seawater microbial communities from Kabeltonne, Helgoland, North Sea - Helgoland_Spring_Bloom_20160419_1 | ecosystem: Environmental > Aquatic > Marine > Epipelagic ...
AGATTTCTTCAGAAGCACCAGACCATGCTGCATTCACAGCTTCTATGGCTGTGTCGATGGCTTCAAGATCTTCCGCTTTGTGAGCTTCTTCAAGAGTAGCAATGGCATCTTCAATCGCTTTCTTGTTGTCGTCAGAGATTTTATCTCCGTACTCATCAAGTTGCTTTTTGGTTGAGAAAATCAAGCCGTCAGCCTGATTCATTTTCTCAACTCTTTCACGAAGTTCCTTGTCTTCATCTTCATGCTCTTTAGCAGATTGTTTCATCTTTTCGATTTCCTCATCGGATAGTCCTGAAGAAGATTCGATTCTGATAGTCTGCTCTTTACCTGTTCCTTTATCTTTAGCAACAATGTTAATCACACCGTTTGCATCCAGATCGAAAGTAACTTCAATTTGAGGCATTCCACGTGGTGCCGGCGGAATTCCATCTAGGTGGAATCGACCAAGCGTACGGTTTGCAGCTGCTTGAGCTCTTTCTCCCTGAAGTACATGAATTTCAACACTACTTTGATTGTCGGCAGCTGTTGAGAATACTTGTGACTTACTTGTTGGGATAGTGCTGTTCGATTCGATCAGCGGAGTCATAACTCCACCTAATGTCTCGATACCAAGTGTAAGAGGAGTTACATCCAGAAGAACTACATCTTCCACATCTCCTGAAAGTACACCACCTTGAATTGCGGCACCAACTGCAACAACTTCATCAGGGTTTACACCTTTGCTCGGATCTTTTCCGAAAAACTCTTTTACAGCTTCCTGTATTCTTGGAATACGAGTAGAACCACCAACCAGAATTACCTGATCAATGTCGTTCTTTGTCATGCCGGCATCTTTCAATGCTTTTTCACATGGTGTGATGGATCTTTTTACAAGATCATCTACCAATTGCTCGAATTTAGATCGGCTTAAGTCAATATTTAAATGCTTTGGACCATCATTTGTAGCTGTTACAAACGGAAGGTTTACATTTGTTTTAGCTGAGCTTGAAAGTTCGATCTTAGCTTTTTCTGCAGCATCTTTAAGACGTTGCATAGCCATTGGATCTTTGCGAAGGTCAATACCTTCATCCTTTTTAAATTCATCAGCTAAGAAATCAATGATGCGTGCATCGAAATCGTCACCACCAAGATGAGTATCACCGTTGGTTGACTTCACTTCAAATACACCGTCACCAAGATCCAGAATCGATACATCAAATGTGCCACCACCAAGGTCATACACTGCAATCGTTTGATCTGTTTCTTTTTTATCAAGACCGTAAGCTAGTGCTGCTGCTGTTGGCTCGTTGATAATTCTTTTTACTTCAAGCCCGGCAATTTTACCAGCTTCCTGAGTTGCTTTGCGTTGAGCATCGTTGAAATAAGCAGGAACAGTAATTACTGCTTCAGTTACTTTTTCGCCAAGATACTCTTCTGCAGTCTGCTTCATTTTTTGCAGTACCATTGCAGAAATTTCTTGCGGTGCATATTTGCGATCGTCTATCTGAACACGAGCAGTTCCATCATCGCCCTTTACAACTTTGTAGGCCACTTGCTTGGTTTCATTTTTAACTTCGTCGAACATGCGTCCCATAAAACGCTTTACAGATGCTACTGTTTTGTCCGGGTTAGTAATCGCCTGACGTTTTGCAGGAGCACCTACTAAACGTTCGCCATCTTTTGAAAATGCCACAACAGATGGAGTTGTACGTCCACCTTCAGCATTTTGAATTACAACCGGCTCATTTCCTTCCATTACGGCAACACATGAGTTTGTTGTTCCTAAGTCAATTCCTATGATTTTTCCCATTGGTCTAAAATCTCATTTTTTGATTTGTGCCACGAAAACTCGGAAGCACAAAGGTTATTTGTTGTTCTTGTTTAATATTCTTTTCAATCTCTACAGAAGCACAAAAACTGTAATTTTATTTTTGTGTATTTGTGATTTAGTGGCTAAAACTACTTTACTGGTATTGATTGAGTGTCCTTCAAATTCTCTGATTTTGGCATACTCACTGTCAATACTCCATTTCTGAAACTAGCATTAACTTCGGCTTTGTTTACATTTTCAGGTAAAGCAAACGAACGCGCAAAAGCACCACGAGTTCTTTCCTGACGTTTAAATTCTTCGCCTTCAGCTATAGTAATTTCACGTTCACCTTTTACAGTAAGCACATTGTCTTTAAGAGAGATTCCGATTTCTTTCTTTGAAAGTCCCGGAAGGTCAATTAAAATCTTGAATTCTTCTTCGCTTTCAACGATATCGCAATCGGGTGCAAAGTCTTTGTCATCATTTGTAAGTGGAACAACTTTCTCCACAAACTGCTGAATATCCTTTCCAAGTTTGGATAAGTGTTTTTCCACTTCAATCCCGAATTCTGTAAAATCTCCCATGATGCTCACCTCTTTTGGTTAAATTCACAGAGAATAAAGCAAGCACAGTGCCAAAATGAGGTGAGTTTTTAGAAACTGACTCGAATCTCTGACGCAGAATTAAAATAAAAAACTCTGAATTTTCGATTGGCTTCTTTAGTTGTTATCCCGGACTTGATCCGGGATCTGTAAAGCCCCATAAGCTGATATAATAAGATTTAGAACAACGCTAAACTCCCTACGGATGCTGAATCAAGTTCGGCATGACACACATTATTTAGCTAAGCTTACTTATACCACTTACAATCATAAGTATTGAAATGAGTATCATAAAGAAACTTCCCAGTCTTATTCTTCCACTAATATCACTGGCATATATTTTATGTTTCTTGTTATATCTTTGCCAATAATATCCACCAATAAGGCTTCCTACGCTGATTAGCAGAAAGATTAATCCAATTATAATTTCTTGCATAGGATTCATAAATGATTTAGAGCTTTATCTCAAGCTAAACTTTAAAAACCTCTACTTCACCAACACCATTCTCTGAGATAGCGAAGACGTAGGAGTTCTAAGTTGATACAAATAAACTCCACTTGAAAGATTACTAGCGTTGAATTGAACAGTATGACTTCCGGCGGTAAGGTTTCCATCTACCAAAGTCTGTACTTTTTGTCCCAACATATTATATACGGTAAGGCTAACCTTGGCTGATTTTGGTAATCTAAAAGAGATGTTCGTACTTGGATTAAAAGGGTTTGGGTAATTTTGACTTAAAGCAAAGCTATTGGGGGAGTCAAATTCATTTTCATTGGAAACAGGTATGGTTCCGTTTTCCCAGCCCGGAGTTCCGCCCAGTCGGGAAGAAGCTGTCCAGCTGGCAGCAAGAGTATTATCACTGCCCGAATCCATAAGCTCTAAGGTAGAACCTTCGCCATCAGCCTCAACAGGCCAAGGAGCTTTATCATCGTAAACCAAAACATCAACCAAACCACCGATAGCATTGAATAATCTTATTTCTTCACCCGAAGCAGAAAGATTAAAGGCAAAATCCCCAATATAATTTCGAGCATCAGGGTTAGTTGTTTTAAGAGAAGTTGTATCATCTGCAATTACAATATAACCTTGAGCTTCAAGAATAGTATTGTCAGGAATCACATAAGCATTGGAATCAACTTGGTCTTTAAAAACCCATCCTGAAATATCAACAGCTTCATCCATTGTGTTAAATATTTCTACCCAGTCGCCGGTGCTAAAATTGTCAGAAGAATTATAATTGATCTCGTTGATGACAAGAATATCTGTTACTTCTTCAAATTGAGCTTGAACTGTAATGGGAGTATCTGTTAAAGGAATGGTTAAAGTTTGGGAAGCTTGTTGAGTTTCTCCGTTTACGATCCATGCCGAAATTTGATACCCAAGTTCCGGTTTAGCTTGGAGTGTTAAATCTGTTCCTTGAAAATAAATACCGCTCCACGAAGATTGTGAAACATCGGGATGAATAGAATTTAATTGAACAGATCCATTTGCTGAAGACGCTAAAGTTACGCTAACGGTATCAGTTTGTAGCGTATCATTGAATTCGGCGTATAGGTAATCACGGATATCCAAAACATAATCCTCAGTTATATCTCTGATATACTCCATATCGTAATTTGTAGGACCTCCAATGTCGTACCATCCATCAGTCCATCGTGCAATATCACGAGGCATTTCAGGATTTATAGAAGTATCAATGGAGTCAATTAAGCTCATCATATATTCTGGACGAAATGATGTATTTAACAGATCTGCAAAACGAGTTAAGAAAATTTTACGGTACTGCTCATTTTTCATCATACGGCCAAAAATATTGTAGCCTCCAATGTTCGCCGACAAGAACTTTTTTAAAGAACTGAAATATTCTGCAGGTTCATCGCCAAGGTTTCTCCACCAGTCGAAATCATACGAAATATAATGCCATTTTCCACCTTCCTGACGAGGTCTCCAGTATCGAATGTTGTTTGGATCGCCATGAGAAGTGTACACCTGATAGATCCAATGATCTGTAAAACTTTCAAAATCGATTACTGATTCGGCATAATTGAAAAATGCTTCGCCACTGATTGATTCATCCTGGAAATTATCAATCAACTCGTTATAAGCTATTGCATCACCATCCGTTACTTCATCAAAATCTTTGATCATATCGATATCGTTGAATCCATATCTTGATTCTACAAAGTCATCGTTTTTGCGCTCATAGATAGTGTAAATTCCCCAATATTGACCATTGATGTAAAGAATGGCAGATTTGTATGCCTGCATGGCATTTTTGTGTCCCCATTCTAAGTTAATGGTTCTCAATAATTCATTTAAAAGACGTGACCGCTCTTCGGCTCCGGCTCTTAATACAAATCCGTCATATTCATCGTAATCATTCTCAGGAAAAAGAGGGTAGGTTAATCGATCAAGTCCAAACTCGTCATTGTTGTTGATCACAAAGGATTTTTTCAGAAAACCTCTGCTGAAATTTCCTCCAATTTCAGCTTCTGCCATAAATTCAAACTCAGGATTTCCAAACTCATTCATATATTCGATATGCAGAGGATATTGAAAATCTTCCCAAAAATTAGCTCCGAAGAAAGGAAACTGACCATTAGTTTCTGAAGAATCACCTATTACATACATTCCTTTATCAAAATCGAACAGAGAATCCGGTTCCATCACAAAAGAAACAACAGGAATTGTGTGTTGATCTGCGAACAAATAGGTATTAGTAACAACCTCGCTGGGTTGCTTTCCTGTTTCTATGGCAATTGTCCGAATAACAGTTGAGCTGTCAACAGAAATCGGACCGTTGTAAAGAGTGGAGTTTGAAGTCGGAACAGAGCCTCCGGTTTCATATCTGATTTCCGCACCAGATGCAGCAGAAATACTAAAGGTTAAACTCCCTGAATAAAAACCTGTTTCAATAGAAAATGAAGGTGCATCAGAAACTTCAGCTACCACGCTGCCATCATTTTGAGCATTTGGAGTTGGATTCAGAAACCGAAAATCACCTGTTCCATCAGTTTCTCTTCCCAATGAGATGTCAGTTGTTTGCTCACCGAATGAAAGTGAGTCAATTACTGATATTCCATCTGAATTAGTTAAAGAGATAAACTCTCCACCGGCACTTAATTTAAAATCTACATGATGTGCACCCTGTTCAGAATCATTATCAAGCCAAATAATCAAATAACCATTGGCATTTATAGTAGTTTGTGCACTTGATGTATTCGGAATCTGCCATTTTGTGAGATCACCCGGATCATCAGATAAATATAAACCTGCCAGGTTTAAAGAAACATTCCCGGCATTATGGATTTCAATCCAATCGTCAAATTCGCCTTCATTATCTGCGATTATGGTAGCATTTGAAGCCATGATCTCATTGATCGATAGCTGTGCAAAAGCAGAGGTAGAAATACAAGCAAATATTAGTATGGTTAGGTAGTAACGAATTTTCATAAAGTCGAAGTTAAATTAATTGAGCAAACGAATCCGAAATATAGATTTTATCTCTCCGTATCTATTTATTATCGACAAATATAGTAAGAAACTGAATCGCTACATAAAGAAAAGACTCTATGTAGACGAAATAAGCATTAGAATTGAATAATATTAGTTAGCAATTATCCAGCTTGACAGCTGATTAAGGAAACCATCTACAAATTTTTTATCTAAAAAAACGTATTCGCTAGCCAGTCCGGTATTTGCTTTTTGGAATAAATGATTGGCATCATCAAATACTTTGATCTGATAGTTTGCTCCTGATTTTTCAAGTGCTTTTCTGATTTTAGCTTGGTTTTGAGAAATGGTAACCTGAGTATCTTTGCCCCCAAAGAGCACTAGAGTAGGAATGCTGACTTTCTCAAGATCTTCTGTAGGTACATAGAACAACAAAGATTTTGTTTGTGGAGAACTGTAGACTTGCTCTAACTGATTTGTTTGCGTTTTTACCATTGCATCAATATCAGGAATTGAATTTCGTTGAGCCTCAGGTAACGCATTTAGGATGTCAGTATAAGCTTGATTGTAGCCGGCTTTTGCTGCTGTAATATCATTTTCAAAAGCGATGGCTTTCATTAATTCTTCTCGAGCATCAATTTCTTTTTCAATTAAAGATTTATCAACGGGAGTTGGTTCATAAGCAAACTCAACTTGATACCTCAGAATTTCGCTGAGAGAAGGAGCTGTAGATCCCATCAAAATAAGTTGTTTAACATCTTTATTTTCGGCGGCTACTTTGCCTGCAACAACTCCGCCTTGGCTATGTCCTAAAACGGTAAAATCTCTAAAATTGTTCTTCTCTGATTTTTTGAAATGAAAAATAATAGCCTCAACATCGGATGCGAGGTCATCCAAAGTTGCCTTACCAAAATTTCCGGTAGATTTTCCCACTCCTCTGTCATCGTAGCGAAAACTGGGAATCCCTTTTTCTGACAAACTTTGAGCAATGATGGAAAATATTTTAAATCCAAATGCCTCAGAATTTCTGTCCTGAGCTCCACTACCTGAGCTAAAAATTAAAAGAGGCGCTTTAAAATCACCTGAAGGTAAAGTAAGTGTGCCGCCAATTTTGATATCTCCATTTTGAATGATAAGATCTGTTTCGTTAGCGGGTTTTTCAGGTTCTTTTGTTGTTTCGGATGTTCTTTGAACCGAAAATGGAGTAGATGGACCACCTTGAGAATAATCTCCAGATATCGTTGTTTCAGAATCAAAATTGCCTGTAAATGTGCCCGTTATTTGTCCGGCATTAAAGGACAATGAGACCGAATTTTCGGATTGAGTGATAGGATCCAATCGAAGACCTTTTGCTCCTTGTTGAGGAATATCAAGCGTGCCGGAATAAGAATCCCCTTCTTTGTCAATTTTAAAAATGATCTTTAATTGGCCTCCCGGAACGGTAATTCCACCTTCCCAAATACCTTCTAAAGAATTCTGCGCATTGGCTTTTGAACTAAAAAAAGTAAGTAGCACTAGGATAGAGAGTAAAGATTTCATTATACGTCCTGATTAGTTGAATTTTGAAGCTTATTAAAAACCTGGTAAGAATAAACGATAGGTAAAACTGCCAGCACAACAACGGAGCCTAAAATGAGATATATAGAACCTTTAAGAAAGGGGATAAAAGCTGAAATTGTCATGATCAATCCACCTATTATCCAAATCTTACTGGCAAAGCGATGTGTTTTTTTCCAAACCTCGGGGTTTTCTAATGTCCATGGTGTTCTTATCCCAATAAAATAGTTTGGCTTTATTGAATTCATATAATTCCCGGTGATTGCTATTAATAATCCAATACTTACGAACATAAATAGGCCAATATCAGCTTCCAGATTAAATGTTTTCAACATTACTAAAGCATAAATTCCGACCAGAAAAAGAGAGATTACAATTCTTATTGCAGTTATTGGCTTTTGAGTGTTTTCAATTCTTTTTTTTGGATCAATTGCCGGGATTACCAACAAAAACAGATAAGTAATAACAGCTATTCCGGGAAGCAGAAAAGCATTGATCCATTTTGGCCCAAAATCATCGGCTTCACCGGCGGCATTAAAATGAGTAGGAACTATAGCAGGCATATCATTCCATAAAACTAAGGATGCAATAAATGGTGCAACCAAGGCGATCACTACAAACCACTCTTTTTTTAAAGTATCAGATATTTTCATGGCATTATTTTGAATTCATTAATTTGAAAAGCCATTGTGTGGCTTCTTCCAATGCAGTTGTATCCAGTGAATAGACTATAAACTGTCCATCTCGTTCAGAGCTAACCAGTCCCGCATTTTTTAATAAATCCAGATGATGAGAAATGCTTGGTTTAGAAATGTCAAATGCTTCTGCTATTTCTCCGGCAGACAAATCTTTCTCCTTTAAAAGATCAAGGATCTGTCTTCTGGTTGAATCGTTTAATGCTTTAAATAATTTATTCACTTAGATAATTAGATAACTGTCTAAATATAAAATATTAGAACGAAGATTCAACTGTTTGGTTTCAAATTAATTTTGGGCTACCCCAATAACTCCGCAGGCTATTCTGGCTCCTGCATCACCGGAAGGTTGTGAAGAAAGATCATCTTCTCCGGCATGGATGATGATTCCACGGCCAATAATCTCTTCCAAAAAGATATTGTCATCAACATAATTTATGGTAGTAGTAGATTGTTCACCTTCACTTTCAAGATTCCCCATATCTCCTACGTGACGTTTTTCCGCATCTCTTGAATTATGCTGCATTTCATCAGGGTCAAAATGACCTCCGGCTGAGGTTCCGTCGGGAGCCGAACAATCTCCATACTGATGTATATGAAAACCGTGATTTCCCTCAGAAAGCCCCATAATTTCTGCTGTTACTTTTGTGCCCGTTTCAGACCTTTCAAAGTGTACAACTCCCGAAATGTTATTTTGGCCTACAGGGTGTACAACAGCTACGGCTTTATCGATTTTTGGTCCGTCAAATTCTTTAATGACCTCAACGCGTTCAGTTTTGGTGCAGTTGAGGACAAGTATAAAAGCAAGAAAAGTAAATAAATTCTTCATATCAGATGGTTTAGTTTGTTACCTAACAAAGAGAACAACGGCTTCATTCACCTTTCAAAACAGTAGCTCTAAATTCTTTGATAGCCTTTATATTTGATTCCATGGTATGGTATGATTCCGGTTGAGATTTTTTGAATGACTCAATCTTATTTTTCAGTTTCATATTTCTAACCACCTCATTCGCTCTTTTAAACATTATGGAAGAAATCAGGCTGAGTCCAAAATAAACCAACACCCAGTTAAAAGAAACACCCAGCACTAATAGTAGAAGCGAAATAATTAAATAGAAAGCCGGGAAAATAAACAGACCAAGAACAAATTTTATAGATACATCAAATGCTTTGTCTTCGATTTTAGTTTTAATGATGTGTCTTGCCGGTTGATAGGGAATAATGCTGTTGATCCAAACCAAAAAATAGAGAGGTGCAAAAAGTATTCGCTTCAACATGGGCTGTTTAACCTCGGAAAATATCCGGATGCTCAAATCATTTTTCTCGGCAATCTCTAATACTTTTTCAGCTGACTCAATCAATTCAGGAGTTTGTAATTCTTGAGCACATTCAACCAATGTATTCATATAATCAGGATTGGCTAATTTCGCTCTATCAGGTTCCATTTCATCTAAGGCTACTTTTATCAATGGATACTGATCCAATTTCGGAACGTGCATAATCAAAGGCTTCAGATTATCTGAAGTTTGATTCTTTAAAGAATTTGCAGCATTTCGTTCATTTTCTTCATATTCCTTTTTGTAATCAGATACTTTGATCGGATCGCCAAATACAACCCGTACTTCATTTCTGGAATTTTGGTGATCGCTATAATTAACACCAACCGGTTGAACATAAAGATCAAGCTTCCAGTCATTTTGAATTTCCGCATCAAAAGCGATTCTGGTAAAACCTTTGCTTAAGGGGCGAAGTCGGCGTTTTAGATCATGATTTGCTTCTGCAAAAACAAGAATCGCTTCTCCATTAGCTAAGTAATCAACACAGGTTTGAAATATCTCGTTATTCTTTTGTATTTCACTCATTCCATCTCTGACTCTGTAAACCGGAAGCAGATTTAGAGATCTTAAAAACCAGTTCATAAATTTTGACTGGAATGCTTTTGCCCGGGTTAGAAAAGATGTGGTTTGATACACCGTTGTGGTAACCAACAAGGCGTCCATAAAGGAATTTTGATGGTTAGGTATCAATAGAATTGGTTTGCCTTTCGGAATCTTGTGTTTATCTACTACCCGTATTTTTTTATAGAAAAACTTAAGTCCGGTTCCTACCACACCAAGACGAATAAAATTGTACCAAAGAAAATTTTTACGCATTAGTTAGTACGCGTTGAATTGATTTTTTCCCGACCGACCAATACCAACCAAGGCTCATTCCGGCAAGTATATGCCAAATTGCCCACCAGGCTGTGAT
>Ga0206127_1005740_pt1 | contig 10346 bp, 11 predicted proteins | sample Helgoland_Spring_6_FD_148646 | JGI IMG/M metagenome (GOLD analysis project Ga0206127, IMG submission 148646) | Pelagic subsurface seawater microbial communities from Kabeltonne, Helgoland, North Sea - Helgoland_Spring_Bloom_20160419_1 | ecosystem: Environmental > Aquatic > Marine > Epipelagic ...
GCCAATGAATAATCATTTTTAAAGTGCGTTTTGTAACCTCTTTAAAAAATTGGATATAGGTTTCTTTTGATGGCTCTCCTAATTGAGGAAAATGATGTTTTATGGTATAATCAGTTAAAATTTTCAAGTTCTTTTTATCATTTCTTGCTGCAAAAATCTCAAAATTACCAAAACGTAAAAATGATGGAGAAACACGAGAAACGATAGCGCCTTTTTCGTATGCAGGATTTCCATCATACAAAACATCGCGCAAAACTTCATCGCCAGATAAACTTAAAGATAAAGATCTAGTTGTGGGCGCTCCTAAATGAAACATGGCTTCAGCGCATAAATACTCTCTAATTGATGAGCGCAAAACAGCTAAACCGTCTGCAGTTCTTGAATATGGAGTTTCACCAGCCCCTTTTAATTGTAATTTCCAGTTTTTATTTTGATGCTCAATTTCAAATAAATTAATAGCTCTACCGTCTCCTAATTGTCCTGCCCAATTGCCAAATTGATGCCCACCATAACACATGGCATAGGGTTTTGTATTTCGATAGATTTTGTTTCCTGTAAATACATTTTTAAATAATGTAGATTGTGTTTCTTCTTTAGAAATTCCTAATAAATCAGCCATTTCCTGAGATGCGTGAATGACTTTTGGAGCTTTTGTTTTTTTAGGATTTACATATGAAAATACGGCCTCAGTTACTTGTCTTATTGAGTTTTCAAGATTATCATCAGCAGGTAATTTTTCAATTAAAGTCTTTTTTATGTTTAGTTTCATAATTTATCAAGCCACTTTTGTAATTTTTTTTCAGATGGATTTCTTAATTTTTTATTACCAATCGTAATTGTAGGAAAATTAAGCTTTCTATTTTTATACAAGTTACGTAATTCTTGTGCAAAATCTTCATGATGCTCCACATCTAAAAACGCGTAATCTAAATTACGCGTTTCTAAAAGAGATTTATAATATTGAGTTTTATGGCATCGTTCTACACCATATAATCTAATCATATTATTTTAGTTTATCTGAATGTAATTTCCTTAGCTTAGATAGCTTAGGTTCAATTACATAAGTGCAATACCCATATCTTGGATTATTCCTGTAAAAATCTTGGTGTTCTTTTTCAGCATCATAAAAAATGTCTAAAGCGCTAATTTCTGTTACAATTTTATTGTCAAAATAAGATTGCAATTGTTTTAATACCTGGTGTGAGATATTTTTCTGATTTTCATCATGGTAAAAAATCACAGAACGGTAGTGCGTTCCTTTATCTGCTCCTTGTCTATTTAAAGTTGTGGGATCATGCGTAGTCATAAAAATAATCAAAACATCTTCATAAGAAATAGTATTTGCATCAAAAGTAATTTGAATAACTTCTGCATGTCCTGTTAAGCCTGAGGAAATTTCTCGGTAAGTCGGTTTTCCTGGAACATTTCCGCCAGAATAACCAGAAATTACTTTTTCTACTCCTTTTACTTTTTGAAACACAGCTTCTGTGCACCAAAAGCAACCACCACCAAAGGTTGCTAATTTTAAATCTTTACCCATTTTCATTTCCTTTCTCTAATTGCATAGATTCAGAATTAATACAATAACGCAAACCACTTGGTTCTGGGCCATCAGGAAAAATATGGCCTAAATGCGCATCGCATGTATTGCACATTACTTCAACTCTTACCATACCAAAGGATATATCTTTATGATATTTAATTGCATTTTCTTGAATTGGTTGTGTAAAACTTGGCCAGCCAGTTCCAGAACTAAACTTTATCGTAGAATCAAATAAGGGTGTATTACAGCAAACACATTCATATGTTCCTTCATCATAAATACTACATAAAGCACCAGTATGTGGTCTTTCTGTTCCTTTTTTTCTAGTAATTCTAAATTGTTCAGGTGTTAATTGAGCTTTCCATTCTTTTTCAGATTTCTCAACTCTTTTATCTGGAGTTGGGTTTCCTTTTAGTGTGAAATTTATTACATTTTTCCAAGTAAGCATACTATTGTTTCCTTTCTTTTTTTTAAATTAATATTGCTTTACTATCTTTACTTTTAGACTTAAAATTACTTGTTACCTTACAAATATTTTATAATTTGTAAGTTTTAAAAGCATTGTATAAATTTACAAAGAATAGGAATATAGTTTGCAAGTAAAATGTAGTTTCTATCAATTCATTTATAAAATAATCTTATATGAGCACTTTAGTTATTAATGCTGAAAAACATGCATTAAACCTTTTAAGCAGTGGACTTGATACAAAATATGTTTATCATAATTTAGCACATACTCAACGAGTTGTTAAGAAGGTAAAAGAGTTGATAGTGAATATGAAAGTTAATGAAATTGATGGGCAGAATATAGAAATTGCAGCTTGGTTTCATGATACTGGTTTTACCAAAAGTGCAGATAATCATGAAAAAGAAAGTGTACGGATTGTAACTGATTTTTTGAAAGGACAAAATGTTGAAGAAAAACGAATTAAAGCTATTTCAAATATAATTTTAGCCACAGTAATGGGGTATAAACCCAAAAATATTTTAGAAGAGATAATTATAGATGCAGATTGCGCCCATTTGGCATCTAAGAACTTTTTTGATTACACCTCTTTATTAAGAAAAGAATGGGAATTAACGGGGCTTAAGACTGTTTCTTATCAAGATTGGATTAAAGAAAATATTAATTTTTTTACCGTTCAACATCGTTTTGAAACGGATTACGCTTTAAAAAATTGGACAAGGAGAAAGGAGAAAAACCTTTCAAAGTTGATGAAAGATTTAAAAAGTATACAAGACGAAAATAAAAAATTTGCTCAAAAACAGGAGTCCTTGGCAATTAAAAAGGAAAAATCTGAAGTTCCAGAAAGGGGTATTGAAACAATGTTTAGAGTTGCTTTAAAAAATCATATGACTCTGAGTAATATTGCTGATACAAAAGCAAATATTTTACTTTCTGTAAATGCCATTATTATTTCATTGGCATTATCTAATTTACTACCAAAGCTAGATAAGCCCTCTAATGAATATTTAATTATACCTACTGTTGTCTTTGTTATTTTTACAGTAGCTTCAATTATTTTATCTATTTTGGCAACTAGACCCAATGTTACAGAGGGGAAATTTAATAAAGAAGATGTTGCTAATAAAAAAGTAAATTTATTGTTCTTTGGTAACTTTCATCAAATGAAGTTAAATGATTTTGAGTGGGCAATATCAGAAATGATGGAGGATAAGGGTTATTTATACAATTCTTTAACTAAAGATCTTTATTTTTTGGGGCTAGTATTAAATAAAAAATATAAGATTTTAAGACTTACATATACCGTCTTTATGATTGGCATAATAGTTAGCGTTTTAGCATTTGCAATATCCTTTAAAATGCTGGCGAATAGTTAATGATTTAAAAAAAAAATACGTTAATCTTAAACAGTTTAATTTATAATCTTATTTAGGTTTTTTTTTTTCGAAAAAGTGTAATTTTAGCCCCTACTAAATCGTAGTTATTATCATAAAAATAATAAATAATCTGATTCCTAGAAGTTATATATAATTATGAATTCAGCGTTAATAGCATCCGTAAGCAAGTTTAAACCAATTTCATTGGACGAAATGAATAGTGTTGCACTTATGAAAAGGACAGATACTAAATTTGTAATTAATATCAATTATTTACCAATAGTTTTAAATACGCTTTTAAATACATATCAAATTTTAGAAATTGAGGGTAGAAGAATCATGAATTATTCTTCTCTATATTTTGATACCGAAGATTTTAAATTCTATCTCGATCATCATAATGGAAGAGTAAATAGAACTAAAATAAGACAACGTAAGTATGTAGATTCTGATTTAACTTTTTTAGAGGTAAAAAAGAAAAATGGCAAAGGGGAAACTGATAAATTTAGAATTAAGATTGATAATTTTGAAACTAAATTATCAAAAAAGTCAAAAGAATTTATTTCAGATATTACATTACAAGATTATAATTTGCTACCAAGTCTATGGAACAGTTTTCAAAGAATAACATTGGTAAATCTAAATGATATGGAGAGAGTTACAATAGATTTAAATTTAACTTATACAAATGATGATAAGGAAAAAAAATATAGTAGTATTGTAGTCGTTGAATTGAAACAAAGCAGATTTAACAGAAAATCTCCTGTTGTTCAAGTGTTGAAAAAAATTGGACATCATCCATACAGCATAAGTAAATATTGTATTGGTGTTTCAAATCTATATCAACATTTAAAACAAAATATATTCAAATCAAAATTATTAAAAATTAATAAAATATCAGTTTAATATGGAGTTTATGAACATCCCTTTATTTGATGAAGATTTTTATAAATTGGCCTTTCTGTTTTTTTTAAACTTAGCCTTTTTAACGATTATAGTAAGGTGGTTTTATTATAGTAACACAAGTAGAAAAGATTATTTATTTACGTTCTACTTAGTTAGTATTATTGTTTTTTTCTTGTCATTTACATTAAAAAAATATAAGCTAGATGTAGGTTTAGCCTTGGGTTTGTTCGCTATTTTTGGAATAATAAGATATAGAACAGAATCCATACCTGTAAGAGAAATGGCCTATCTTTTTATTGTGATAGGAATCTCTATAATGAATTCATTTGCTAATAAAAAAATGAGCTATGCAGAAATTTTCTTTTCTAATTTAGCTATTGTTACTGCAATTGGTGTAATTGAAAAATTATGGCATTTAAAACATGAGATTTCTAAGAAAATAACCTACGAAAATATTGAAAATATTAAACCAGAAAATTACGATATTCTGAAAGAAGATTTAGAGTTTAGAACTGGTTTAAAAATTAATCATTTAACTGTTGGAGATGTTGATTTTGTAAAAGATACTGCAACCATCCTCATACATTACAATAAAACTAATAATGAGAAATAAATTATGTATTGCAGTAATAGTATTTTCTTTATTTTCATATGCAAGTAAGGCTCAAGAGGACGATAATAAAGATTTTGCTCTTTGGAATTCAATCGGAATTAAATATTCGCCTATCAAAAGAATTAAGTTAGCTGTAGAACAACATTTAAGACTAAAAGAGGACGCCTCTGAAACTGATGAATATTTTACTGAAATTCAAGCAGAATTTGAAATCATTAAAAATTTAAAAATAGGTGGGGCAACCCGATTTATTAGAGAAAATGATAATGTTGGTAAGGTACAAGGTTATGAAAAGCATTTTAGATATAACATTGATTTGGGTTACGGTTTAGATCTGTTTAAGAGGCTAGATGTTTCCTTCAGATTAAGATATCAAAATAAACGAGAATTAGATTTAGAGGATGGAGTAGAAGATAAAGCTGCAGAAACTCTTAGATTTAAAACAGCTTTTGAATATAACATAAAAAAATGGCCGTTGGATCCTAAATTTGCAATTGAAATTTTCAATAAAAAAAGAGAAGATTTATCTTTTATAGCTGATGCAAAATTAAGCCGTTATAGGTTCACTTTGGGTACAAGTTATAGTTTAAAAAAGTTTGGTAAATTTGGTATCTACTATAGATATCAAGAAAACACAAGAGTCGATAATGATTTTCAAACCAAAATTTTAGGGCTTAAATATTCCTATTCTATTAACTAATTGTTTAAGCCTCTATTTCTTTAATTAAATCATTTAAAGTAATGCTTTTTTTAGCATCAAAATCTTTGTGATAAAGAACTTCTACCCTCAAAGCTTTCAACCCTGAAACACCCTGTAAATCCTCTAATTGTAAAAATTCAATATTTCCCAATTGATTCCTAGATTGTAAAAAATTGATATACTTTATATATTCTAAAGCATCTTTGTCTTGAGAATATACGATAGCAATTTTACCAGGTACGGTTAAGCGTTCCTTTGTGTTTTTAATATGTGCTTTATCAATTCTTTTTTTAATAATCTCGTAGCGTATATTATATGCACCATCAACATCAAATTGTTTTTCATCCATTCTAAATTTAATGGACATCGGATTACTATGAACTAAAATTAAGGAAGCAACTCTTAAATCGTGCTCCATATTTTTGCGTTCATTAAAGGCAATATTTTCCATTTCGCACATGGTTTGTAATTGCCATAAACGTAAATTATAGAGGTAAATAGCATCAAAAGAATCTTCTTTTGTGATAGATTGTCCTATATACATATTAAATTCTACACCATCTGTCTTGTATCTTTCAAAATAATGAGGATACATTTTTTGAGCATCTTTTTGTTTATTATCTAGATATTTGGCTAGATGATCATTTAAAAGAGTAACGCTTTTTTCGTAAGCTTTTCTTTTTTCGTAAACGACATCTAATTCTGGGTCTAATCGATTTTTATAGATAGATACTTTTTTTGAAAGTGTTGAACTAATATCTTTAATATGATTAAAAATTGGATAAATTTCACGCTTTAAAAAATCTAAAATATTGATTTCATCGCCAGCATTTAAGCCTTTTTTCACATCATTTAAATAGGTGTCAACCCTAAACGTAAGTTCATTATAAATAGGTAAAGACTCATTTTTACATGCATTTTTGAGAACATCAATAGCCAAAGATAATTGTGTAATTAAATCTTCTTGAATGGCATTATTTCTTGCTTGAGATGATCCTTTTATATCACTTTGCCCAAGTAGAGGGTAAACATCTTTAAATATAATTTCATCTAATTTTGCGTTTTCATTTGTTTGGTTAGCAACATGATATTTCTCTGCAGCTTCATAAAAACGCCATTTTACAGCACTATGAATTGATGTATAATGCTCTTGAATTGTAGCCTCTAAAACATTTTTTCTTTCTTCTGAAGTTCTTTTAACAGCAGCCTCAAAAACAGGAATTATATCTTTTAGTTTGTTGATGTTTACTGAGTTTAAATCGTAAGCTCTTGGAGATGCAATTTCTAACAATGCCAAATTTCCGTTAACGCTAGATTTTATAGGAATTAAAATGATACTTTGTATTCCATTTTTATGTAAATTTTGATAAAAAAGATTTTTATTTGTGAGTCTCCCATAGTGTTCTACATCAGAAATTGTAAATGTTTCATGTTTTTTAAAAACTTTTCCCATAATTCCCTCACAAAAATAATTTGCATCACAATTAATTTCAGTATTATTTTTAAGAATAATACTATTGGATTCTTTTACAACAGTTTCACAAACTTTTGCATTTACTTTATCAAAGATTGAGTATCCTAGTTTTAAATCTTTGATGTTATAAAAATCTCTTAGATTATTTTGTAATTTTTCAATTAAATCGTCACCTCCAGCTAAAAGATTTGCCTTTATAGAAGAAAGCATTTCTTCGGAAGTAACATCGAATAAATTTATGAGACCAAATCCTTTAAAAATATAACCATTAGGTGGAAACTTTTCTCTCCATAAATCTATATTATCAAAATTATTTAAAAGCTCTTTATAATCTTCTTCTGTTATTTTTTTTACATTTTCTGTTGGAATGATTTCTGAAAAATCACCATTAAACGCTGCTCTATAATATTTCATTGTTCCAGTAGTCTGGTCTGGAATATCAAAGTAAAAAGGCCTTTTTAGGTTGATATTATAACCATAAACAAAGCTTAAAATAAAAGTACATGCCATGATATACATGCTATCATCTTCAAAATTGCGAACGTTTAATTCATAGTCCTCCCCTGCATTACGTAAAATGCTTTCAAAACGGCTCGAGAATTTAAATGATGCAAAAGAAAAAGGAATGGTTGCTGCTTTAATTTCGTTATCTAAAAGAGCTTCAGGAAAAATAGGTTCTAAAAGAAGATTAATAATGTCGTTATGTCTTTCTAATAGTGAAAAATCGGAAAATCCCTCAATAAGTTCAGGATATTTTTCAATTTCACTTTTCATTACAATGGCAGCTTTGTGAAAAGGATGTTCTTTTAACGCTGCGCTTGCGTATTTTTCAAATAAGTTATAAACCTTTTTGAAGCTAATATTTAGTTCCAAGGGCAGTTCAATATTCTTATGTTCTTTAGCTTTCTTATTTGCCATAAAAATTGGTTTTCAATAATAAATTCACAAAATATTAAATTAGCAGGTATTTTTCTATAATTTAACTTTTAAGAAAGAGTTTATTTTTGTCTAAAATATATTGTAATAGGAATTCCTGTAAAATTATATATTTCTCTTAATTTATTTTCCACGAATCTTTTGTAGGGATCTCTTACGTATTGAGGTAAATTACAGAAAAATGCGAATTGTGGAGTAGGGGTTGGAAGTTGCATGCAATATTTAATCTTAACAAATTTACCTTTTATTGCCGGTGGTGGATAACTTTTAATTACGTCTAACATGGTATCATTAAACTTACTAGTTGCAATTCTATTTTTCCTATTTTTAAATACATCAACAGCAGTTTCAATTGCTTTAAATAGTCTTTGTTTTGTTAATGCTGATATAAATACAATAGGAACATCTGTAAAAGGTGCAATCTGTTCTTTTACTTTTAACTCATAGTCTCTCATGGTATTGGTTTCTTTTTCAACCAAATCCCATTTGTTAATTAAAATAATAACACCTTTTCTGTTTTTTTCTGCCAACCAAAATATATTTTGATCCTGGCCTTCAAAACCACGAGTGGCGTCAACAACAAGAATAATTACATCAGAATATTCAATAGAGCGCACTGCACGCATAACAGAGTAAAATTCTAAATCTTCTTTTACACGAGATTTTTTACGAATTCCAGCCGTATCCACTAAATTAAAATCGAATCCAAAACGGTTGTATTTTGTGTCGATAGAATCTCTAGTAGTACCTGCAATATTGGTAACGATATTTCTATCTTCTCCAATTAACGCGTTTATAAAAGATGATTTCCCTGCATTCGGTCTACCCACTACAGCAAATCTTGGTAGTTCTTCATTTTCAGCGTCTACATCTTCTTCTTCAGCCTCAGGTATTTTTTTTACAATTGCATCTAATAAATCTCCGGTTCCAGAACCATTTATTGACGAAATTGTATGGTAATCTCCTAATCCTAAATTGTAAAACTCAACTGCATCTGCATCGCGCATTGCATTATCAACTTTGTTAACTGCGGTAAAAATGGTTTTTTTTACTTTTCTTAAAATTTTTGCAACTTCAGCATCCATAGGAGTAATACCATCTTCTACATCAACTACAAACACAATGATATCTGCTTCATCAATAGCTAAGGCAACTTGTTTTCTTATTTCTTCTTCAAAAATATCATCTGACCCTATTACATATCCACCAGTATCTATTACCGAGAATTCTTTTCCATTCCAGTCAGATTTTCCATAATGTCTGTCTCGTGTAACACCACTAACAGAGTCTACAATGGCTTCTCTTCTTTGAACTAAACGATTAAAAAGCGTAGACTTTCCAACGTTTGGTCTTCCTACAATGGCTACAATACTATTCATTGGTTTTAAAATAAAATTTTTGCAAAGGTAGTAATTGTTATAAAGGTAATAATTGTTGTGAAGTTAAATAATTACTTAAAACACTTAAGATCTGGTTGTATAAAACTTTTTTTCTTGAAAATTTTAGTTTTTGTGCCTGTTCTTTTATGCAGCTACCGCATATTTTATGGCTGTAAGGAATAATTTTAAGAATAGTTTGAAAATTATAAATCATTTTTTTACTAAAAAAAATAAGATAGATTTGCTAAACATTTATTAGTTTTACGCAAATCCTAAAAAAAATTAATAATTTTTTTAAAAATAAAGTAATGAAAAAATACCTCTTTTCTTTTTTATTAATAGCATCTTTTGTAACAAATTCACAACAAAAGTTACTGTCTTCTGGAGGCTCTGCTGTAGGATCTGGTTCTTTAAACTATTCAGTTGGGCAAATGTTTTTCTCTTCTAATAGCGCAAATACTGGTTCTGTTTCAGAAAGCATACATCAAGCCATAGAATTATTTTCTTTAAGTGCTGCTGATAAAAGTATTGTTTTTATTAAAGCAAAAACCTATCCAAACCCCACAAAAAATAAAATAACTTTAGCTCTTAAGGATAACGAATTGAATAATTTAACATATACCGTTTTTGATGTAAATGGTAGATTGTTAATTAAAGGTAAAGTGCATAAAGAGGATACAGATATCTACATGAAAAATTATGCAAAAGGTATTTATTTTTTAAAAGTTAATCAAAATCAAAAGCAACTAGATATTTTTAAAATTATAAAACACTAACTATGAAAAAAAAACATGTATACATTATAGCACTTTTATTCTCCTGTATGGTCTTTTCTCAAAGCCCGGACAAAATAAGTTATCAAGCAATTGTTAGAAATGCGAGTAGTGAATTGGTTGCAGATACTAATATTGGTATACAAATTAGTATTATTAAACAAGCTGCTTCTGGCACTG
>Ga0206127_1005747_pt1 | contig 10339 bp, 8 predicted proteins | sample Helgoland_Spring_6_FD_148646 | JGI IMG/M metagenome (GOLD analysis project Ga0206127, IMG submission 148646) | Pelagic subsurface seawater microbial communities from Kabeltonne, Helgoland, North Sea - Helgoland_Spring_Bloom_20160419_1 | ecosystem: Environmental > Aquatic > Marine > Epipelagic ...
GCCATGTTTGGCGCAAACTCCAACAATTTCATCGCAGTATGCCTTGCTGGACGCGGCTTTATCCAGGTCAAAGACCCGCGCATCCCATGTCGGGATTTGCACGCCCTTGTAGCCTAAACCTGCGGCCCATTCGACAATTGCGGGCAGTGAGTTGAACGGTGCCTCATCCCCCAAAAACTGGGCAAGAAACAGCGCAGGGCCTTTGATAGAACTGGTCATGTTACTCTCCGTAAATTGCGGTCACGCCAACAGCGCGCGGGCCGCGTCCGGGCCTAGCACGTCGGGCCTGCTGCATGTGGTTGTCATTGTTAGAACCGTGCCTGTTTCGCCAGCTTCCAAAATTGCCGTCAAGACCTCGACCACATGGGTTGCAAATTCGTCATTGCAGCGATGCGGACGGCCATCGGCGATTGCCAAGGCCATGTCCGCCAAGCCAGCACCACGGTAGTTGGCTTGGGTTTCTTCGAAATTAGGTATGTTGAACGGGTGGTCCCAGGATTTCTCGACAGGTTCGCCGTTGCGTTCGGTCACGGTCAGGGTGCCGCCAAAGAAATTGGGGTCCGGAATGACCATCGTCCCCTCGGTGCCGTAAAGCTCCATGATTGGATGGTTGCTGGCCCAGACATCCCAGCTTGCCAACAAGGTGATGATTGCACCGTTTTCAAAGGACAGAACAGAATGGATCGTGGTCGGTGTCTCAACCGGCACGGTTTGGCCGTTGCGCGGGCCGTTCTGAATGGTACGGGTTTCGCTGGCCATGCCAGTAACGCTCGTGACTTTTTTCACGGGGCCAAGCAATTGCACCAGATTGCAGATATAGTAAGGGCCTAGATCAAGGATCGGCCCGCCGCCCTTTTGAAAGAAGAAGTCAGGGTTCGGGTGCCAGTCTTCCATACCACTGGACATAACCACGGCCGCGCCAGACGTGACTTTGCCGATCGCGCTTGCATCAATAAGGTTACGCGCCATCTGATGGCTGCCGCCCATGAAGGTGTCCGGAGCAGACCCGATCCGAAGGTTGTTTGCTTTGGCGATATTGCCCAACTCTTGTGCTTCGTCGAGGCTCAGAACAAACGGTTTTTCGGAATAGACGTGCTTGCCCGCCTGCAAAATCGAGCGCGACACCGAAATGTGGGCCGCCGGGATCGTTAGGTTGATGATCAGATCAACGTCCTTCGCGGCCAATAGGTTCTCAACTGTCTCTGCCCGAACGTCAAACTTCGCCGCCTGCGCGTGCGCATTTTCCATATTGATATCCGCGACAGCAACGATTTCATAGCCTTTGAACGTTGAGGCTAAGCTCAGGTAAGCCGTCGAAATATTGCCGCATCCAATGATGCCAACGCCCAGTGTCTTAGTCATTTGTATTACCCCACAAGGTCTTGAAGGCGGCGGCGGAGCGGGTGGCATAGCCGACGGGGTCGCTCGGTTTGTCGTGCTCCAAGGCATAGATTAAATCGTCTGAAGCGTTGCGGCAGGCCTGCAATAGTGCGGCCCAATCCATTGTACCAGCACCCAGATCAGACCAACCGTCTTGATCCAGGTTGGCCCCAGTCGCTGCAATGTCTTTCACATGAATGGCAGAAATGCGGGAGCCATACCGCTGGATATATTCAATTGGGTCACGTCCGCCGCGGACGATCCATGCCAGATCGGCCTCCCATGAGATATCAGGCCCTGCGTCAAGCAAGATGTCCATCGGTGTGCTGCCGTCCTCCAGCGGCACGAATTCGAAATCGTGGTTATGCCAGCCAAAAGTGATACCGTGTGCGGCGTATTTCTTGCTCGCTTCGTTCAATCTTTCTCCCAATGCGGCCCAACCTGCACCGGTGTTCGGGCGATCTTTTTCTTCAAGATAAGGCGCAAATACGCGGGCAATTCCAAGGGTCGCTACGATGTCCATCGTGGCCTCGAAATCTGCCTCTATATCATCCAGCCCCATGTGGCCCGAAGGCATGGAAACCCCGTTGGCATCCATCGCCGCGCGATACGCAGTCGGATCACCATAAACACCGCCGTACCCTTCAACTGTGGTGATCCCAAGGGAGGGCAATTGCGCCAAAAGTGCGATTTGATCTGAGCAATCGCGCATCGAATAAAGTTGCAGTGCTGGTTTCATGTGTCTGGTTCCAAAGTTAGAGACGGATTTCAGTTTTTTTGTCGAACAAATGCAGCCGCGCCGCATCAAACCCAATTGTCAGTGTATCGCCTGATTTCAGGCCTGATTGGCCTTCGGTCCGTACGCGCACCGACTGGCCTGCGAAATTGACCCACACAAGCGTGTCGGAGCCCATCGGTTCCACGATATCGATCTCGGCAGTGCCGGTGTAAGTCGCGCCTGTGGCGGCATTGCCTGTCAGGATGTGTTCAGGGCGAATACCAAGCCACGCAGCTGTGTCACCACGGGTTTTCGTTGCGAATTCATATCCTGTTGCGTCGATCGCGAAGCCGTCACAGGTGAATGTCGTGTCGCTCAATTGGCCCGTAAACAGGTTCATCGCAGGGGAACCGATAAAGTCCGCTACGTATTTGTTGCACGGCTTTGCGTAGATCATTTCAGGCGTGTCCAGCTGTTCGATCATCCCGCCTTTCATGATTGAAATGCGGTCGGCCAGTGTCATCGCCTCTACCTGATCGTGGGTTACGTAGATCATGGTGTTTTTCAGCTGCTGGTGCAGACGTTTCAGTTCAACCCGCAGATCAGTGCGCAGCTTGGCATCGAGGTTGGACAGAGGTTCATCGAACAGGAAGACATCTACATCACGCACAAGGGCGCGCCCAATGGCCACACGTTGGCGTTGCCCGCCTGACAGCGCGCCGGGCTTACGATCTAGCAGCGGTTCGATCTGCAAGACTTCTGCCACCTGCGCGACCCGCTTGGCGATTTCGGCTTTTGGCACCTTGGCGTTTTTCAGGCCAAACGAAAGGTTCCCGCGCACCGTCATCTGCGGATAAAGCGCGTAGGATTGGAACACCATGCCGATGCCACGATCGGATGGTTCGGCCCATGTGACGTTTTCACCTTTGATGAAGATTTGTCCGTCAGAGACATCCAGCAGCCCTGCAATGCAGTTCAGCAGCGTCGATTTCCCGCAACCGGATGAGCCCAGCAGTACGAGGAATTCGCCCTCTGCGATGTCGAGGTTGAGTTGCTTGAGGACTTTGACAGCCCCGAAATTCAGGTCCAGATCTTTTATTTCTACAGAATTTGTCATGAGTTTATCAGCCTTTGACTGCGCCTGCGGCAATGCCGCGGACAAAGAGTTTGCCAGAGGCAAAATAAATGACGAGAGGAACAAGACCGGTCAGCAGGGTCGCCGCCATATTGACGTTGTATTCTTTGACCCCTTGCACAGAGTTGACGATGTTATTGAGCTGCACCGTCATCGGATAGGTCGCCGGTTTTGTGTAAATTACCCCAAACAAGAAGTCGTTCCAGATGCCCGTGACTTGCAGAATGATCGCAACCACAAAGATCGGCAGGGCCATTGGTATCATGATCTGGAAATATATCTGCCAGAATCCTGCCCCATCAACACGCGCGGCCTTGAACAGTTCTTCGGGGACAGAGGCGAAATAGTTGCGAAACAACAGCGTCAAAATTGGCATACCAAAAATCGTGTGCACAAGCACCAGCCCACCAATGGACCCCATAAGCCCGATTTCGCGCAACATGATCACGATGGGATAAAGCATCGTCTGATAGGGAATGAAGGCGCCAATGATCAGAATCGTAAAGAAGGTTTCGGAGCCTTTGAATTTCCAATTGCTCAGCGCGTAGCCGTTGACGGATGCAATCGCAATAGACAGTAGGACCGACGGAACCAGAATACGCACCGAATTACCAAAGCCACGCGATAGACCATCACAATTGATACCCGTGCAGGCCTCTGACCACGCTTTGACCCAAGGTTCGAACGTGATTTCCATTGGCGGGCCGAACACGTTGCCCATGCGGATTTCCGGCATCCCTTTAAGCGAGGTGACGATCATCACGTAAAGCGGCAGAAGATAATACATGGAGACCATTATCAGTGTTCCATAGAGGAAGACATTGGTGCGCGAGAACGCCTTTTTCGGTTTTGGACCACGTGGCCCCTGGACAGTGTTTGTTGTCATATCAGCCACGTTTCCGGCCTCCGAATTCGAGGTACGCCCAAGGGATCAGAATAATCACCACAGAGCAAAGCATCATGGTCGACGCTGCGAATCCTTGCCCAAGGTTTTGGGCGCGGAACATCAGTTCAATCACGTATTTCGCAGGCACTTCTGAGCTAAGCCCCGGTCCGCCACCAGTTTGGGCCACGACCAGATCATAAAGCTTGATGATGCCCGCAGCGATCAGCACCAGTGCCGTCACAAACACCGGCCGCATCATCGGGATGATCACCATGACATAGGTTTTGACTGTACCGATCCCGTCGACCTTGGCGGCCTTCCAGATATCTTCATCAATGCCGCGCAGACCTGCAAGCATAATGCACATGATCAAGCCAGACCCCTGCCAGATGCCCGCAATCAGCAGACCGAACATCACGATGTCTGGGTTGTTCAGCGGGTCGAAGTTAAACGTCGTCCACCCCCAATCACGCACAACACTTTGCATGCCAAAATCGGGGTTCAAAATCCATTGCCATGCAAGGCCGGTCACAACGAACGACAGTGCAAAGGGATATAAGAAAATGGAACGAAAGACGCCTTCAAACCGGATCTTACGATCAAGGCAAGCCGCGAGGGTAAAGCCGATGACCAAGGTCAGGATCAGCGAACAGATGCCATAAATAGCAAGGTTCTTTATCGAGATAATCCAACGATCAGACGACCAGAGCCGTTCGTATTGGTCAAATCCGACCCATTTGGTCTTGGGCAACATTCGCGAACCTGTGAAAGAATAGGTTACAGTCCATGCAGTGCCACCTACGAATACGACGAGGGCCGTCAGGATCATTGGCAGAGACGCCAGCTTTGCCATCCAGTTCTTGAACAGTCGGTTGGGTCGCTTGCCACTGCGGGCGCGAGGGGGGTCCGAGGCCACGGTCATCGTGTCGGCTCCAAATAATTTGTCAAAAGGGGTGCGGAGTTTTTAATGGCTCGGCGAACACGCCGCCGAGCCACTTATCGCAGCGAGGGAATTAGTCTGCGTTTTCGATGATTTTAGCGTAGGCTGCTTGAGCATCGGCTGCGGACATGTCGCTGGACCAGAACTGCGCTTGCAAATCTTCGAGCTGCAACGTGGTGTCCTGAGAAAACGCGATGTCGCCAGATGGCAGCACGCCACCGTCTGCAAGGATTTTGAGGCCCTTTTGCATGCAGCCGTTTGCCGTGGACATATCGATGTCTCCACGCACTGGCAGCGAACCTTTTGCAAGGTTGAAGGACACCTGAACCTCAGGTGAGATCAACAATGCGGCAAGCTCCAACTGTGCAGCGGTGATTTCTGGATCGTCGTTCACTGGGAAGTAGAACGCGTCACCACCCGTGTCGATCACAGGGTTCAGACCAAGACCTGGCAGACAGGAGTAATCCGTTCCTTCAACCTGACCAGCAACAGCGAATTCACCCTGTGCCCAGTCGCCCATGATCTGCGCGCCAGCTTCGGCGGTGATCACCATGTTCGTTGCCATATTCCAGTCCTGAACGTTGGATCCGGCTGCCAGATCGCGTGCCGCGACAACAGCTTCGAATGCAGCAGTGTATTCTGGGCCTCGTGCCACATCAGCATTCTTGTCAATGTTGACGCCATTCCAAGCGTCCTGACCTGCAACAGCCAGCGTGATCGCGCCGAATGCGATGTTTTGCTGCCAGCCTTGCTGACCCATGGCCAGCGGCAATGTGCCTGCTGCTTGAAGCGCGCCCGCGGATGCCGTGAACTCGTTCCAATTAGCTGGAACCTCAAGGCCCGCTTTTTCATATGCTGCGTGTGACAACCAGATCCACTGTGCGGAGTGGATGTTGACCGGAACACAATAAATTTTACCGTCAAGCGTACAGGCACCCAGCAAGGACGAGGGGTTCACGATGTTCGCCCAATCACCGGCTTCAGCAACGTCTGTCAGATCAAGAAGCAGACCAGCTTCGATCAATTCTTCTGCTTGGCGGCCATGGTTAAGCTGTGTGGCAGCCATCGGGTCACCGCCGATGATGCGCGAAATAATGATAGGGCGTGCTGTGCCACCGGAACCGGCGATTGCGCCATCGACCCATGTGTTGCCTGTGGCGTTCCAAGCGTCGGCAAATTTGCCAACAGCTGCGGCTTCACCACCAGAAGTCCACCAATGGGTAACTTCCAGCTCAACCCCTTCAGCTGCAGACACCGTTGCAGTTGCAGCAGTGAGTGCGGTTCCTAACAATATAGATTTCAACGTTTTAGACATTTTTTCCTCCCAGAAACATGGCTTTGAGCAATGTACTTTAAAATTGCGCAGCACGCTCCCCGCCTTGCAATCGATTACATACTGATATGGTATTGATGTTTGTGTCAACAAGATATGTAATCCATTACACAAACTGGATTACATGCTGGGCAAAAAAAGTGGTAAAAACGTCGACACTTCAGGACGTTGCACGAGTTGCAAAAGTCTCGACTGCGACGGTCTCGCGGACGCTATCAAACCCTGATGTCGTCTCCGAATCAACACGACGGCGGGTGTCAGAAGCTGTCAAAGTGACTGGCTACCGGATAAATCGCGCCGCGCGAAATCTGCGCACCCAGCGCTCACATTCGGTTCTCGTTTTGCTGCCTGATCTGGCCAATCCGTTCTTTTCAACGATCCTCGAAGGCATCTCCCGTATTCTGTCGCAGCGGGGATACTCGATGCTTATCGCCAGCACGAAACAAGTGCACGACAGCGGAGAGCGGTTGATCGATTATCTGGATGATGCCCGTGCCGACGGAATGATCATTCTCGATGGCGGGCTTACCCCAGAGGTCGTAGGAATGCTTGAAAGCACCCCGCACGCCAAACGTATTCTCTTTGCCTGCGAGTGGATTGAAGGCGCGAATTTTCCTTCAGTTCGTTGTCAAAACCGTCAAGGTGCGCGCGTCGCGGTGAACCATCTTTATGAACTCGGCCATCGTAAGATCGCTCATGTGACTGGCCCCGAAGGCAATGTTTTGATGCATAGCCGCAAGGAAGCCTTTGTCGCCCAAATGGAAAAGCTTGAGCTTGAGCTAAAACCGGAGTGGGTCATTGCCGGGGACTTTTCACTCACGGCAGGTTGTCTGGCTGCGCAGGAGTGGATCGCCATAGATGATCGCCCCACGGCGGTTTTTTGTGCGTCTGATCAACTGGCTATGAGCTTTATCGCAGAACTTTCGCGCCACGGCTTCAAGGTGCCTAACGATGTGTCGGTCATGGGGTTTGATGACATCGATTTGGCAGAACAGTTCATTCCGCCGTTGACGTCGATCAGACAGGATCGCCTAATGATCGGCGAAACCGCGGCGAAAATGCTCATGGAGCGGATCGTAACCCCAAATGAAGAGCATTCAACACACGCCGCCGTCTTGCCGGTATCACTCGTCGTTCGAGAAAGCACGGCAACAACAAACTGAACGAGAAAACCTTTGGATCCAGAGAAGGTGCTGCCATAGCTGTTCGTTGATGTCGACGACAAAAAGGGGCCATTGTATTTGGAAGAACAGAGGTCCGCTTGGTCCGCATTTCAGACCTCTCAGGTGCCAGAATGCTGCAAAATGGCGAACGGCTGCTTCGACGGGCTGCACCGCAGCATCATGAACGCGGGTCGAACGGCAGCTATGGGCCGTTCACTGCGCTCCTTCGATGAAGGTCTTTGCCCCTGCCGAAGCTGCCATTTCTATCCAAATCTGTATAAAAGAATTACGGTTTTTGGTCATATTGCTTAGCTTTGTCTTTTTCTGCATCACTTTTTTGGTATTTGCATTTCTTTTTCGCGGGGCTCTGATTTCCTTTGTTTATATGGGTTTTCTGTTCTCTTCGAGATACCCTTCAGAACATTATCCCCATTTTTTTGCGTGTTTTTCAAAATGAATCTAAGTTTTTTTTGTGATGTAGACTTAAGTAATAATCAACCGCCGATCACGCCAGATCAACACAATTACATGAGTTACCGCCCCTAGTTGTACTGGCTTTGGGCGACCGGAGAAGATGTGCCATGCTGAGCCTTGAGAAGAGTATTTGTTTAAAGAAGCCCGCGAGGGTGCGAACACCCTGCGCTGCGTCGCCAGTTGTTTATTCCAAGCTGACACTTGCGAAGGACCCACTGCCTTCCCACTGTGTTGAGGGCTTCCATAATTTCATCCGCGCACTGGCGCGTGAGTTGGCACGCGCCGACCACGCCGCTGAAGCGTGATCATCAGATTGGACATTGCCCATGACTAAGCCACTTCGCGCCGCACTTTATGCGCGCTTCTCAACGGATCTCCAGCGCGACGCCTCGATTGAGGATCAACTTCGCTCATGTCGCGCCTTTGCCACCAAACAGGGCATTGAGGTCGTGGAGGTGTATTCGGATCGCGCAATCTCTGGTGCCAGCCTGATGCGCAGCGGCATGCAAAAGATGTTGCGCGACGCGCAGGTCGGACGCTTTGATATTGTGGTCTCAGAGGCAATGGACCGTTTGTCGCGCAGCCAATCCGATATCGCAGCCATCTTTGAGAGGTTTCAATTTCGGGGGATTATGATCGAGACACTCAGCGAAGGCTTGCTGTCCGAACTGCACATCGGGATGAAGGGCACCATGAACGCCATCTTCCTTAAAGACCTCGGGATCAAAACCCGCCGTGGTTTGATGGGACGGGCCTTAGCTGGGAAGTGCGCGGGCGGTAAAGCCTACGGCTACAAGAACCTTATCAAATACACCGAAGCCGGCGACCCCATCAAGGGCGACCGCGCCATCATTCCGTCTGAAACCGCCACAATCAATCGGATCTTCACCGATTACGCCAAAGGCATCTCACCAAAAAAGATTGCGGGACTGCTGAATGCCGAGCAGATCCCAGGCCCCACTGGTAAAGGTTGGGGGCCATCCACGCTGCACGGGAACCGCGAACGCGGCACCGGCATTTTGAACAACGAGCTCTATGTTGGCGTCCAAGTCTGGAACCGCCTGAGCTATGCCAAGGACCCCGACACCGGAAAGCGCGTGTCACGCCTCAACCCTGAAGCCGACTGGGTCACGAGCCAAGTCCCTCAACTCCGGATCGTCGATCAGCCCCTGTGGGATGCGGTGCGTGCTCGCCAAGGTGCGCTCAAGAGCAAAGGCACCAACACCCCCATCTGGGATCGCAGACGACCGAGGACATTGTTTTCAGGGATGTTGAAGTGCAGTTGCTGCGAGGGTGGGTTCTCAAAAGTGTCGCAAACCCAGTTTGGTTGCTCGACAGCGCGCAACAAAGGCAAAGAGCTGTGTGGCAACATGAAGACCATCTCACAAATCGACCTTGAACATCATGTGCTGGATGCCGTGCAAAACAACCTAATGGACAAAGAGGCCCTGACCGTCTTCTGCAATGAGTACGCAAAAGAACGCAATCGCCTGATGGCGGTGGCCGACAATGGTCGCGACGCACTCACGGTTGAGCTTGCCACGGTCACACGCGACCACAGCAAGCTGGTCGATGCCATTATAGCGGGTATTCCAGCAGGCCAAGTAAAGGAAAGAATGAACACGCTGACCCAGCACAAAACCGCATTGGAGACACAACTCGCGACCACGCCAAATGCCGATAAGATCCGCATCCACCCAAAGATGGCCCTCACCTATCGCGACAAAGTCAGTGTTCTAATTGATCAACTGGGCAAACCCGACCACATGGCAGAAGCGAAGGAGGCACTACGTGGCCTTATCGACAGAATCTTACTGTCGCCCAATGCGGTCACCGGCAATCTAGACATCAAGATCGAAGGTGCCCTTGCGTGCCTGTTATCCCTTGGTCTGGGTTCCAGATACAAAAATGGCCTGAGTATTGATACTCAAGCCTTTGATGTCACTAACGAATTAGTGTTGGTTGCGGGAGTAGGATTTGAACCTACGACCTTCAGGTTATGAGCCTGACGAGCTACCGGACTGCTCCATCCCGCGTTGTTTGTTTAGTTGTTGGTGGCGGTTTGCGCAACCCCAGCTTTGGTTGAGTTTTGCTGTTTGGTTGATTAAATGCGTTTCGGTTAAGGTGTTGTAATAGCTTGTGTAAATTACTGACACTTGGATGGAGCAGCACTAGTTTTCAGGTGGGAACAGCAAAAAACGCCCACTGCATCTCTGCAGGGGCGTTTAATGTATTTCTTAGATCGTTTAAGAGTGATTGGTACTTATTAGGTTTGGCGATGACCTACTCTCCCACGCCTTAAGACGCAGT
>Ga0206127_1005749_pt1 | contig 10337 bp, 9 predicted proteins | sample Helgoland_Spring_6_FD_148646 | JGI IMG/M metagenome (GOLD analysis project Ga0206127, IMG submission 148646) | Pelagic subsurface seawater microbial communities from Kabeltonne, Helgoland, North Sea - Helgoland_Spring_Bloom_20160419_1 | ecosystem: Environmental > Aquatic > Marine > Epipelagic ...
TCTTTGATCTTCACAACGTGTTCGTCGTCAGGATTTTTGGAACCATTAGGTATTTGAACGCCGCGAGTATCTAGGCTCATCTGATTGTTTTCATTATGCGGTTTGTTTGCGGTGTTGCAAGCGTCTCTCTTTTAATGTGTTTTGTTTGATCCTTTCCCTTTGTTGTAGGATTTCTTTGTCACGTCCAAAGTAGACATCAGATGGAGTGACGTTGTTCAGGCTCTCATGATAGCGTTGGTGGTTGTAGTGATCCACGAAGGCTTCGATATGAGCTTCAAGATCACCAGGCAGGAAGTAGTTTTCAAGCAAGATGCGGTTTTTCAAGGTTTGATGCCAGCGCTCTATCTTGCCTTGAGTTTGTGGATGATAAGGCGCGCCACGAGAATGCTTCATGCCTTTGTCTTGCAGCCATTCAGCCAGATCGCCTGAGACGTAACTGGAGCCGTTGTCACTCAGCAGACGTGGTTTGTGGACGACGTGGACCTGGTCGCATCCTGAAGCCTGTAGAGCCAACTCCAGCGTATCAGTCACATCTTCAACTCTCATGTTGGTGCATAACTTCCACGAGACGATGTAACGACTATAATCGTCCAGGATTGTGCTGAGGTAAAACCATCCCCAACCGATGACCTTCAGGTAGGTAAAGTCGGTCTGCCACAATTGATTGATCGCGGTGGTCTTGTCTTTGAACTCACTAGCAGCCTTCATCACGATGAACGCAGGACTGGTGATCAGATCATGGGCTTTCAACACACGATAAACTGAAGATTCAGAGACAAAATACTGTTCTGTATCTGTGAACATTACAGCTAATTCACGTGGTGATAGCTCAGTCTCTTTAAATGCTAGAGCGACGATTTTGCGCCGGATTTTGTCTGGAATACGGTTCCAAACATGAGCTGGCTTTGGAGCCTGATCATGCAAGCCAGCCTCACCACGCTTTAAATAGCGATCGTACCAGCGGTAAAAAGTTGTGCGAGGCAGGCCTAGCTTGGACAGGGTTTGCCGGGCAGACAAATGCGACCCCTCAACCAGCTTGATGATCTCAAGCTTCTCAGACGCCGGGTACCTCATTCTTGATCGCCCCCACCCTCGACCATGTTTTTTTTGAGGATCCTAAGCTCCAGAGTTTGCTCGGCAACAACCTCTTTGAGATCACGGGCTTCACGGCGGAGATCTTTAACCTCATCAGTGGTTGCAGCGCGCGCCGTATCACCAGCAAGCCGCTTCTTGCCAGCCTCCATAAAGTCTTTTGACCATTTGTAGTAAACGCCTTGGGAAATGCCCTCTCGACGGCATACCTCGGCAATGCTGTCTTCGCCCCGTAATCCATCAAGCACAATCCGGATCTTCTCCTCAGAAGAATATTGTTTGCGCGTAGCCCGTTTGATTTCTTTGACGATCTTCTCGCCAGGGCTCTTACGTGTTCCACTTGTCTGTCTCATCTTCCACTCCTCAGTGGTCACGATGAGCTATAAACACTCTCTTATCAAATAACGCTATTTGGAAACATAAGTCCTGACGTCAGTCAAAGCTGGCTATGTATTGAGCGGCAAAATGATAGTGAGGCTTGGTATCAACGGAAATATTGAAGAGAAAGTGCTTGAAGCAGGCGATCATTTCATATTCCCGACTGGACTAATCCATCAGGAAGAGGCGTTGGAAGATACCGTAATTATTGAATGCTCAACTCCTTGGATCAATGACAGGGTGCGCGTAGAAGGGGAATTCGGACTCGGCGCACCTGAGGGGCTACCTAGTACTAAACCAGGCGAAGAAATATTAAGGTGAGCAATACTTATTTAGGGGTAATCCCAGCTAGAGGTGGTTCAAAAAGAGTTCCACGTAAAAATATTCGCACGGTGGGGGGGCATCCGCTGGTATTCTACTCGATCAATGCTGCCAAAGGCAGCAAATTGCTTGCTGGTGTGTTGCAACGATTGTTAATATTCTTTGGCGTTATTTGAGGAGGCATATATGGCGTTTACGCTTGATCATCGGGACATACGTGAAGGGGTGACAAAACTTTGTTCTGGTTTTGTAGGTGAATACTGGCGCAAAACAGACCGCGACCAAGCCTATCCAACAGAATTTGTGCGGGTTCTGACCGAGGAAGGGTATCTTGGGGCTCTGATTCCCGAAGCTTTTGGCGGCCTTGGATTGCCTCTGTCGGCGGGGGCGGCTATTCTCGAGGAAATCCATCGGTCGGGCGGTAATGCGGGTGCGTGCCATGCGCAGATGTATACCATGGGCACGGTTTTGCGCCACGGCACAGAAGCGCAAAAAGCCAGTTTCTTACCGGGGATTGCCCGTGGTGAATTGCGGCTGCAGGCCTTTGGTGTGACCGAACCCAGCAGCGGTACCGACACCTCTGCGTTGCGCACAACCGCGCGCCGGCAGGGGGACTGCTATATTGTCAATGGTCAGAAAATCTGGACAAGCAGGGCAGAGCATTCCGATCTTCTTTTGCTTTTGGCCCGCACGACACCGCGTGATCAAGCGGTGAAGAAAACTGATGGTCTGTCTGTTTTTTTGATTGATATGCGCGATGTTCTTGGAAAATCGCTTACTATTCGCCCGATCCGAACGATGATGAACCACGCAACAACCGAGTTGTTTTTCGATGATATGGAAATACCCGCGTCCAGTCTTGTGGGAGAGGAAGGTAAAGGATTTCGCTATATCCTATCGGGGATGAATGCCGAACGCTTGCTGATTGCCGCTGAATGTATTGGGGATGCGAAGTGGTTTATTGAAAAAGCTTCAGTCTACGCTGGCGACCGTACGGTTTTTCAGCGGCCCATCGGGCAAAACCAAGGCGTGCAATTTCCCATTGCGAAAGCCTATGCGCAGATGCGAGCCGCCGAGTTGATGGTACATGAGGCAATCCGGCTTTACGAGGCTGGGGGCAACCCTGGCGAAGAGGCGAATTTGGCCAAGCTTTTGGCTGCAGATGCCAGTTGGGCCGCAGCCGAGGCCTGTGTTCAGACCCATGGGGGATTTGGGTTCGCTGAAGAATATGATGTTGAGCGTAAATTCCGCGAGGCGCGCCTGTATCAGGTGGCGCCGATTTCGACCAATATGATCCTATCTTATATCGCCGAACATGTCCTTGGTATGCCGCGCTCGTATTAACGCGGGCGATTGGATTCAAGTACTCAATCTGCGGTCAACAAAAATCTTCAGGCTGGCTCAAGGCCAAACTAAAGGGCAGGGGGCAGGGCGCGAGCGCGGTTTTAGCCGCCAGTATGGCTCATGTGGCGGCTCATCTGACCATCTGGGCGCTGGCGTGAATAATCAAAATCGTGGCCTTTGGGCTTGCGGTCAATTGCATCCCTAATCGCCTGTTCCAACTGTAGATCAGCGTTGCTGTTTGCGCGTAAGGGGGTGCGTAAATCGGCCATATCCTCTTGACCAAGACACATATACAACTCGCCCGTGCAGGTCAGCCGCACCCGGTTGCAGCTTTCACAAAAGTTATGTGTCAGCGGAGTTATGAAACCAATTTTCTGACCGGTCTCCTCAAGCCGCACATAGCGTGCCGGTCCGCCTGAACGTTCGGTAAGGTCTATGACGGTATAGTGTTCGCGCAAGCGCGCGCGCAAATCTTTTAGCGACCAATATTGATCGAGCCTGTCCTCATTGCCCAGATCACCCATCGGCATCACTTCGATCCAGGTCAGGTCCATATCGCGCTCAGCGCACCACTGCGTCATCGGGATCATTTCGTCTTCGTTAAAGCCCTTCAGAGCCACGGCGTTCAGCTTGACCCTAAGACCTGCCCGCAAGGCGGCATCAATGCCGCGCTTGACTTGCGGTAACCGCCCCCAACGGGTTATTTCGGCAAATTTTGCCTCGTCCAGTGTATCGAGCGAAATATTCACCCGCCGTACCCCTGCGGCGTAAAGCTGGTCTGCAAACCGTTCAAGCTGCGAGCCATTGGTGGTCAAGGTCAGCTCTTGCAGAGCGCCGGTTTCAAGATGTCGCCCGATGCTTTGAAAAAATGTCATAATGTCGCGGCGTACCAAAGGTTCGCCACCGGTAATTCTGAGTTTCTTAACCCCCATAGACACAAAAGTGCTGCACAGGCGGTCTAATTCCTCAAGCGTCAACAATTCTTTTTTAGGCAAGAAGGTCATATTTTCCGACATGCAATATACACATCGGAAATCACATCTATCGGTAACAGACACCCGTAGGTAATCTATCTGGCGCTGGAATGGATCTATAAGAGGAGTTTTCATGAATTTTACCGTAGGGTCTGATTTTACGAAGTGCAACTGTTTCCGTGCACTGCTCAAGATATCGTGTGATCCATAAGTCTTTTTTGCATTTTGAAGTGCTCGTTGCCACGTCAACATAAAGCGCCCAACAGGAGCGCTTTTATTTACGCGGCATTATATTCGCTGATTTGATATCTGGATTTTTCCAACCATTCTGGGTTGATTTCAACCCCCCAACCGGGCGTGTCGGTGACCACAGCCTGACCGTCCGAAATTGTGAATGGCGAGGTGACAAACAGATTTTCTTGCCAAGGATAGTAATCTAAACCTTCGATTGAAAATTCGAGATATTTGCCAGCATTGGGAATGGCGCGCAGCAGATGCATGGTAAACAGGGTCACCATCGAAAGGTTGGCACAGTGCGGTGTGACTGGCAGCCCCGCCAATTTGGCCATTTCAACCACTCTCAGGGTCCGGCTTATGCCGCCTAGGTAACACACGTCTGGTTGAATAATATCCACCACACGGTCCTTTATCATCGTCTGCCAATTGGCGAGCAAGACTGTATGCTCGCCACCGGTGACATCCAAATCCAGCGCGTCTGTGACCTGCTTGGTTTGCTCGAACTCCCAATAGGGGCAGGGTTCTTCATAATGGGAAATACCGTTGTCTTGTAAAAGCCGGCCCACTTCTATGGCGCGGGCCGGTGTGAAACAGGAGTTGGCATCGACCAAAAGGGCGATCTCGTCACCCATGGCGCGTCGCATTGTTGGGACAATCTGTTCAGTGCGTCCGGGCCACTCGTCCTGATTGCGGCCAACTTCCGCGCCAACGCGAAACTTGAAGGCATCAAAGCCATGGCTGTCGCGCAACCGACACAGGCGATCTGCTTCGTCCTCGGGGGTGATATCGCGCTTCATTGATGATGCATAGGCGCGAATTTTGCCGGGTGAGCCGCCGAGCAGGGTCGCAACGGGCACCCCTTTTTGCTTGGCACGCAAATCCCAGACCGCAGTGTCGAGCCCGGTCATGGCACGGCAGATATATGAGCCGGGAAATTTATGCTCGCGCTCGGTCACAAGATCGAGCATGTCGTCCAGTTCTGCGATGGGTTTGCCCAAGGTCCAGGGCGCAACTTGGCGGTGTAGGACTTGGGCGGTGATATCTGAGTGATAGGTCGAGAGCTGGCCCCAACCCTGTGACCCGTCTTCGGTGGTGACGCGGGTAAAGCCGACAAATTCATTGACAAAGCTTTCGATGCTTTTGATTTTCATGACAGATTTCCTTGTCAGCGTTGATTGAAACAGATCAGGTCGGCGGCTTTTTCCCCCACCATGATTGCGACGGCATTGGTGTTTCCAGTTGGAATATCGGGAAAGATCGAGGCATCCGCAATACGAAGCCCTTGAATGCCGTGAACTCTAAGTTTGGGGTCGACCACGCTGCTGGCAGGATCACGCCCCATCCGGCAGGTGCCGCATTGGTGAAACACGCTCCAGGCATTTTTACGGACAAACCTGTCGAGATCTTCATCAGAGGTTACAGCGTGACCAGGTGTAATTTCAGCGTCGATCACATCAGCCAGCGCTGGTGAAGCGGCAATATTGCGCATCAGCCGCAACCCGTCTCGCATAAGCTCTGTATCATGACGCGTTGACAGATAATTCGCGTGCAACAGCGGGGCGTCGGCCGCATCAGGGGAGGCAATTTCCAGATGTCCAACGCTGGTTGGCTTGCAGGGGTTAAACCCCAGTAAAAACCCGGCAAAGCGATCTGGCGTCATAAGTGGTCGGGTGCCAACCGGAGCACGGGTATAGCTAACCGGTGAGAAATAGATTTGGATATCTGGGCTGGCCGCATCCTCGCGCATCCGAATGAAACCGCCGGCTTGATTAAGGCTGAGTGACAGTGGCCCGCTGCGGGTGAACAGATATTGTAATGCAACCTTGATTTTGCCCGATAGTGGGCGCAGTACCTGATTTAAGGTTTGCACTTTACTGCGGTAATGCAAATCCGCCCCGAGATGATCTTTGAGGTTGCGACCGACCTGAGGCATGTCCTGCACCACGGGGATATTGTGCGCCTGCAAAAGTGCACCGGGGCCAATGCCTGATAATTGAAGCAGTTGTGGCGAATTGATTGCCCCGCTGCACAGAATAACCTCGGCGCGTGCGTGCGCCGTTTTGAGCTGTCCTTTTTGCAAATAACGCACGCCGGTCACCTTGCGGCCCTCAAAGCAAAGTTTCTGCACATGCGCCCGCAGCGCAAGCGTTAGGTTGGAGCGGTGTTGGATTGGGGTGATATAGGCTCTGGCGGCCGAGGCCCGCAGACCATTTTTGGTGGTGATCTGATACAGTGCGGCACCTTCCATCTGACCGCTGTTATAATCGGGGTTATACGCAAACCCCGCTTGTTCGGCCGCCGTTAAGTAATTGGCGCATAAAGGATGGGCATCGCCTGCGATATCGCGTACGGTTAATGGCCCATCGCTTCCCCGGTCTGGATTTGCGGCGCCAAGCCAATTTTCCATCCGTTTAAAAACAGGGGCAACATCGGTCCACGACCATCCTGGTGCATCTTTTGCCCAGTGGTCATAATCTTGTGGATGCCCGCGCACGTATACCATCGCGTTGATCGAACTTGACCCCCCCATGACTTTGCCGCGGGGCCAATAGATCCGATTGCCGTCCAGGGTTTCGTTTGGTTCGGTGGTATATTTCCAATTCACTCTTTGATCATAGAACACCTTGCCGTATCCCATTGGGATGCGCACCCAAGGATGGCTGTCGGCGCCACCGGCTTCTAGCAATAAAACGCGGTTGTCAGGATTTTCCGTTAGCCTGTTGGCCAGTGCCGAGCCTGCCGAACCAGCCCCAACAATGATAAAATCGTACTCCGACATTTATCACCCTTATTCGCTTTGTCGTTTCAACAGTTGAGATGCGACCAATAACCCCGATGAGATTAATATCAGAATTGTGGATATGGCCGCAATTGTTGGATCAATTTGATCTCTTAACGCTAAAAACATACTTCGTGTGATCGTCGAATTGTCACCTCCGGAGACAAATAAAGAGATTATGACTTCATCAAACGAAGTTAGAAATGAAATCAAACAAGCTGAAATAATTGAAAATTTTATTTGTGGAAGCGTGATCTCAAAAAAGGCTCTGATGCGGGTTGCACCAAGAGACCGTGCAACTTTTTCTTGGTTCATGTCATAATTTTGTAAAGCGGATAAAACAATTATGAGCACGAGAGGCATTGCAACCAACGAATGCCCCAGCACTAAGCCCAATATGCTGTTGACCATTTTGAACTGGACGAAAAAATAAAACAGCCCGATCGCCACAAGGATAACAGGAACCATTATCGGCGAGATCATTATTGGAAATAACATATTGCGCAGGCGATTATCACTGTTGATCAACCCGTAGGCGGCCATCGTCCCGACAGGCGTCGCCACAAAAATGGTCAGAACGGCAACTTTTACAGATGTCCACGTCGCTGCCATCCAGTCATTGAAGCCGTTTTCCACCTTCCATGAGAAAAAATAGTTTTCATACCATCGCAAAGACCATTCCTTTGGCGGAAACTCCAGGTATTGGCTGGCTGAGAAAGACATCGGGATCACGACCAACGAAGGTACAATCAGTAAAAACAGCACAACTGCGGAAAAGACATATAGCCAAAGCCGGTCACCTAATTTGATCTGGGTTTCAGACACATTTTTGTTCAACCATTGCATCGGTCAGCGCCCCCCACTCAATTGTTCGATCGAAACCAGTTTTGAGGCGATATAGAGGATAAAGGCCGTGACAGTCAGCAAAACAACGCCCAGAGCACTGGCTGCGCCCCAACTGAAATACAACTCGATGTTACTGGAAATTTTCATCGCTGCCATGATGACCTTACCACCACCCAAAACTGCCGGTGTGACATAAAAGCCTAAACACAATACGAAGACGATTAGCAGGCCCGCCAGAAGACCGGGAATAGAGAGTGGGAAAAATACTGTCCAGAAAGCACGGGTTGGCGTTGCGCCAAGGCTAGAGGCGGCTTTCAGGCAGTCTTTGTCGATGGCTTTCATGTTTGCGTACAGGGGTAATATCAAAAACGGCAGCATAATGTGCACCATGCCGATCAGCGTCCCTGACGTATTATGAACAAATTTTATCGGTTCGGAAATAATGCCCAGATCAATCGCCATGTTGTTAAGCAGGCCTTTGCGCTGCAACAACACCAACCAAGCATAAGTTCTGACAAGAAGGCTTGTCCAAAAAGGTATCAACACCCCAATCATGCAGATGTTGGCCCAACGGTTTGATAATTGCGACATGAAATAGGCGAGAGGGTATCCCAGTAAAGCGCAGATGAGAGTCGTGAGTATGCTGATCTTAAAGGTCGTGATAAAAATTCGCAGATAGGCTTTGCTCTTTATCATCCGTTCATAATTTTCGAAAGAAAGAGTGCCGTCTCTGCCAATAAAAGACATAAAAAGTAGCCAGCCTATAGGAATAATAATTAAGGCTGAGACCATAATTAGATAGGGCATAGTCAGTCCAAATAACTGATATTTTTCTTGCTGAGCCAATTTCTTAAGGTCGGTTTCATTGATATGTTCGCCGGTTGCTATCATCGGTCTAATCCACCAGAAAACTGTCGGCGAACCGCAGGCCGACTGATATTTTTTCACCAGTTTTTGGTAAGGATTGCATTGTTTCACTGCCATTGGGCAAACGCATGCGAAGTTCTTGCCCACCATAGATTTCTGGGTCTAATTTTATAACCATCAACTGGCTCTCGCCCTGAAAGATCGACTCTTCCACCAAGCCATCAAAGAAGTTTGTGTCTTTTTCGGTTCTCTCCGCCAAGAACAGTTTTTCCGGCCTCACCATTAATAAATAATCGCCGTCACGGTCCGGAGTTTGGTTGGCGCAAATTTCTGACGCGCCAAGATACGCTGCTCCGCCTTGGACTTTGACCGATAATAGGCTGGATTCTCCTATGAAATCAGCAATGAAGGCATTGTTGGGGCGCTTATAAATTTCATTGGGCGTATCCAATTGCATCAATTGCCCGTCGTTAATGACCGCAATTCGGTCAGACATCGTCAAGGCCTCTTTCTGGTCATGGGTTACATAGACAGTTGTTATGTTCAGGCTGTCGTGCAATTGCCGCAACTCGATCTGCATTTCTTCGCGCAGTTTTTTATCCAGTGCCGAGAGCGGCTCATCCATGAGTAGAATTTTTGGTTTAAAAACGATTGCGCGGGCCAAAGCGACCCTTTGCTTTTGCCCACCTGACAGTTCGCCGACGCGTCTTTTGCCCAGACCATCCAGCTTAACGATGCTAAGAGCTTCATCCACACTAAGTTTCGTTTCAGATTTACTCACACCCCTTAGTTTTTGGGGATAACCGATGTTGTCCTCAACATTCATATGCGGAAACAACGCATAATTTTGAAAGACCATTCCGATCTCGCGCAGATGAGGAGGTTTTAAAATAACCTCTTCCTCGCCAAATTTTACACTGCCATAATCAGGACGCGTGAAACCGGCCAAAACCATTAAAAGCGTGGTCTTTCCAGAACCTGAAGGGCCTAAAAGGGTTAAGAACTCTCCGGAATTAACTTCGAGATTAACATCGTTCAGAGCGTGGAAGTCGCCATATGTTTTTGTGATCGATTTGATTGATATATTAAGCGCGTTGGATTGCATGAAGCTTCTCTTTGATTTGAAATGTGGGGGGACGAAGATCCCCCCACATTCATAAAATTTATTACTCAGTCATCATTTCGGTATACATTTCAGCAGCAATGGTGCGCCATTTCGCGTACCAAGCTGTTTTCAAGGTCAATTGATGTTTCGCATTGTCTGGGTGGCTGGGCAATGCCCGCGCTGTGGCATCATCAAGCAGTCCCAACTCATACACTTTCTTATTTGTAGGGCCATAAGTGATGTGTTTCGCGAATTCGGCCATATATTCGGGCTTCATCATTTCCCCGATGTATTTCATCGCCAGATCTTTTTGCGGCGCGCCCTTTGGGATGCCATAGCCTTCCCAATCCATAATGCCACTCTGCCAGTCATAGGCTACATTGGCACCGTCTCT
>Ga0206127_1005756_pt1 | contig 10327 bp, 8 predicted proteins | sample Helgoland_Spring_6_FD_148646 | JGI IMG/M metagenome (GOLD analysis project Ga0206127, IMG submission 148646) | Pelagic subsurface seawater microbial communities from Kabeltonne, Helgoland, North Sea - Helgoland_Spring_Bloom_20160419_1 | ecosystem: Environmental > Aquatic > Marine > Epipelagic ...
ACCGCTCATGACCGTCCCTCCAGCAGGGGGCGTACATCGGCAAGGTGACCGGAAACGGCGGCTGCAGCCACCATTGCGGGGCTCATCAAATGGGTGCGCGCACCGCGGCCCTGACGGCCCTTGAAGTTCCGGTTGGTCGAAGACGCGCAGCGTTTGCCTGCATCAACACGATCCCCGTTCATCCCGACGCACATCGAACAGCCTGAATCGGCCCATTCCAGACCCGCTTCGGTGAATATCTGCGCCAGCCCTTCGGCCTCGGCCTGTTTTTTGACGGCGGCCGACCCCGGCGACACCAACCCCGGCACCTTGGCCTTGCGCCCGGCCAGCACCTTGGCGGCCAGTCGCAAGTCTTCGATACGTCCGTTTGTGCAGGAGCCGATAAACACCTGATCCACCGCAACGCTTTCCAACGGCATTCCGGCGTTCAGCCCCATGTAGTCCAATGCCGCGCGGGCCTGTTCTTGCTTGGCCCCGCTCAGCTGCGCAGGGTCGGGCACATGGCCTGTAATCGGCAAGGCATCCTCGGGCGAGGTGCCCCAGGTCACGGTGGGCGCAATGGCAGCGGCATCAATCGTGACTTCGCGGTCAAACGCAGCGCCTTCGTCCGTTTTCAACACAGACCAATCGTCAATCGCCTGATCCCAATCCGCCCCCTTGGGCGCAAATTTGCGGCCCCTAAGATAGTCGAACGTGACCTGATCCGGCGCAATCAACCCTAACCGTGCACCGCCTTCGATGCTCAGGTTGCACAGGGTCAGCCGGCCTTCCATGCTCAACCCCTCAACCGCTGGCCCTGCATATTCAATCGCATGGCCGCGCGCGCCGTCGGCCCCCAGTTGGGCAATCCAGTGCAGCGCCAGATCTTTGGCACCAACACCTGACCCCAGCACACCATTCACCGTGATCCGCATGACACGCGGGCGCTTTTGCCAGATCGTCTGGGTTGCCAGAATATGCGCGACCTCGGTCGCCCCCACGCCAAAGGCCAGCGCACCAAACGCACCATGGGTCGAGGTATGGCTATCGCCGCAATTTATCAGCAATCCGGGCAAGGTTAGACCCTGTTCCGGCCCGATCACGTGGACAATCCCCTGCCCCGGATCACGCAGATCGAACAGACGGATGCCCTGCGCACGCGCATTGCGCCCCAACGTTTTGATCATCCGTCGAATATCTGCCGCAACATTCCCTGCGCGGGTGGGCGCGTAGTGATCCACCACAGCAAATGTCAGATCAGGGGCCGCGACCTTCATCCCGCGACTGTCCAGCTTGGCAAAAGCGTGATGCGACCCCTCGTGGACCAGATGCCGGTCCACCCACAACAAGGACGTGCCATCGTCGCGCTGCATGATCTCATGCGCGGCCCAAAGCTTGGCGAGAATGGTTTGTGGCGCGGTCACTCTGCGGCCTCTCTGCGGGCCGGGTTAATCACCGGCTCCCAATGACGGGCCTTGCCATCGCCCACCCGTGTCAGGGCCATCTCAAGCTTGAACATGTCGGGGCGATACAACGCTGACAGATATTCAACACCGCGCCCTTCGGCATCCTTTACAACACGGTCCAACGACAAAAGAGGTGCTCCGACGCTGACGCCCAACACCTCGGCCACATCGGGCGAGGCAAGCGTTGCACTGACCGTCTGATGCGCCGCGTCAACCTTGACGCCGGACCGCTCCAACAAGCGAAACAGCGGCGTGGTGGCAAGCTCGGCTTCGGTATAATTCTGCGCGATGTCTTCGGGCACCCATGTGGTCAGGTGCGAAAACGGTTCTCCTTCGACCAGACGCAACCGCACGGCTGCCTGCACACGGGTCTGGCCATCCAGCCCAAGGGCCGTTGCAACACCATTCGGGGCCGCGCCATAGCTGAACGACAACAGCCGCGCGGTCGTGTTCTGGCCCATCTCGACCAGCTGCGGCATCAATGTATTGAAATCCGCCGCCATCGACGGAAAAACCTTGGGCGCACACACGGTCGTGCCGGATCCTGCCCGCCGCTCGATCAGGCCGTCGCCTTCCAAGGCGTCAAGCGCACGGCGCACCGTGACCCGCGACACATCCAGCGTCACGGCCAGCTTTTGCTCGCCCGGCAATACGGCACCGGGTGCATGAACGCCGCGCATGATCTCTTCGTGCAGATGCAGATACACGCGCCGCGCCTTGCCCCCCTCGGGAAGCCCCCTGCCCTTCAAAGATGTAATTCCTTGCGCCATCTTGACCCCTTCAATTCACTCCAACCCTAGCGGCGGATTTTTCAAACGCAAGAAATCTATCTGCTCAAACGCAAAATATTTGACCTATGCATATGAAATAATCTGTATTACAAAAAATACAGCTTAGCCAAGGAGACCACATGCCCGTTATCGAGCTTCACGTCATGCAAGGATATAGCGACAGCGACAAATCCCGCCTTTGCGAGGCCCTGACCCATGCGGTGCGAATCGTGGTTCCCGCCCCACCCGAAGCCGTGACAGTGATGATTCACGATCTGGATCCTTCAGGCTACATGCGCGGTGGCCAACACCGCACGCCGGCCCCTGCCCTCCCAGATCCGATCACTTTGGTGCGCGACTATCTGACCGCCATGGAAGCGCGTGACATCGACAAGGCCGCCGACATGCTGGGCGCAGGGTTCACCATGACTTTCCCCGGCACCGCGCCGATGACCCAGCTGCAACAACTGATCGACTGGGCAAAACCCCGCTATAAATTCGTCACCAAAACCTATTCCGGCTTTGAGGCCCTGCAAACACCGGGCGACGCTGCCGTTGTATATTGCCGTGGCACGCTGTCGGGCGAATGGCCCGATGGCACGCCCTTTGAGGGCATCCGGTTTATTGACCGTTTTGAACTTACCGACGGCCACCTGACACGGCAGGACGTCTGGAACGATATCGCAGAGACAAAGGCAAACCCATGACCCAAGACATTGACCCGATCACGCTCGCCGTTCTGGCCGGACGGATGGAACAGATCGCCGACGAGATGGACGCGACCCTGTTTCGTGCTGCCTTTAACCCCATTATCGCCGAGGCGCATGATGCATCCCACGGGCTGTACCATGCTGTATCGGGCGATACGCTGGTGCAGGGGAAATCCGGCCTGCCGATCTTTGTCGGGGTGATGTCATTTGCCGTAAAGGCCGTGATCGACAAGGCCGCCGAAAACGGTGATCTGGAAGACGGCGATATCTATATCTTCAACGATGCCCATCTTGGTGGCACGCATCTAAGCGATATGCGCCTTGTTAGACCCTATTTCCACGACGGAAAGCTGTTTTGCTACCTCGCGTCAGTCGGGCACTGGCATGATGTGGGCGGCGCTGTACCTGGCAACTATAACCCCGCTGCCACCGATGCGTTTCAAGAAGCCTTTGTGTTGCCCCCCGTCCGGCTGGCCAAGGCCGGCACCATTCAGACAGACATCATCGACATCCTGATGCGCAACACCCGTCTGCCGCAATCCGCTCAGGGTGACCTGAACGGGCAACTTGGGGCCCTGGACCTTGGGGTAAAGCGTCTGGATGAACTGTTGGCCGAATACGGTGCCGACACCGTGCGCGCAGCACTGGATGCGCTTGGCGACCGGGCCGAGGTTCTGATGCGGTCCGAACTGACCGACCTGCCCGATGGCCGTTGGGAAGCCGAGGATTTTCTGGATAACGACGGTATCACCGATGTCCCGCTGAAGATCAAAGTCGCGCTCGAGATCAGCGGCGACACCATGACGCTCGATTTCGCAGGCACTGCCGATCGCTGTGCGGGGCCCGTGAACATCGCGCTGCCCACAGCCGTGGCCACGGCTTACGTTGCAATCAAACACATCTTTCCCAGCTTGCCCGCAAACGCCGGTGTGATGCGCCCGATCAAGGTCAATATCCCGGATGGCTCGCTGCTCTCTGCGCCCTTCCCTGCCCCCGTTGGCGGTTATACAGAGACTATTTTGCGCATGATCGACGTGATTTTTGCCGCGGCCTCCCAGGCAGCCCCCGACCGCGTCGTCGCCAATGCCTATGGCACGATCAACGCGCTTTCCATCTCGGGGAAACGTGCGAACGGGCAACCTTGGGTGATGTTCAGCTTCTATGGCGGCGGGCATGGCGGGTCGATTGAAACTGACGGGCTGAACCACGGCAACGCGCCGATTTCCACCGCAACCATTCCCCCGATGGAAATTCTGGAGGCAGCGTATCCCGTGATGTTCAAACAATGGGCGCTGCGTCCCGATAGTGCCGGCGCGGGTATGCACCGTGGCGGCATGGGGGCCACCTACGAGATCGAGGTGCTGGAGGAATCGGCCACGGCGTTCTTGTTCGGTGAACGCGGGCGTTTTGCCCCCAAGGGGGCTGCGGGTGGCGGCGATGCTGCGATGAACGTCTTTGCCTATGAACAGGACGACGGCTGGCACAATCCGCCGATGGCGTCAAAAATGGTCGGGATCAAACTGCAACGCGGCCAATCCGTGCGGCTCGATACGCCCGGCGGTGGCGGCTATGGCCCCGCAGCGGATCGCGCCCCTGCTGATGTCGCACGTGATGTTGCGGGCGGGCTGCTCAGCGACGCTTACGCCACAGAAACATATGGCCCCGCTTGGAAAGAGGTATCGCTATGACCAGTTCAAACCGCATGATCGGCGTCGATGTTGGCGGCACTTTCACCGATATTTTCGTTCTGGACGAAGCAACCGGTATCGCCGAAGTGGCCAAGGTACCCACCACGCGCCCCGACCAATCGGGCGGCTTCCTCAGCGGGATCAGCCAGCGGGTGGATGATCTGTCAACCGTTTCAGTCGTTGTGCACGGCACCACAGCCGGCACCAACGCGCTGCTTGAACGCAAAGGAGCCAAAATCGGGGTGATTACCACAATGGGTCTGCGCGACGTGCTTGAAATGCGCCGCCGCGACCGCCCCCGCACATGGGGCCTGCGCGGTGATTTCACCCCCGTTGTCGACCGCGCGCTCCGGCTTGAGGTGCCTGAACGGACCCTCGCCGATGGTACCATCCGCACACCTGTTGATCTGGATGCAGTCCGTCAGGCCGCGCAGCAGTTGATTGACGATGGTTGCCTTGCCTGCGCGATCCTATTCGCAAACAGCTATGCAAATGCCGAAAACGAACGCCTTGCCGTCGAGGCAGTACGTGCCATGTGGCCAAATGCCCATGTGTCCGCCTCCTCCGAGATTTTGCCAGAAATACGCGAATTCGAACGGTTCTCCACCACAGCCCTCAACGCCTATCTGCAACCCGAAGTTTCGGGGTATTTGGCTAGGTTAGAGACTGCTTTGAAAGACGGCGGCTTTGCTGGGGAGTTCATGATCGTGCAGTCGAACGGGGGTGTCATGGATGTCGATACCGCCGCCAAACTGCCCGTGCGCACCGCCCTGTCCGGCCCTGCGGCTGGCGTGATTGCTGCCGGATATATCGCGCAGGCGGCCGGTTACCCTGATGTCATCACGGGTGACATGGGCGGCACGTCTTTCGACGTCAGTCTGATCGCCAAGGGCAAATCAATGCTGTCGCCGCAAACATCGATTGATTTCGGCATGGTTGTCCGGTCGCCGATGATCGAAATCACCACAATCGGTGCCGGTGGCGGGTCTATCGCCTGGGTCGACAAGGGCGGCCTGCTGAACATCGGCCCAGAAAGCGCCGGGTCCACCCCCGGCCCTGTCGCCTATGGCCAGGGCAACACGCGCCCGACCGTGACGGATGCCAATGTGGTTCTGGGGCGCATTGACCCCGACAACCCGATCGGGGGCAAACTCGACCGTCTGGATGTCGAAGCGGCCAAGGCAGCGATTCTTGAACATGTGGGCAACCCCCTGAACCTTGACGCCCTGCAAGCCGCCGAAGCGATCCTGCGTGTTGCAAACAGCCGCATGGCCGGGGCGCTCCGTTTGGTCTCTATTGAACGGGGTTTTGACCCTAAACGCTTTGCCTTCATGCCTTTTGGTGGCGGTGGTGCCCTGCATTCCGGGGCCATGATGGACGAGGTCGGGCTGGCCCGGTCCATCGTCCCGCGCTATCCGGGGGTCACTTCGGCGATGGGCTGCGTGATCGCTGACATGCGGCAGGATTTCGTCCAAACGATCAACGCGACGCTTGCGGGCATAGACCTGCCCAACCTGACCGGCTTTATGCAATCTCATGTGGACAGCGGCCTTGCCACCCTTGATGCGGCCCGCACCCATTTCGAAGGGCGCGATACCGAATTCACCCTCGATATGGCCTATCTTGGGCAGACACATACCGTGGCGGTCACCCTTCCGGTGTCCGTGGTTGACGGAAAGGTCATTCCCCCCACCGAAGAAAGCATCGGCATCGCCTTTGATGACGCGTACCGTGCAACCTATGGGAGGCTGCTGAAAAACGGCACAAGACGGATCATCAACCTGCGCTCTGCCATCACAGGCCGGCGGCCGCGTTTTGATCTGGCCACGCTCGCCCCCAAAGGCGGCAGCGTTGAGGCGGCTTTCAAGGGCGTGCGTCAGGTGCATTTTGGGGATAGCTGGCATGAAACAAAGCTGTACAATCGTCTGGAACTGCCGGTAGGTGCCGAAATCGCAGGCCCTGCCATTCTGGAACAACCTGATACAACCGTGCTGATTGAACCCGGCCTTGTGGGCAAAGTCGACGCCTACGGGAACACGCTGATCGAAAGGGCCACGACATGACCCCATCATCCACGGCTTTGCTGACAATCGACTTGCAAAATGACTTTTTGCACCCTGAAGGGGCCTATGGCCGTGCCGGCCAGGGCGCTGACAGCATCCTGGCCCTGCCCGACCGGATTGCCCCTGTAAAACAGGCTCTAACCCGCGCCGGAGGGACGTATATCTCGGCGCAATTCACGCTTGTTCCCGGACGCGACGGTGAACCCCTGATCGCCGCGCATCTGAAAAAGCTGCGCCCGTTTCTGACCAAAGGCGATTTTGCCCCGAACAGTTTTGGCCATGCCCTGGTCGATACGCTTGCACCAGCGGATTTCACCGTGGAAAAGGTCGCGTATTCAGCGTTTTATCAAACACGGCTGGAATATATATTACGTGCGATGAAGATCGACACGTTGATTATCGGCGGGATCGTGACCAACGGCGGTGTCGCCAGCACCGTGCGCGATGCGCATCTGCGCGACATACACACGATCTTGCTGTCCGACGGCTGCGCTGCCTTTAATGATGATGTTCATGATGCAACGCTGAAATCCTTGGGATCAGTGACTGAAATCGTATCTTGCGCCAGAGCAATTGCAATGATCGGAGAAGCGGCATGACCCTTCGCAAACGCCTGTCCGATCCGGAAATTCTGATCGCCCCCGGTGTCTATGACGGGCTGACCGCAGCCCTTGCCACCGATGCCGGTTTCGAAGCCCTGTACCTGTCGGGTGCGGCTGTCGCCTATACGCGCCTTGGCCGCCCTGATATCGGGCTCAGCACGGCATCGGAAATGACCGATACCATGGCCCTGATCGCAGACCGGACAGATCTACCGGTTATCATGGACGCCGACACCGGTTTCGGCAACGCCCTGAACGCCCGACGCACCATGCAAAGCTATGAACGCGCCGGTGCATCGGCCTTGCAGGTCGAAGACCAGACATACCCCAAGAAATGTGGGCACCTTTCCGATAAGTCACTGATAGGAAAGGATGAAATGTGCGGAAAGATCGCTGCGATGGCCGATGCACGGCGGCATGACACCTTGATCATCGCCCGCACGGACGCCATTGCCGTCGAAGGGTTCGATGCCGCGATTGACCGCGCTGGCAGTTATATCGAAGCAGGCGCAGACGTGCTGTTTATCGAAGCCCCGCGTGATAGCGGCGAACTGTCCAAGATCGCGGCAGCGTTCAAAGGTCGGGTGCCGCTGCTGGTTAATATGGTCGAAGGCGGGGCCACGCCGATATCTTCGGCCACAGCGTTGCAGGACATGGGGTTTGACATCGTCATCTTCCCGGGTGGCATCGTGCGCGCCCTGGCGAAAACGGCGCAGGAATATTACGCCAGCCTCAAAAATACCGGGTCCAACAAGGCATTTGCCGACCGGATGCATGATTTTGACGGTCTGAACGCTGCAATCGGCACACCGGAAATGCTGGCGATGGGGAAGAAATTTGATGGCAGCGCCTGATGTCTGCCCGCCCCCCGAAGCCTTTGAGCTAACGGTCGAAACCCTGATCATCGGCGCGGGTGCCTGCGGGATGGTGGCTGCCCTTGCCGCGCATGAAGCGGGTCAGGACGTGCTGCTGATCGAAGCCGATGCTGTCCCCACAGGGTCAACCGCACTAAGCGCCGGATTGATACCCGCCGCCGGGACCAAATTTCAGGCAAGCGCACAGATTGATGATACGCCTGCGCTTTTCGCCCGCGATATTCAGGCCAAAGCCCATGATGAAAACGACGCCGATCTGGTGGATGCGATGGCACGAACAGCCGGTCCCGTGATCGAATGGCTGGCCGATACCCATGGCCTGCCCTTTTCGCTGGTTACCGACTTTGACTATCCCGGACACAGCCGCCGCAGGATGCATGGCCTGCCCACACGATCGGGCCGGGAATTGATCGATGCCCTGCGCGCCCGTGTCGAAGCATTGGACATCCCCCTGATCTGCAACCGCCGCGCAACGCGGTTGTTCGCGGCAGGGTCGCATCTGTCAGGGGCGCAGCTTGCCGTCCCAGATGGCAGCATCGAAACAATCGGGTGTGACCGTCTGATACTGGCCTGCAACGGCTTTGGCGGGAACCGCGCGATGGTGTCCAAACATATGTCGGAAATCGACAATGCCGTCTGGTTTGGCCATGACGGAAACCGGGGCGAGGCGATCACTTGGGGCGAGGCCTTGGGGGCCAAAACGCGCCATCTGGGGGCGTATCAAGGGCACGGCAATGTCGCCCACCCCCATGGCATTTTGATCACCTGGGCCACGGTTACAGAAGGCGGCATTCAGGTGAATACCGATGGCGCTCGGTTCTGGAACGAGGCGCAGGGATATTCCGAAGCCGCCCGCGCTGTGTTGAGCCAGCCCGGTGGCATCGCATGGGTCATTTTTGATGCGCGGATCGCAGGGATCGCCCGGCAGTTCGAAGACTTCAAGAATGCCGAAAGCCAAGGCGCTGTGATCCGCGACGAAACCCTGATTGGTTTGGCTGAAAAAACCGGCTTGCCCACCGGTGCATTGCGCCGGTCCATCGCCGATATTCCGGCCAATGGCACCGATGCTTTTGGCCGCACATGGCACCTCCCTGCCCTTGCCCCGCCGTTTTGCGCGGTCAAGGTCACTGGCGCGCTGTTTCACACCCAAGGGGGCCTCGAGGTTGATCCAGCCACCGCCAAGGTGCGGATGACGTCAGGTGGTGCCTTCGAGAACCTCTATGCCGCCGGTGGGGCTGCCTGCGGGGTGTCTGGGTCTGGTGACAGTGGCTATCTGTCGGGCAACGGCCTGCTGGCGGCCGTCACCTTGGGGTTCATCGCGGGTCACGGTTAACCCTTTTCCAGCTTTTCACGAATGTCCTGCATGATCGCTTCGATCATGTCGGTTGATGTGCCCCTGCCACTGATGCGGATCAGAAAGCCCTTGTCATCAAGTTCACGCTTGAGGGTAATGCCCGTCGCTGTCGTCAGGGTATCCTTGCCCTTCCAACCCGGCGCGGGGGGTGCCGCTTTGGGTCGGCCGCCTCTGCTCGGGTCGGGTGCCTCGCTTTGATGTTCTGACAGCACTTTTTCGATCAGCGCCCATTCGCTTTTGGGGTCACCCCCCTGCCCCGCGCCCAGCACATCGCGCAGCCGTGGCTCGGCACCGGCGCGCAGCCCCGCAGCCAGCCGCAGGCCGTCTTTCTCACGCATTGTCTCGGGGAACTCCAGCATATCGCCCAGCTCTTCAAAGATCATCGCAAAGGATTTGATCTTGCTTCGTTTAGCTTTGGACGCGGCGGCAAACATCTGCGAAACAGCATCTTCGGTCGAACTGAACGCGCCTTGTTGCGCGGCGATTGCAGCAATCCGGCCCCGCTCGTAATGGCTCAGGTCCTGGCGAATTTCGTTTTCTTCAACCATCGCAACAAAGGCACCGCCCATCTGGTCTGGGTCGCGCAAGACCGCCTTGATCACCTTGAACGTTGCATCACCGCTGCGCGCATACAGGTTTTGCTGCGCAATCAAACGGCGGTATCCTGACAGCAACCCGTATTGCCGACCAGACGCCGACCCTTTGAGAGTGTATACCTCAATCGGCATGCGAAGCCCGTTGGCGTTGATCGAATGTTCAAGCTCGGCCATCGCTTCCTGGTCCAGAACGGTTCTGTCGCGCTGCATCGACAAGGGTTCGA
>Ga0206127_1005759_pt1 | contig 10326 bp, 13 predicted proteins | sample Helgoland_Spring_6_FD_148646 | JGI IMG/M metagenome (GOLD analysis project Ga0206127, IMG submission 148646) | Pelagic subsurface seawater microbial communities from Kabeltonne, Helgoland, North Sea - Helgoland_Spring_Bloom_20160419_1 | ecosystem: Environmental > Aquatic > Marine > Epipelagic ...
TAAACTCCTTATCTCTATAGAATACGCAGCGGGTAGAATATCTGGGGTTGGTGTGCGGACGACCAACCCCTGCTCAGGGTCCGACCCCAAGCTAGTTTATAATGTCGTTGCGTGTGTTACAGTCGGTACCCGCTTCTCAGCAACCTCCGACCCCCTTTGCTAGTGGGTGGTAGACTACAGGGGAACCTAAAACGGCGTAAGCTCTTAATACTACTCAAAGTGGTTACATAAAGCCTTATACAAGGTTTAGTGTTAAATGGTAAACGCCCTTAATAACTATAAGGCGCTCGGTGGGTATAGAAACCATTTACGGGGGTTTGCTGGTGAGTAAACACATTGTTGATTCTTTCGTTAGTGTTTATACTCCTGGGCTATTGACCAACGGTATTACAAACACGTTCAGTCCAGCCACAACTTTCGATACCTTCTATTTCAAAAACCCGACCCCTTTCTTATTACTAACTTACGGTGTGTGGTAAATTCGCCGGCCGAAGACTTCTTTATGCGGGTGCACTCTTGTTCTCACCTAGGGGGTGGTACGGCTTTAACTGTCGGTTCTTACTGCGCACTCCGTCAAGACACTTTTATGAGTGTATTGGCGGTGCCTAGACCTAAAATAAACACTATACCTTCTAAGCTAATACAAGAGTTACTATCCCCTACTGGTCCTAAAACAAGGGCACCCAACCCCTTAAAAGTTATACTTGGGCATGAGGAGATAACTCGGGTATGGGGGGTGGTTTGGTGGTGTGTCTGCCTCCCATACTTACGGTCGTTATGCTTGGGCTTGTTGTGGTTGCGGCAGCACACTGCTCGAGTGATAAGCGACTCCCCCTTCCACAGACCGGGGTCAACCTTATTCCGTTTGTCGCTGATGACCTTCGCAGGATTAAACCTTTTATTATCTCTGTAGAATATGTAGTAGGTAGGGTATCTGGGGTTGGTGTGTGGGTGACCAACCCCTGCTCAAGGTTCGACCCCGAGCTAGTTTATAATGTCGTTGTTAGTGGTACAGGCGGTGTCCGCTTCTTAGTAACCTCGACCTCCTTTGCTTGGTGGGCGGTAAACTACGGGGGAACTGAAGTGGCGTAAGCTCTTAACGCTGTTCAAAGTGAGTTATATAAGGTCTGGTGGGGGGCCTATTTTTTATCACGAGTTTCACCTTCACAACAGATAATTATTAATATAGTTTTTATCGGCATGTGTGTTTTTCTTGTTATACGGTATTAAGTTGATTTTTCTGACCCCCTCTTTTCTAGTTTTACTTTTTACGGTCTATATGATTTGGTTTTACTCTTACCCTTACTCTTACCCTTACTCTTACCCTTACTCTTACCCTTACTCTTACCCTTACTCTTACCCTTACTCTTACCCTTACTCTTACTATTTCTTAGAGTATTTACTAGGAGTTTGCTAGTTGATTACGGGTGCCGTGCTCTGCTGTGGAAGGGTTAAGGCTTAAATACGTTCTGTACTGTATCGGGGGGGGGTGATAGGTACTTGTTTTTATTTCGCAGTTTACAAACCTCCACGATTTCGCCCTAACACAATCTAACTATTGGTACCTTTTTTATGTGGGTACTTGTACCTTATAATATTCGCTATACACTTTGTAACTGTTCTTTTTTTGTGGCGGCTGATTAAGTTTCGGTGTGATAAGGCGGTCCCGCGTTAGTATTTACGTGTGGAGAATGTTAACTTATGCTTTGGTACGGGTATACGTATTATACGCTTTTTAATTTACTTCTATTGGGTTCAATGTTTTTTACACTGAGGCTATTTTTTTTAAACTCAGTCGTAAGGTTTAACTCCCACCTTCTACTGAATAAAATACTCCTATCCTTCGGAAACTTTTTCCTGCTAGTTACAACACTCCTGCTGAATACACTACTGGGTTACTATCAAGGCCAGGTTTATGTCAACGGCCTACTACCTGACACTTCTATTAATTACTCGGGTTTATATGTTTTCGACAGTATGCTACCTTTAACGCCCGTGGGTATAAACCTGGTACAGGTTTACGTCTACCCTTTCGTTTATGTATTCCTGTTAGTAACGGTTTTATCTATCGTATATTGTTTATCGTACAACGCGGACGAGTTAGTATCTTTCATGTTTTACTGCCAGGTTATACTAGCTTCCGGCTACGTCTTATTTTTCACCGACTCTATTGTACTGTTTTTCTTTTCTTACGAAATGTTACTAATGCCTTCGTTTTTTATTTTATATAGGTTCGCTAAAACACGTAGGTGTGTGGAGGCTGCCTACTTAATGTTCTTCTGGACCCAGTTCGGGGCTTTATTTCTAATCTTCGCACTAATGTACTTATTTTTAGTTTCGGACACCTCATCCTTCTCGTTAATATCCTTGGTAAATTTTTCCGACCTCGAGGTTAATTTTATATTCCTGACCTGCCTAATAGGTTTCGGGGTTAAGTTACCTATATGGCCGTTTTACGGGTGACTACCTAAGGCCCACGTCGAGGCTTCAACTAACTTTTCGATATTCCTGAGCGGCGTACTGGTCAAGTTCGCCTTCTTTGGTTTAATGAAATGCTTATTCACTATGCAACTAGAACCTACGTTTATATACGCGTACCCTTTCTTGGCGGTTGGTATTGTGGATGCTATTTTTAAGCTTTTCTACCAAATCGACCTAAAGAAGTTGGTTGCTTATTCTACGGTCGTGGAGATGCACTGATTAACGGTTTGTATTATAAGTGGTCAATCCAACCTAATGTTGGCTAATTTCTGTATGTTAATTAGTCACGCATTACTCTCTACAAATTCCTTTCTATTAGTTGACGCTATCGCGAGGCGTTTTAAGACTAGGCTTATAACTGAGATTGGTGGTGTGAATTTTTTATGCCCAAAACTTTTCCTGGCGGTGTTATTAAACTCGTTGATATTTTTAGGGTTCCCCGGTTCCTTATTTTTTGTATCCGAAGTGTTATTCTTCGTATTCTTTTTAGAATTATACCCCCTAGCGGCATTACTGCTAGTAGTGCTATTGTATTTAGTGGGGCCCACACTGTTCTTTAGGTCTTGGATGAATTTAATGTTTGGTTTTTCTTGCGCGTGTACGCTATCAGCCCCTACGGATCTATCACTTCGCGAGGTGCTGGTTTTTTATAGCATACCACTACTTATGTACTGGTTGGGTGTGTCGTGACAAGCGTTTATTTTGTAGTAAGTCGGTTATACTTGGCATCATTAAAGCAGTCTAGTTTACGAAAACAAAAAACCTTAAAGCCTGGTAAGAGGTACAAAAAACCTATACTAACTAGGACCCCTATACTAAAAAGGTCGCCGCAGGCGAAGGGTATAGTCACTAAAGTAGCTACCCGATCACCTAAAAAACCTAACTCGGCTGTGAGGCATGTAGCTAAGGTGGACCTAAACAACGGGCTTAGGTTAACTGCTAGGATGCCTGGTATAGGTTTTTTATGCGCAAAGTACAACCGTGTCTTGGTCGGAGGCGGTCGTGCTAATGATATACCTGGTGTGGGTTATAGGGCCATACGCGGTGCCTATGATTTTTCTCCCGTGGTCGGTAAAATAAAGCGTCGGTCAGTTTATGGTGTTAGTAGGCCCAGCGGCTTTAGTACGCATATGCGTCGAGGCCTAAGGCGTTAAACCCGTGCCCGGTTTTTTTTAGGACTGCGTGTTGTACAAATAACTATCGGGGGGTTCGGGTTTTTATAACAGTTAACAATGCGTAAGTCAGTACGTTTATTACAGTTGCGTGCTAGTTCTAACCTACGTAGTTCCTACCGTGTAAGCCCCCACCTTGTGAAGAAGGTCTCATTCTTTTTGTGGTGCACACTTTTTGCATCAAAAAATCAAAAAACCATTTAAATCCGGTTTTGTGGGTACTAAAAAGTATTTTAAAACCTTTTATATACTTTTGGTTGGCCTCCCGACAATACAATAATTAATGTTAACTCTGCTTTTAATAACTACAGGGTGCTTATTACTCACGAAGCTTGCCTTCAAGAAGACTTAAGTGTTAAGAAATTAAGTCGTTGATCCGTGCGGTAGTGTTTACGCTCGGGGGGCCTTAACTAACGGGGTTTTAAACCTCCTCGACCTGGCGTCGAAGCTGGGTACTTTTTCTTAAAAACCAAACCCCTCTACGATACCTTTAGGAATATAAATACTTATGGGGGGGGGAGGTCCTAATGAACCGGGTACTCTACACTATTTAACGCTAAAGTTTTAAAGCCGAGTTATTTTAGGATCCTATAACATGTTAACCTACTATCGGGGGTACAAGAACTAGTCGCGGACTTTGTATATAACAACTACGCGGGCTTCCTAATCATGTGTGGGGGGGTTGTCCCTATATAATTTAAGGTAGCTAATGTTCCTTATTAGGGTGCTTATTGCAGAAGCGTATCTGACAATTAGAATGATATGTGGGTTCACGAGTATAGGCCAATTTTTGGACTGGGCTATTTTTTGGAGGTAAAAACAGTTACACTATAAAAACGTTATTCGAAAGGTCGTTGTTGTAAGCTGCTCTGGTTCTTGGACCTACCCACACCCCTAATTACAGGACGTAAGATTTGTTTTCGGGTTTTGTTTTTAAGAACAGCCTTAGCTGCCCCGCCTTTATGGTAGTAGTAAACGTAACTAACCTTAACTCTAAGTTGTACTTTTTACGCCAACTGGTGTAGCTCAACCGGTGGAACACTCACTTTACTTGCGGGTGGTCGCAGGTTCGAGCCCTGCCGTTGGTTTATGCTTACACTTATGTTTACTGTAGAGTTACGACTCTTACCCCTCCTACATTCCCTGTATCAGTACTTGTGTGGTGGTACTACGTGTTCGATATTGGGGATAGTTCGTACCCCTCGATTCCACTGCGATAACCTTATGGATTGCTTCTGGGACGTTATTAGTTTTGTGAATTATAGCACTTACCTTACGTGGGATGGGGTACCCTCGTTGACTAACTTGTCTGTTAAATCTTTGGTTAGGGGTTCTGTGTACACGGCCCTAAAGTTTTTAACCCTAATAGCCATATTAATTTTCAGTAGGGGCGGTATTCCAAGGTATAGGTACGATTTCCTAACCAAGTTGGGTTGGGTAAAGTTCTTAAGTCTCGTGTTAGCTGTCTTCCTGAGCGCAGTACTGGTTACCTACCTACTTTAATAAAATGATTTATAAAGGGTGCGCTGGGGGGTATTGCCTCCCTGGTAAGTTATTTTTAAAAAGCGTTGTAGGTTAGGTTCTTACAGATAAGTTATAACTAATGTTTTTTGTGTAAGTGTTTGTGGGTGGACTGTTCCGGTTATTAATCTGGTGGGGGTGGTAGTGGCAGTCCTTACTTTGTTGACTGTAGTGTTTTACGTAGTCGCGGTGGGTACTTTGGAATTTAAAACTAAAAATGCGAAACCGTTTTTTATGTTCGGTTTAGTCTACGTTTGTTGGTGTTACTGGCGGCTTACCCCCACCTTCGTTTACTTCAACCCGGACGTGGTCGAGGGTGCGTCCTTGTGAACACCCCGCTAGTCATTACATTCTCACTTTGTCGAGGGTCTTAGGAATATCGTGGGTGGCGCGTATGCGCTAATCCTTACTGACCACTGCCGCTACTGTCCTCCGTTTACGAAAAAACCTTTAAATGAGGTGTTTATAGGTACTCTTTTGGAGGTACGGTTCGCGGTAAGCTTTTGTACATTTGTTCTATCCAGGTGCACGTTAGTGCGGTTTAAGCCCTCCTAGGTCACTAACACTACTATAAGTTGGGTTTATGGGGGGGGGGCGTTTCTAGGTCCTTGGTACACACTTTAGGTCTAAAAAAGGTGGTAGACGTGATTAGCTACTCTGGTAATGGGAACTATTTTTACGAACAACCCACGTACAGGACGCGCTGAATTTATTGGTTTAGGTAGTCAACCCTACTTTAATAAATACGATTTATTTAGTGCGGTTAGGGGACCTTTAAGTGTTTCTAAACACCGACAGTTGGTGGTCGACCCATTAAATAACTTTTCGCGGGGCGGTTTTGGTTTACAGAGTGTGCTTACCTTACTACTCAACGTAGATAATAACGTAGAGTCAACCGGTGGTGACTCGAGTAGTTATAATCGGTTTCTGGTTGACGGTACAAAGTTATTAAAAACGTTCCGGCGTGTAACGCCGAACTAGTCAACTCTAGTGTGCGGGCAGTTAATTTCTACGAAGAAGACAAAACTAGTCCTGTATCGGATCTGGCGCTAACTGGCCTGGGTATACGATATATACAGGGTACTGTGTCTGACCTCACCGTATCAACCACTGAAGGCGGGGTATCCTTCGCAGTACGTTTTAGCGTTCTTTTTCTTGTCGATGTTTCGGTCGCGATGCATCTTGTGTGGGACCGGCCTGTGGGTGAAAAGCGGTTAGTGGTCGTATTGTACACTGCTTACCAGTACGTCTTAAGTGCATGCGGGGGTCCTAATACTATTAGTCGACTTTACGCACACTTGTAGGTGGCCTTGGGGGAGTTTAGTAGCACGGTTCTCTTCTTGGGGTGGGTGGCGATCCGAGGCCTTTTTTCCTGCCTATCTACACCTGATACAGGGGGCCAGCCCAAACCTTTATACAGTAAAAATAGGATCCTCTGTGCTGGGGGGTGTGGGTAAAGTAGCGCGCCGAAACATTTCACTAACTACTATAAGAATAAGTGGGTACTTCGTGGGGGTGTTTAGATACTGGGCGTTATAAAGTTTTTGTGAGGTACACACTTCTCTCTGGGCAGGTGCTGGGGTGGTAGTGCGTGGTAGACTAGCCCTAAAAGGCGCCCGCGGGTGACACACCCTGTTTATTACTTATTTTTATTTTTTTTGGGGGGGCACTTAGTTTACTTAGTAAATAACTCGCTTAACCCGACCGGTATTTTTACCAAAAATCATAAATTTATTTATTTGGTGCGGCTACCCCTAAGTACAGTACTCGCGGTTGGCGCGCTGGATACCTACCCTGTACTAATGCGCAGTGTTGTTGTGGGTGGTGTAGAAGGTGTGTACTTTCTTGCCGAGTCCGGCGTCTTATATTGGGGGGGGTAGATCCCGACTCCTTTATAGTTAACAACCTGTGGTACGTAGTAAACTCGTCGACTGAAGACTTCTTTAAAATCCTACGCCCTTATTCCCACTCACGAGGTACGGGTTTAATCGGGGGTTTTTACTACGCACCCCGTCACGACACTTTTACGGGCGTGTTGGTGGCGCCCAACCCTAAACCTACGCGCCATATCTTCGCGTCTAACGCGCGAATTAATGTTACTATTCCTAAAACAGAATTACCCGACCTTCTAAAAGGTTACGTCTGGGTGCGTCGTAAAGAGTGGAAAGAGTGGAAATAATGTACTGTATGGGGTTAGTATCGCGTATTTTGTAGGTATTTTGTTGAGTTTTGGTGTGGACTACTATAAAATCAACCCCTACTTTATGGTAGTGATTAGGGTCGCGCGGCAACAACGCGTCGGTTGCTGTTTAGTTAGGGGTATAGTTTAATGGAAGAACAACGGTCTTCAAAACCGTGTGTGTGGGTTCGATTCCTGCTACCCTTGCATGTTAGTTAGGCCTAGGACCTTTAAAGACTATTCTAAGGCGCTTGCCTATAGGCGACCTACTCATCAACAGCCCGGGGGTATATCGTATAAAATACTACTGCTACATAAAACTAGGCGTAAAACTAGTCTGGGTAGTACGGCCGGGACTAGAGCTAAGCCGCTTTTTAGTAAAAACGTTAGATCACTGTCGGGTAGTAGGAAAAGTAGGGAGGCCCCTTATTTTACGGGCGAGGTGGAGGGGACCTTCCACACCCCCCGACATAGACTTGTGTTTAGGTACAGGCGGGGTAGGTCTTACGGGGTTACCGAGAGGGCGAGGTTAGCGTCCCTACGGTCCGATCGTAGTAGTAGTGCGGCTTTTCGCTACAATGGTCGTCGGCAACACTCCGTACCGTTTAAGGCCTTACGGAACGCCTCCACCCGTAACGGGCATAGGCGTGCGGCTGCGAAAAACCCCTTTACCTACAGGCACTATTTTCCGGGCACCGCTACTAACTCGTTAGACGGTTGCGCCGCTTTTACGAGGTATAACCCCACGGGCTTCACCCATAACGGGTGGTCGATCACTTCTCTAGTATTAGTAAAATCCTTTACATATTATGTTAGGTTCGGTGGGTTTATGGCACACTTTACGGAGTACAGTCTGCTGACAACACCCTATAGAATCGACCTAAACTTTGAAGACCTTTCGGTTAGTGGTCGTGTTCAGTGCGGCCTCGTAAAATCTACCTTACACGCGCCCCTACCTACTATATATACAGGTGGTTTTGTGGTGCACTTGTTGTACCGTATAGACGTACACTTTAGGTCATGTAAGGGTGGTTTAAATATCGGTTCGATTACCCACCCAGAGTTATTAACGTACCACTCCCTCGAGCAGGACAACGTTCATAATATTTTTTGCACTAAGACTAAATACAGGTACTACTCCAATCTTGCTAATTTACGGGGTAGCAGCTTACTCTTAAACCTTTACTACGACTTGTCGTGTTTTGTGCGAAAAAACTCACGGTATAATTACTGCGACAACCCCCTTACTACGAACCTACGAACTACGTACCCGAGTGTCGGTGCGGTATTCAAGCCGCGTAACTTCCCCCGAGGTTTTAGGTCTACCTGGCCTGTCGAATCCGCGGAGGTTCGCGTTACTGATTTACACGGTCGTCTCTACACTCGAGTACGCAGGTTGGCGTTTTTGCGTTTTTCTAAAAAAAGTACTTACAGGCGCAGGCGCCGACTTTTCTCGCGAAAACTATCCAACCTAAAGTACAGGTCCTACTTGAAGCCCCGCTTTGTGGATAAATATACCAGCCACCTGCGTTCCTATTTTGCACGAGTACCTCACAATTTCTCGGCGGGACGGTTTAAACGTTTGTTAAGGTTAGCTAGACCCCTAAAATCGCTTAAATCCCGAACCGCCCCGGCGGTATACAAGAGGCCCTCGCTGGCTAGAAAACATTTAAGTTTAGTCAAACTAACCCACTCACCTAGTTTGCCGGTTTTATTACGTACCCCCAAAGTAAACCTCATCGACACCCTTAGCTTAGATACACTACAGGTTTTTATTAAAAACCCCCTAACGCTAACCTACTTACTTAACCTGCACACCTTTATGGACAACAAACACATGTTTAATTTATACAGAGGTTACGTAGGCGGTTTAGTTAAACCCACCCAAACGAATTTAGTGCCTAACAGCCTACTTAAGTTGTCGTCTTCGGTGAGGCTAAGCAGTTCCACGACTGCTAGTAAACACACACCTCAACTAACCCCCTGGTACTACAACAGTATTATCCGTTTTGTTGAGAATGTTTCGGGTAAAAAGGCTATGTTCCAGTTTTACACATTTATGGCGCGTGAGGTATCTCAGGAGTACATGGCTCTTTATAGGACATGAATGCCTCGTATGGCTTACTATGAACGTAAGCTGGGTCATAGGTTCTTTCTGGAGGAGGCTATACATATACTTCACCTGGGTTTTACACTCAGGGACCCTGTAGTAATTTCTAGCTGACTTAAGTCTATGATACTTCGTATTAGTTTTTGGAGAACCAGGTCTATATTTAGGTTCCTAAAGTACCTACTTAACAACTACTTCGTTCATATATTTAAGGATTTGGGTGTTCAGGGTTTGAAGCTTAAGTTAAAAGGTAAGATAAGTGTTGGGGGTAATTCACGTAAGCGTGCTATACTTTTTCGCGTAGGAAAAACCTCCCACTCGACCGTGTCTTTACGTGTGTTGCACGAAATAAAAACAATTAACACTTTTACTGGTGTAATGGGTTTTCAGGTGTGACTTTTCTACTAATAAAAATCTTTAACCCCCCCGCGTATTTTATGTGATTTACGTGGGGTTGCTTGTTTTGGCTAACCTTTTTACTCCTACCTACTTAGTCATATTTCGGGGCTCACAGTGTTAGCTGGCCCTACAAGGAAGGTAACTCCTTGTTTATTAAGTGGCCTGTTCTGTAGTAATTTGCGTCTTTATTTAGTGTTGCTCGGGTTTAGTATCTCTACGCTAGCATCCATCCAACAGGATACGAACCCTTTAATTTCGGGCCACACCGACCTGCTATCTACCGGTGATGCGGCCGGCCACGTCTTTTTCCTAAACCCCCACTCTAATCAAACCTCCAAGCTTTAACCCTTACACCTTACCTAACAAGAAACTCGGTTAATTTCAATTTTTTAAGGTACTATATTACACCAAGTGTTGCACCCCCCATGAACTCCGGTTACGTGCTGGCCCCGTCTTTGGTGAGG
>Ga0206127_1005761_pt1 | contig 10324 bp, 10 predicted proteins | sample Helgoland_Spring_6_FD_148646 | JGI IMG/M metagenome (GOLD analysis project Ga0206127, IMG submission 148646) | Pelagic subsurface seawater microbial communities from Kabeltonne, Helgoland, North Sea - Helgoland_Spring_Bloom_20160419_1 | ecosystem: Environmental > Aquatic > Marine > Epipelagic ...
CTCGCACTCGGTGGTGGGGCGAAATCAGACTATTGGCTCAGCGCAATTGCGACGACATTGAACCTCCCCTTGATGCTCCCCCAAGCGGGTGATTTCGGTGCGGCTTTAGGGGCTGCACGCCTCGGAATGATGGCGGCATGCGGCGCAGGCACCGAAATCGCCACCTTGCCGCCCATCGAGAAAACCATCCAACCCCAGAGCGCGCTTTCAAACGCGTTCCAAGACACACACGCGCGCTACCGCGCTGCTTACTCCGCTCTAAAGGATCTCTGACATGACGGACTTTTTTAAAGGTATTCCCGCGATCAAATTTGAAGGTCGCGAGAGCGATAATGATTTCGCATTCCGTCATTACAACCCCGACGAAGTGGTTATGGGCAAACCAATGAACGAACATTTGCGTTTCGCCTCTGCTTATTGGCACTCTTTTGCGTGGCCCGGCGGTGATCCTTTCGGTGGCCAAACGTTTGAGCGACCTTGGTTCGGCGACAGCATGGATAATGCGCGTTTAAAAGCGGATGTGGCGTTTGAGATGTTCCAAATTTTGGGCTTGCCCTATTTCTGTTTCCACGACGCCGATGTGCGCCCTGAAGGCGCTAGCTTTGCGGAAAGCAAGAAGAACCTAGAAGCTATCGTTGATTACTTCGGCGAAAAGATGAACGAGACAGGAATCAAACTGCTTTGGGGCACGGCGAATCTCTTTTCGCACCGTCGCTTTATGTCTGGTGCGGCGACGAACCCCGACCCTGATATTTTTGCCTATTCTGCCGCGACGATCAAAACCTGCATGGACGCCACGATCAAACTAGGGGGCGAAAACTATGTGCTTTGGGGTGGTCGTGAAGGCTATGAAACACTGCTCAACACCGACATGGGACGTGAACGCCAGCAAGCGGGCCGCATGTTACAAATGGCTGTGGACTACAAACACAAGATGGGTTTCAAAGGTGCAATCTTGATCGAACCTAAGCCGCAAGAGCCTACAAAACACCAGTACGACTACGATGTCGCGACGGTTTATGGCTTTCTGAAAGACTTCGGGCTTGAGGACGAAGTGCAGGTGAACATTGAACAAGGCCATGCGATCCTCGCAGGTCATTCGTTCGAGCATGAACTGGCTCTTGCGCGTGAGCTGGGTATTTTTGGCTCAATTGATATGAACCGCAACGACTACCAATCTGGCTGGGACACGGACCAATTCCCGAACAATGTGCCAGAGATGACGCTGGCCTATTACGAAGTGCTGCGCGCTGGTGGATTCAAAACAGGTGGTACGAATTTCGACGCCAAGCTGCGCCGCCAATCCCTTGATTCAGAGGATCTGATCCTTGCTCATGTTGGCGGCATGGACGCCTGTGCAGCGGGTTTCAAAGCGGCGGCAGCGATGTTGGAAGACGGCAAGTTAGAGGCCGCACGTGATGCGCGTTACGCGGGTTGGGAAAGCAAAGCTGGCAAAGCATTGCTCAGCAGTAATCTAGATACGATCCATGATGATGTCGTGGCCGCTGGCCTTGATCCGCACCCGCAATCGGGTCGTCAGGAGCGCTTGGAAAACCTTGTGAACCGCTACCTTTAAGTGTTGTCGTGAAAGCCATCAATCCGCGCGACTTCGTCTTTTGATCCCATGATCACAGGCACGCGCTGATGGTGCGACGTTGGTTTGACATCCAAGATGCGCTGCGTCCCTGTGGATGCAGCACCGCCGGCCTGTTCCACGACGAAGCCCATTGGGTTGGCTTCATACATCAGGCGCAACTTGCCTCCAGTCGCGCGATTGCCGGCATCTTCGGGGTATAAAAACACACCTCCACGCGTCAAGATACGATGGATGTCAGCCACCATCGACGCGGTCCAGCGCATGTTAGTATTTGCGCTGCGTTCGCCGTCCACGCCTGCAAGGCATTCGTTGAAATAGCTGCGGATCGGTTCGTCCCAGAGGCGATAGCGCGAGGCATTGATGGCGAACTCATCAGAGGTCTCGGGGATCGTCATGTCGGGGAAGGTAAGGCGGAACTCGCCTGTGCCTTGCTGATGAGTGAAGCCATTGACGCCATAACCAGTTGTGATGACGAGGGACGTGGAGGGGCCATAGACGGAATAGCCTGCACAAATTTGTTCATTGCCGGGGCGCAGAACGGAGGCTTCATCGTTAGGATCAATCGGCTCTGCGATTCTAACGATAGAAAAGATCGAGCCGACAGAGAGGTTTACATCTAGATTCGACGAACCATCGAGGGGGTCAAAATAGACGATGTAGTCGCCCGCTTTCGTTTCTTTCTTGAGCCAATAGACGTTGTCTACTTCTTCGGACACCAAGGCCGCCACGCGCGAGCAATTGGCGCAGTGACGCACGAACTCTTCATTGGCTATCACATCAAGCTGCTTTTGCGTTTCTCCTTGAATGTTGGTGCTGCCGGCTGCGCCAAGGTTGTTTTGAAATGCCCCGTCACGCACATGGTTGGAAATGATCCGGCAGGCGGTCGCGATGTCTTCGAGCAGAAAAACTAAGTCCTTTTCTAAACCCGAATGACGATAATCGTGTAGCAAGAACTGACGAAGGGTCATTTGGGCTTCTAACATGGTAGGCTCCTTTGAACGGATCGCGTTTGAGAAAGCATTTAACATAAGGGGCAGGGATGTCACCTCTACACTAGGAGGGATCAATTGGCTTGATGATTGGGCAAGCTTCAAAGGCGACCCAAAACGGTGTCATTTTCTCTCTTCGCCGTGGTTAATATTTGTTACTTCGAAGTATATCGCCGTGCGCATCATGCGTGTTTACGAAGGGCTTGTTTTTTCAAATTTTGCCAAAACAGCAGAAAAACCGCGTGAAGAGCTGGACTTGTCAGGTGTCACATATGCGCCCGGTTACATTACGATTGCTAACGTCTCTAAGCGTGCGCACACTGATCCTGAATATGTCATTAGCAATGAGGCCTTTGCGCACGCTTATCACGAGCGCAAGGACGTGCTTTTGCCTATCTTCCCGAACCAGCCCAAGATTGAGAATTTCCTCTTCTACGATGTCGGCTCGGATTAGGGCATTGGTACGAATACAACGCCCGCTGACGTATTAAATTCGGGCATGGAAATCCGAACCTCTGCTGGTTTGGGTGTTGGCTTTGACACCTAACTTGGCAAATTCGAAGCCTATTACGCCCCCTACACCGACAGTATCGCAACTGATGTAAAACAGGATTTCGGCCTAACACTTCGTATTGATTTCTATTAACTTCTGTGGCTGTTTCGATCAAGCGGAGGGGGTGGAGTTCAGCATGTCCGGTTTCGACCACAAAGTCTTGATTTCAAACCTGTCTGCACAAGAACGGCAAACCCTGCTCGCGCAGGATGATTTTCATGGCTTGCGACATTTCGGACTGCATGCAGGCGCTATCTCCTTCGTCGGCGCATTGATCGCTGTTGGCCAAAACCAAATTTCTGTCATTCTGTCGTTTTTGTTGATGTTGTCGCAAGGCATCTTGATCTGCTTCCTGTTCACGACATTACATGAAACTGTGCATCGCACCTCGTTTAAGACGAATGCACTGAACGTTTGGGTCGGCCGCATCTGCGGATTTTTGGTGTTTCTTGGCCCTGACTGGTTTCGCTATTTTCACTTTGCGCATCACCGCTTCACTCATGATCCTGAGAACGATCCGGAGCTGGCTTCGCCCAAGCCTGAAACCTTTTGGCAATATCTGAAATATATGTCTGGTTTGCCTGAAACGAAGGACCGCATCGTGACGCTCTTGCGCAATGCGTTCTGGATCAACGAAGATGCCTATGTCCCTGCGCGCGGCCGTTCGAAAGTTATGCGTGAGGCCCGTGTTCAATTGGCGCTTTACGGCGGTATTGTTGTGGTGAGTTTGCTCTTGCGGTCGTCGATATTGTTCTACGTCTGGCTTTTACCGATCGTGCTCGGCGCGCCGTTTCTGCGCGGCTACTTGTTGGCAGAACATGCGCGTTGCCCGAATGTGGCGTCAATGCTGGAAAACACGCGTACCACGTTGACTAATCGGATCATACGGTTTTTAGCCTGGAATATGCCCTTTCATGTTGAGCATCACGCCTATCCCGCGGTACCCTTTCACAAGCTTCCCGCATTTCATGAACACATTCGTGCGCACATCGTGCATCTTGAAAATGGCTATGTGGCGTTCAACAAAAGCTATGTCGCAGAGGCCTTGAAAAAGTAGTTACTTGACTTCAAAAGGGCGGCAAGCACGTCAGCGCAAGGATCAAGCCAGAATGATTGCCAATCTCATGATGTACGAACGTCCTGAACTTCAGGGTGCACATGCTCGCTTTTGGGATTTGATCCGATCCGCTTTGGCAGACAATGGAATTGCTGCGCCTGAAACGCTCTCGCAGGACGCGGATGCGAATTCCGTTTGGACTGATCCCGAAATGGTTCTTAGCCAGACTTGCGGCATGCCATACCGGCTTTGGCTGCATGGCAAAGTTCAGCTTATCGGCACCCCAGACTATGCTCTGCAAGAGTGTCCTGCGGGTTACTATCGCAGCGCCTTTGTGGTGCATGCAGATGATTCACGTGAGGATCTAAGAGATTATAAAGATGCGATTTTTGCCTATAATCAAACGCATTCTCAATCAGGTTATGCTGCTGCATTCTGGCACGTGAAAGAGCTTGGTTTTTGGTTCGAAAAAACATTCCATTCCCAAGGGCACGTGGCCTCTGCCAAAGCGGTGGCTGAAGGACACGCAGATATTGCGGCGCTTGATGCGCAATCCTGGCGCAATGTTGAACGGTATGAGCCCGTGGCTGCGCGTTTACGCGTGCTTGAGTGGACGACACCAACGCCTGGCTTGCCCTTAATCACTGCGCTTGCTCAGGACAAGGATGCTATTTTTGATGCGGTGGCGCAAGCGATTGTAGCGTTGAAAAATGCGGATAGGGCTTTGCTGGATTTCAAGTGCATCGAGCGCATTCCAGCTGACGCGTATTTGGCGGTTCGCAATCCTGATGAAAAAAACCCGTAAGTCATAACACCCGTGAGGCCTGATACAACATTGTCAGCCTTGTGCTTCAGGATTAGCGATGCGCCATTCGGGATCGCGATCTCGAAGCAGTAAGAGCGTGTTTCCTGGTAGGGATGGCAAATAATAAAAGCGGGATGTTTGAACCGGTTTCCCAGTTGCCCTCCATAGCGGCGACTTTGGCTGGTTGGTATTCCAAATTGTTGAGACACATGCATGTGTCCACGGCCTGGTTCAGTTATGAACCCTCTGATCCCTAGGTAGATGCTTTTGCAAAATGACATGCCAATGCGACAAAATGTGCAAGCACTTTTGATGAGGGCGGGCCTAGCCGAAATAGCTTTGCGCAAGTTTCGTGTAATCGGAATAAAGCATATCCACAGGAAAGTTAGAGCCGAACATGCAACGATCCGCTCCTAATTGATTTAAGCAGATCTCGATGACGGGTCTGATCGCGTCCACACGCGATTCATGATCGAACATCCCAAGACTGGAGAGCTTGCAGGTTACATTTTCAAGCTCTGACAGATGTTTTAGAGCACGCGCATACGCGCGAAGCCCTGCGCGACTGCGATAGTGCGGCGATCCTGCATGACAAAGAGCGATTTTAGTGTCGCTTGCTTGCGCTGCGATTTTTCCCATCTGCGGCATAATTTCGGGAATGATTTGTAAATCAAAGGATAAGCCACGCGCACCCGCAAGCTTTAAACCATTCAAAAACGACTATGAGTGCAACAACTCGTTTGTTCCAGTTTGCGCGTCCTCGCCGGGGGGCACGACCAACGATCTGACGCACGCAGCGCACAGTAGACAGTGTTTGGAACTGATCCAATTGCGCCGCCAGAATAGGCGCTGTTAGATCGCAAAAAACCACCTGCACCATGGGCCACTACGGGTCCACATCCGCCACGCTCTGCACCCATTGGGCTGCGTCCCACGCGTCGGCTGCACCAACTTGAATATGCACAGATTTACCAACCCCATGTGCCGCCGCATCCGTGCTGAATTCGTCCAAAAGATAATTGCGTTGGATTGCCAAAAAACCGCTCAACCCCTTGTGCGTTGAGCCATGGGTATTCAATCGCACTCAAGTCCCAAAGGTGATGGTGTGCATCTACGCGTATCATATGCTTGTCCGTTTAAGGTTAGCGAGAATGTTGATGCCCAACTGATTTGAGGTATGCAGCAGATCAATGAAAATCCAGTTCTCTTTCAACTTGTCCACTTTACAGCGATACATATCGATCACGCGAAATTCACATTTTGTATCGCTGGGGGGAGACCCATGCAGCCTCCCGTCGGCTTGGCGGTGAAGTTCGGCCACCCAAAGAAACCACTGTAGTTACCTTCCGCGATGCGCGCGATGTGGCCTGTGCCGGATCGTTCACTAAACGCCGCGCGAAAGGGGATTGCGTGCTGTTTGGCATAACGCTCAATCGTGTAGGTGGCACCGATGCCAGCGGGTCCCCACCAGATCATATCGTCATGCCAAGTGCGCGCGAGCTCTTCTTCGATGGGCGAACCGCTTTGCCAAGTTCCAAGATCACCGATCATCGCATCCATTGTGCATTGGCCTTCGCTTGGATCTGCATTTTGAATGAGCAATGCTTCGTGTGGGGCAGGACCCGGTTGCACCATATGTGCCGCCGTTTGCCAACCGAACGGATCATAGCCCGCCTGGATCATTAGATGCGGGATATCAAAATAAAATGCTGTGTCGCCGATCTTGCCATCTTCTACTTTGTGAAACTCTGCATAGCGCAGCATCACCATTTTGTCCGTCGGTTGAATGCCCAACCATTCGATATCAAACAGACCCATTAGGTGGCCCATCGAACTAACCCAGACAAAATTGTCGCCATCCACATGATTGCTGCCCGCGATGAAAACACCCATGCGCCGTTGAAGGCTAGTCACGGATCGGCGAAATGGTCGCCAGAACAGACGCGCGACTTCCGTTGCGTCGGTTTGCATGTGAAACGGATGAAACGCTCGCCAAGTGTAGCTTTCGGATGTGTAGCGTTAGAGCACGTTCGCAAGCTCTGCGCCGTCCGCTCGACCCAAGGCGTCGTAGCATTCAAGAACAAGGCGTTTCTCTGCTTAAAAATCGGTCACAGGCTATCTTTTGGACTGTCGCCTCCTTGATTTGCTGAAGCATCGCTTTGGCAATGTCCATCACTATTGCGTTCGTATGCAAGCGCGAAGAAACGACTTTTCAATTGCCAGCGTGGCTCGTTATGATCCGTCTCATAGATACGCGAAATAAACAGCAGACTGGACCCGACATGACAGAGACCTCAGCGAAGCGTCGTGCAGCGGATCATCTTGTTGATCTATTGATAGCACAGGGCAGCACGCATGTGTTTGGTGTTCCCGGAGAAAGCTATTTGCCAGTTCTTGATGCGTTGCACGACCGCATAGACGACATTGAATTTATCACTTGCCGTCAAGAGGGAGGCGCTGCGATGGCAGCGGATGCGCATGGTAAACTCACGGGACGTCCGGGCATTTGCATGGTGACACGCGGACCCGGTGCGACCAACGCGAGTGCTGGTTTGCATGTAGCGTTTCAGGACAGCACACCGATGATCCTTTTCATCGGTCAAGTTGCGCGCGACATGACAGAGCGTGAAGCGTTTCAAGAGCTGGATTATCGGCGTATGTTTGGTCAGGTCGCAAAGTGGGTGGCAGAGATTGATGATCCGACCCGCATTCAGGAATTCGTCTCACGTGCGTATCGCACGGCGCTGTCGGGTCGCCCTGGACCAGTGGTTTTGACGCTGCCAGAAGACATGCTCTACGATGACGTTGTCGTGCCAAACCCGCCACGTCGTGTCACGACACCGCGCTTTCAACCCAGCCCTGATGCTATGGAAGACTTGCGCACACGTTTGGCCGCTGCGAAGAAACCGATGATTATGGCAGGTGGTGGCGGGTGGAGCGCGACGGGCATTGCTGCCCTTCAAACCTTCGCAGAGCGTCAGAATCTTCCTGTCACCGTTTCGCTGCGTGCACAAGATGTGATTGACAATGATCATCCCAATTACGTTGGGCATTTTAGTGTGGGCCCGACACCTTACTTGAAAGAGGCATTGGCCGAAACCGACCTGCTGTTAGCATTCGGTCCGCGCTTGGGGGAAATGACAACACAGGGCTATTCATGGTTGACCCCACCTGTTCCCGCGCAAGGTTTGATTCATGTTTTCCCGCAAGCTGAAGAGTTGGGCCGCGTGTATGAACCCACGCTTGCGCTGGTCTCTGATCTAGAGAGCTTTTGCTGCGCTGTCGCCAATTGGGAACCGATTGCGAATGATCGCTTTAGTGCGCGAACGAAGACCTTACGCGCTGCATTTGAAAATTACATTTCCCCCGCTGCAATCCCTGATGATCCGCTTGCCCCTATGTTTGCGCATCTCGCAAATACGCTGCCAGCAGATGCGATTTTGTGTAACGGGGCGGGTAATTATGCGGCGTGGTTGCATCGTTTTTACAAATATCGCAGCGCAGGTTCGCAACTTGCACCAACCTCTGGCTCGATGGGTTATGGTCTGCCCGCAGCGGTCGCGGCGGCTGCCACTGAACCCGAGCGCGAAGTTTATGCCATCGCAGGGGATGGCTGTTTTATGATGTCCTGCCAAGAGCTCGCGACGGCGGCGCATCACAATCTGCGCCTGACGGTGATTGTCGTAAACAATGCGCGCTACGGCACAATTCGGGCGCATCAAGAACGCGAATTTCCGGGGCGTGTCTCTGGGACCGATATGATCAACCCGGATTTCTGCAACTTCGCGCGCTCTTTTGGGGCGCATGCAGAACGGGTCGAGGCTTTGGAAGGATTCAAGGCGGCGTTGAGCGCCGCACGAGCGCGCGGTGGCATCAGCTTGATTGAAGTGACACACGATCCGCTGCTTATCGCACCGGGTAAATGGCTAACCTAAGACGTTGAATATTGACTCGGTCGGCTCGTCCTGCTCGGTACTTAGGTGGTTCGGCTTGTGCCCTGCCAACATCGCGCGGGCGCGGGTGTTTGCACGGCTCCAAGCATCTTCTGCACCGGCTTATTCCCATGTGCGAGCTTGGGGTAGTGATAATCGCGCTCCATCGCGGCATGTGTCTGGCCTGAACCTAGAAAATGCCCGCCCCCAAAGATCGCGTTGCAAATAGTATCATAGCCGAGGTTCTCTTCGCTCACCTCAATGCCACGCAGCGCGCGATAGGTCATCGCGTGCATGTCATCGCTCAAAATGAATGCTTCAAAACTCGCACCCAAAAGAGCAGCTGTCATTCCGGAGCTTTCATAGATTAAATTGCCCCCTGCAAGGGCCGCCGCGAGTGAGTTCATACCCTTTTCGACGCCATATTGGGCGTCAATCTCTTTGGTGTCAGTCGTTGAGGCCGCGATACCTGAGGGCAGGCCAAGCCAATTGGACAATTGCGCTGATGCCGCTTTCAAAAGCGTTGTTTGACCACCACCTACCGCAAATGCGCCACTGCGTAGATCGATCACTAAGGGCCAATTGGAAAAGATCACCGGATAGCCTGGAGAAATAATGTTGACCATCACCAAGCTCGCCAATGTTTCGGCTAGTGGTTGCGCTAAAAAACCCGCCAATGTGGCCGGGGCCGTCGCGCCCACCTGTGCGGCCGTGATGCATGAGATTGGGATATTATGTTCGATGCATTTATACACAACACTGACTGCGCCTTCGCCAAAGCGCTTTGGTGAAATCACGGGGCTGATGTGGGTCTTCACAAAAGGCCGTTTGGAAAATTGACCGACGCCCCCAGCCGCGATATCGAACATTTGTACAATAGGGTCGACGTTTTCGGCCAATGTGAAGGCCGTTGCCACAGTCTTCGTAGTGTTGCTTCAGCAAGGCATAGGCGGTCGCCACATCTAGATTGAAAGGGTCGGGGACATCCGTGGTGATGCAACAGCGCGTAAACCATGCGACATTATCAAGCGTATTTTGCAAGCGTGTGAAATCATGCAGATCAACCAAGGAGGAGGAGCGATACAGTCCGCTCCCCAGATCAAGCGTGTTAACCGTTACCCCGCCTGTTTCGAAGTAGACCTTGTCACCACCGACCTCGATTGAGCGGTTGGGATCACGCCCATGCAATGTGAAGCGCTTCTTGGCTTTCGCAATCGTGTCTTCAACCAGTGCATTCGGAAGGCTACTACGGTCGTTGCCGAGATCATGCGCACCCGCCGCGATCAGATCGTGCCAAAGCCGCTTGGGCACTTCGCCCATGCCCAGATCGCTGAGCAAGCGCAGGGCAGTATGTTAGATGTTGTTGAGATCAGCCTCGCTTAAAGGGCGAT
>Ga0206127_1005762_pt1 | contig 10323 bp, 9 predicted proteins | sample Helgoland_Spring_6_FD_148646 | JGI IMG/M metagenome (GOLD analysis project Ga0206127, IMG submission 148646) | Pelagic subsurface seawater microbial communities from Kabeltonne, Helgoland, North Sea - Helgoland_Spring_Bloom_20160419_1 | ecosystem: Environmental > Aquatic > Marine > Epipelagic ...
CAGCCCCAAGAGACCTTCGAGAGCGGAATTGTTAAAACCGTAGAGTGGTATTGCGAATGACAGCCGTATTCTCTAATGGAGACACTCACGCAAGGAATTCAGAGCACCTATCCTGTCATCCCGAGCGTCATATTCTGTCATCCCGAGCGAAGTCGAGGGACCTCCCCCAGAATGGCACCCAAACCCAAAAAAAGACTACCCCTTTATTGGCACAACCGACCCCAATGCTCTATGACTTAGCCTTGGGAAATACAGCGACTAGCCAGATCAAATGCCGCAGACACCATAAGCAAAAATGACAGCCAGTTTCAAAGGAGAACCTGTGCAAAACCCGACTCAAACACAGCAACTACATGATGATGAAATCGATCTGCGAGAACTCTTCTCAGTCCTTTGGGCGGGCAAGAAACTCATTGCTGCTGTCACAAGCTTGTTTGCAGTTGTCTCGGTAATCTATGCGCTGAGCTTAGCCAATGAATACCAATCCTCAGTTGTCGTCGCACCGGCCGAGTCTGGTGGATCCACCTTGGGCAACATGGCCGGCCAGCTTGGCGGGCTAGCCTCACTCGCCGGAATTAATATTGGTGCTGGTGAAAACACTGAAACCTTAGAAGCCCTAGAGATTATGCAGTCCTGGGGCTTTATCGAAGAATTTATCGAAGCCAACAACTTGCAGGTCCCCGTGTATGCAGGGGAGGGGTGGCATAAGGTCTCTAACAGTCTAAAGCTGGATGATGAGCTTTATGATGCAGAGTCTAAGACCTGGCTGATTGAGGATGAGGACAGTGGCGAGCAACGCCCACCCAGCAGCTGGGAACTGTTTGAAGAGTTCGACAAAAAAGTCACTGTGTCTCAGGACAAAACATCAGGCCTGATAAGCATTAGCGTCGAGTACTATTCACCCCAGCTAGCCAAGCAGTGGGTGGAGCTTTTTGTCCGTTCCATTAACGAGCATATGCGTGACCGAAAACTACAGCAGGTCAATCGCAACATAGAGTATCTCACGGCACAGGTTGAGAAGACCGCTATTGCTGGTATGCGCGAAGTGTTTTATCAGATTATTGAAGAGCAGACTAAGTCGAAGATGTTGGCTGAAGCCAGTCCAGAGTATGCGTTTGTGACGGTGAGTAAGGCTATGAGTGCTGAGCAAGAGTCGAAGCCTAAGAGAGCGTTGATTTGTATTTTGGGCTCATTGTTAGGTGTAATACTGTCTCTGTTCTTCGTGCTAGTTCCCCATTTTTTGAGACACAAATCACTGTAAAAAATACGACTAATGAAATCAAAAATACTATTACCGATGGGAATGATTTCGAACCATTCCCATCACTGTTGTAAATTCAAAATCTGGAAACAACTGTGTCCAAATAAAGCATAGATCACGCGCTTGTGATGGCGAGATTCTGTGCTAGAGTTTTAGTAGTATTCAGCTAGTGAAAAGGCTTATTTAGCCGTCTGACATAAAGGCGTTGCGGTAGCTTGCCTAGTATAAAAATCGTCACTATATAAATCAAAATATGGGGAAAAATTCAAATTAAGTCGCTCAAATTCCTGAAAAGCAATCTACTTATGTCTCAGGGAGAATTCGCGAAGGATTTGGGTATCAGTTTAGGAAAACGCATTATGTCGTGGAGCTCTAGTAAAGCTTGGGTGGCTGAAATTGAATAATTTTCGCCTATTTACTCTGTCAAAAAGGGACAGCTGAAAAGTCCGGGCTGACAGTCAGGTTCCTTATTAGTAAGCAGGCCGAATACACAAAGCTACGTGCGGACATAGATTAATTGATGGTAGAGGTGAAAAATACATCAACTGGGCACAAACGCTGATCTTCACCAACATATTGTTGCTAAAAATACCAACCTAATGTGAGTCGATAGGAACACTGCCTGTCACTTATCCACAGTCGGCAGTACCTAGATAACAAATCTGTACATCAATGCTTCGGAGGAATATATTTGTCAAACATCCTTATTCTACATGGTATCAATTACTATAACGCTGGAGATCACGGGATATTGCTGTCAATGCTCTTGGCCATCTGGAAACATCAGCCTGCTGTAAATATAAAAGTTGCGTCACCATTCTTGGCGCATATGCAAACTGATGGAGACTATATTACAGCTGTTAAAGAGGGCTTTGAGGGTCAATATCCAGAAGAAATCCCGGACCTATATCAGCTCCCTGTAGGGCAGCGTCGGAAGCTTAGGGTGTTGGCATACGGATTAAAAGTGGTAGGCTTTACTGCCCTTTTAACATGTATGCCATATGAAGTCCGAAAAATTCTTGCTAAATCGACTAAGTTCAGCAAAGAGCTATTGCATACGGATCTCGTGTTAAGTAAAGGGGGGGGCTTTCTACTAGATCGCGGAACGAGTTACAAAATACCTACACACCTACTTACTATTTGGATCGCAATCCTAATGAGAAAAAAGGTGGTGATATATGCCCAGACAATTGGACCATTCGATGGCAGGTTAAGCAAAAAAATTGCCCAGTTTGTCTTGAAGCGAGCTACGTTAGTTATGGTTCGCGACGTCTACTCCAAAGACTATGCCGAAACCAAACTAGGGCTAGAATCAACAAAGGTTTGTCTGACAGCCGATTCTGCATTTGCGTTGAGTACGCGAATAGGGATGCCTAGGTCAGTTAGAGGAATCCGGGTAAAAAGTCCGAATCAAATGAAAAGAATCTGTATAACTCTAGTATCTCCAAAATTCTCAGGATTGCATGGCCAGAAGTTCGAGAATAACTACTGTTCAATGATCGCTTCCGTTGCGAGCCAGTTGGTTGAGAAAAAATACTCTGTGATTTTCATTCCTCACCTAGAGTCGGGAGGCAACAGTGACCGGATATTAGCTCAAAAAATTCTTAAGCTATGCCCTGCTTTGGCCCGCGAAGATATCGAAATACTACCCCCAGTAAACCCTTTAAAGATTATCGAGACAATGGAAGATTGTCTTCTAGGAATTTGTTCACGCATGCATTCTATGATCTTCGCTATAAACGCCAGAATTCCTTTTTTAGGCCTTTCCTATCTGCCCAAGTCTGACTCTATGCTTAGTGAAGCGGGGCTAAATAGCTGGTCATTATCTCTCTCACAGTTAGCATCCGGGGATTCACAGGTAGGTGCTGAAAAAATGTTGTCAAAAATTGAAGATATTTTAGTCAATATTGATGAGAGTTATGACTTAGCCATATCGGCAAATCATTATTTCACGTCCCGCTCAAAAACTAATATAGATAAAATAAGCCCATTTCTTAATGGAACACCTACAGTCACTAGCTAAATCAATAATACGGGGTACAGACATTGCTGCATATAAAAGACCAACTCGAAGTTACTAAAGACGATTTAGTTCGAGAGTTTAGTGTTGGGGCAAAATCCCTATCTTTGGATCAAATAACGAGGCAAAATTTGCAATGCCTACTTGCTGAATTTGATGATCGACAAGAAGAATACTGGTCAACGCTGAGCCAGCTAAATACGATTTTTCAGGGTGCAGGTGTAACCCTAAAGACAATAAAGTCGTTGAGAAGCTATCCATACATTGACAGTAATGTTGATATCATTGTTGATAAAGCAGACTGGCGAATGTTGAGCGCGGAAATTCAACGCAAAGTTTGGCGCAAGCCAACTATTGGAGAGTTTTTAGAGCAAACCTCTATTGAACCTTATAAATTAAAATACCAACCGCTTAAAAAAGGACTAGTTGCTGCCCATTTTTATGGTGGTATTCGATGGCGCTACTGTACCCCATTTAACCTCAAAAACTTTGACCCAGCACTTTTATGGAGAGAGGTGCCAATTCCCTCGAGTGCAGATATTAGTGCCACTTCTATCCCGACTATAACTGTACCTACTCATGAACTTGATATTGCGATTCAATGCGCGCACATAGCTACAGAGAATTATCGGATAACCTTAGGTGAAATAATACACATCGATTCGGTACTTAATAGTCCGGATTTTGATCACGATGTATTACAGGCTATATCAAATGATCTCGGTCTCAGCCGCTGCGTCAAAGGGATATGTGAGATAGCAAGGGCCGAACGTGATAGCAGTAAGGCGGGTGAGTTACCTGCCAAGCCACGGCAGTTAAGTTTCCTATTTATGCTTCGAGTCCACCTGGACTACGGACTTAATAATGGCATATTTGGATTATTTCGGGCGATGACCTCTTTACTTTGGTTTCCGGTGATGAGGATGGGAAGACTCATTCTAGGACGATAGTGTGAGTCATGGGTGGACGCCCACAACTATGAGGATTCTCTAACATTGACCTTAACAGTACTTAAAATAGTTGCTGAGGGGCATCGATAAGATGATTATGCCGTTCTTTACGGTCCTATCAGTCGTGTGTCTTATTGCAACCTTGCTAATAATCTCACGGAGCTTTGGAAGTAAATTATTTCTAGTTACGTCGCTCGGAGTTATACTTAAGCTCTCCGTAGGATTAATAAATTCTATCTATGGCCCCCTCCCTGGGGCAGATGTTGACGCTTTGGCTTTTGAGCAAACTGCCATATTATTAGCGCAAAGTTGGCATCAGGGCGGTATATCGTTTCTGGAGTTTACACATCGATATGCCTATTCGAATTTTCTTGCGTTGTTGTTTTTTGTGGATGGGAACTCTCTGTTGCTAGTGCCCCTAGTAAATACAATGATTACAACATTTGCAGCCTATAATGTTTATAAAACGGCAATAGTCTTAAGGATTCCGAAAGATAAGATTGCCATTATTGCCTTGTTTTTAAGTCTAAATCCGATAATTCTATTATATTCTGCCGTACCCATGCGTGAAGCTCCGATCTACGCATTGCTGACCTATTTTTTCAGGGTGCTTGTCAGTCAAAAAAGACACCCCATAACACTCATTAACCCGAGTCTCCACATTGTCATAGCCTGCTGTGCGTATCTCCATATAGGACTTTTGTCACTATATTTCGTACTTTTATTCTATTCACTGGATTTACGAGTTGAATTTAAAAAAATTTTTCGACTTAGAAATCTACTATTAGTTCTTATGCTGGCAAACGTAGATTTCGCGATTACTTGGATATCGGACCTCATAGATATACCGCGTTTATCCCAGCTTATCGATTCAGATGATGAAACCATTACATTTGACCAAGTGAAAGAAGTGCAAGAATTCAAATCGCGGGGCGAGGGAGCATATACGTACCCTGATATCGCAACTGGAAGTAGCGTCATTGATATTGGGCTAACCGCAGTTTATATGACATTAAGGCTAATATTTTCTCCATTTTTATGGGAAATACACTCATTTAATCTTGCCACTTTGGTGAAGCTGTTGGATATCATAACTACTGCCACTTTACATATATTTGCAATCAGGGGCATTGCTAGGGGGGATAAGCATTCTTATGGAGGTTTTCTATACGCATCATACTTTTTCCTTTCACTAATCTTTGGTATGAATACTGTTAATGATGGCGTTGCATTAAGGCATCGAACGAAGTTTGTTTGGATTCTTGTTTTAGCTGCTATCAGCGGGATGTCCCGTGAGCCAAAGAAGTAGGGCGCATAACTATATCGGAGTTAAAGTATATGGTAACAATAATTGCAATAACCGGAATTGATGGAACTGGAAAAACAACATCTTCAAAGAGCCTTAAGATTGCTTTGGAAGATCAGGGCTATAAGGTGGACTACAAGCATCAATTCCATAGTGTGTTTGCCACGATTATCAACTCAATTAAAGGTTTACGACTTAGGTTTCTCAGCGCCGGATCGAGTAGTACTAATGCTTCATTAGCTTTGCCCTCCAATCCCCGCTCAAGATTTATGAAGATCAAAAAATATTTAGCCTACTGTTACTTACTGCTAAAGGCGGTTCAAACCAATTTTCACTACATATCCAGTAAGAAAATCATTATTTATGACCGCTTTATGTTTGATGACTTTGTCAGATTCCAGCAAAGATATCAGTTGAGCGCTAACTTCTTAGGAGTCATCGACCGTTTGGTATTGAGGCCGGATATACTAATTATGCTGTCCGGAGACGCTAAGAAAACCTATGAGAGGCAGGTGGATGTCGACAGTTCTTATGAAGGATATATGGAGAAATTACAAATCCATAATAGGGTTATGTCTGGACTAAAAGCTAGGGGCTACAATACAGTTTCTATCGATACTATAAAATCACCGACGGCTGATGTAGTGAGTACTATTGTTGTGGCAGCCGAAAAGGTTTTTCGGTGATTATCTCTAATGCAAGGTCAGTACTTGAAAAAGCCCAGTTGAGGAGAACCGTTGGGCTGTGCTGCGAAATGGCAGTGCAGGTGGTCAAAAAAGCTTCTGGATATACCGGGATTGATTTAAAACTTGACTGCCTTTTACTTGAGAACCGCAACAGCGCTTGTTTTAAAGTTCTTGGTGGAGGTTTAGCTAATATTCTAAAGATTAATAAAAACCCAGGGTCGGGAGAGGTTTTTCGTTCAGTGCAGCGAATGGAGCAGCTAAGTTCGGGTCTAACTGTAGCTAAATTCAGTATGCCCAGTGTTCTTTATGTTGATAAGCAGACTGATGCGGTCATTATGGAGTTCATTGACGGTTTTAGGTTGGACCTGTTACTTGCAAGTCAATACAGGTGTGACGACTTAAACCAATATATCGTTAAAGCCGCTCATTCTCTCAGTGCTCTGCATACTGTTAAAAGTGGCTTGCCTGAAGCCGCCAGGCTGGATACGCATCGAGTCGAGATTGAGCAACTAGCCGACATCTTTCCAAACTTTATAGAGAGACATTATCGTTCTCTAGAGTCTTTGGCTGAGCTAGATGAATCGAGTGGAGCGGTTATACATGGCGATTTCTCCCCAAAAAATCTTATTTATTCGGTGTCCGGCGGCCTTTTTTTTCTTGATCTTACGTCAGACTCTCTGAAAGGATCGCCGTTAAGGGACTTGGCGGTCTTTAAGGTCGGTGTGGCTAGGTCTCTATTCTCACATAGAAATCTTGGCTTCTTTAATCGGACCTCGAGAGGAGAGGCTTTCTTCGAAATGTTCTTGCTAGCCTATTTAGATGCGGTAGGGTTAACCATATCTCAGAAAAATATGTATAAAAATGTCCTAAGTTTGTACGAATTGGTGAGGCTTGGGGAAATGAAAATTTGGCTCGATGGTTATGAACAGTTTGGCGAAAGATTTAGGGGCCGCTTTAAATCTGTCGTTGGTAACTATTTCGTAAGAGAGCGATTAGCAGAGTTAGGAAAAAAATTATCATGAAAATTTCAGGCTATCAAATATAATGGCGCCTTCTACGGTTGAGGAGAATGCCGGGGTAAGAAAGATTTCCTCGGTAGGCATCATTGGTAACGCCGCATTTACCATGATTAAGTTTAGAGGAGAAATGATTAGATTTCTATCAGGTAAGGGTCTTGATGTGTATTGTTTTGCGCCGGACTATGATCTTACTGCAAGGGAGGAGGTAAGGAGTCTTGGCGGTATTCCGGTTGGCTACAGATTATCTAGGACCAAGATTGGTATTTTTGATGGTATTTTTTCGGTATTCGATTTGTCTAGGAGACTTAAGCAGTATCGAATAGACTTAGTTTTTTCATACTTCATTAAACCCATACTTGTCGGTAATTTTGCTGGTTTTCTTGCAAGAGTACCGCTAAGTTACTCGATGATTGAAGGTCAGGGCTCTATTTTCAGTGACAATGAGGTGCCGAGATTTAGGAAGTCGGCTTTACAGATACTAATTAAGATATTGCTTTTTTTCGCCTTACGTATGTCGTCCAGGATATTCGTATTAAATGATTCCGACTTTAGATTTTCTGAAAAGCTATTGTTCAATCGAACCGATAGCATCGTCAAAATATCTGGGATTGGTATGGACGTAGACTATTATTTCCCCCACGAGGAGAAATCTAACTCTGTTAGGTTTGTTTTTTGTGGCCGTTTACTTGTTAGCAAGGGTATTAGAGAGTTTGCTCAAGCGGCGATGGAATTGAGAGCCCTTAATTTCGATTGTGAGTTTATCGTGATTGGTGAGGTTGATGATAATATTGAATCTATTCAGAGGGAAGAGTTACAGGAATGGCATGATAGTGGCGTCATTCAGTGGGTTGGTTTTCAAGGTGACACTCGGCCTTTTTTTCATAGGCATACAGTTCTTGTGTTGCCAACATACTATCCTGAAGGGCTACCTCGGACTATACAGGAATCTTTTGCTATGGCGTGTCCTGTTATAACAACCGATGCTCCAGGGTGCGGCGAGTATATTGAAGAAGGGCGGACTGGTTATGTTGTACCTGAACGTAACGCCGATGCAATAGTTGCTGTGTGCAGGCTTCTTATAGAAAATCCTACAACTATTTTGAAGATGGGCACTGCTGCGCGTGAATACGCAGTATCGAACTTCGAAGTATCAAAAATAAATAGTGATATCTTTTGTGATATATAAGCTAGAGAAATTAGGAGATATTACTATATTATAATTAATTAATTGATCGATTTATTATTAGTTAATAAGTATTTTATTTATAAGAGTTAATTTGGGTTATATTTTTATAAATTAACGTAAAGTCAGGGGGTTAATGTTATTAAGTCAATTAGTATGAAGCTGGGTTATTCAACGGCAATAGTTGATCAGGTGGTTTTAGCCGGTGCTTCAGCGATCAGTTTTATTGTGCTAGCAAATTTTATTAGCTTAGAGCTATATGGTAATTTAGCTACATTATATTCATGTGTTATTCTTTTTCAGATGTTGACCAATGCAGTTTTTGGTGATGCTTTTGTAATAAAGGTTCCCAGCATAGGTCTTAGTAAAATTAATAGCTATTTCATATTCGTTTTAAAGTTAATACTTATATCATCGATTGTAATTTGTTTTCTATTGATCGTGCTTTATATGTTGTTCTGGCCCGTACAATCACTTCGTATAACTGACTTTTTGGTTACTATTATTTCAGCTGTTATGTTTTCATTGTTTATGTTTTCTAGGAGACTTTGTTACTCTGCTAATCTAAATTATTACTCATTGCTTGGGTCGTTGATCTACTGCTCCTCTTATTCTATGTTTCTCGTCTTCTGTTATCTTTTTCTAAACCTTACGGTAGCCACTATTTTAGGCAGTCTTTGTTTGGCGTCTCTAGCGGCCTTTTTATTCGTCGTGGTTAAGACTGGCGTGGTTAAGGATTTCCGAGTTGGAAAGATGGATGAGGGTATTTTAGTTCGGCTCCGTGAATTTCATTGGCGTTATGGTAGGTGGGGTTCTCTATCGGGTATCTTTAAGTGGATCCCCGATAATTTTTTGTACCTTTTATTAGCTCTCGGTGGTGCATCTGAAGGGGTCGCGATTTTTAGGATGGCGTCGAATATTATAATGCCTATCCGGCATTTGATTGTTGCCTTAGTGAACGTTATGTTACCGAAGTTTTCAATGCGGGCATTTACTAATCACAATAGCGATAGTATGGCTGAGATTCTGAAGATACTGGGCGTGTTCGGTCTTTTAAACCTGGTATTAATTATGATTTTTGACGCATATGGCGCTGAGATTTTGGGATTATTGTACATTAGTAGTCATGTTGAACAGGTGATGAGCGTTTTAGATATTTTGGTTTGGGTTCCGACGCTTGGTGCTGGTTACGCCTTTGTTGCAGTTTTTCTGAAATCTCATAATAAAATCAAGACAGTATTTTATATTGCATTAGTTGGTGCCTGCACCACTGTCTTTGGCGGGTTTGCCTTGATTAGAGACTTTGGTGAGGTAGGCGCAGCATTTTCTCTTCTAGCATCCATCGGTATCATGCTGATGCTAGGCAGTTATGCCATTTTTCGTCAATCTAGGCAATAGTATTCTGAGTACTTTGTGCTGGCCATTTGTAATGACCAGCGCCATTGTTGGTATTTGGTTTTTAGCGATGCTAGGACCTAGTATCGGTAATTGTGGGAGGCCGATTGTTAGCAGTGAGTTTTGAACCCTTTGAACTAGCGGCCCGGCTTTCCAGCGCTAAACCTTCTTATAGTCTTCGCAAACCGAAACGCATGCTTAAAGATAAACTCAAAATACAGTCCAAACACCAACACAAACAAGCCAAAGGACACTACCTCACTCTGAGGCCATACTCTCTCCAGAAAGATCCCAATTCCCGCTAAAACACTCGCTGCCAACACAATTGCCATCAACGCTTGACGTTGATTAAAGCCTGCGCGCATCAAAATATGGTGCAGGTGAGTGCGGTCGGCATGAAACGGCGACTTTCCTTTGCTGACGCGCCTAAACATAGTGCTGGTCATATCCATCAGCGGAATAGCGACTAGCCACAGCGCCGTTGCCGGTTTGATCACTGCATC
>Ga0206127_1005766_pt1 | contig 10316 bp, 11 predicted proteins | sample Helgoland_Spring_6_FD_148646 | JGI IMG/M metagenome (GOLD analysis project Ga0206127, IMG submission 148646) | Pelagic subsurface seawater microbial communities from Kabeltonne, Helgoland, North Sea - Helgoland_Spring_Bloom_20160419_1 | ecosystem: Environmental > Aquatic > Marine > Epipelagic ...
ATATATCATGTCCATTATTTTTTAGTTCTAAAGCTAACTCGTGAAACATTTTGGCCGCAACATTAGTACTATCTGGCAAGTAATCATCAATAATTAATAATAATTTCATAGCGTAAATGTCATTTAATAGACAAATTAAAATAAATCATATTGAGAATAAATGTTTTTTTTATTCTTTATCATTGATATCATTTCCTTAATCATTTCGTCAAAACTTGGGATAGTAAAATTTAATTCTTGACGATTATCTTTAAAACTTTTATTTAATATTTTTTGGTCAGATGGATGTATTAAGATATTTTTATTTGTGTGTTTTTTCATTAATCGCAATAATGTGAATTTATCTATTGATTGATTATTGGTAACGTGGTAAAGACCTGTAATTTCATTATTAATAGCCCAACTAACAACTCTTGCTAATATTGGTGTTGTTACACCGGACCATATAGCTTTTGTAAAACCTTTAATTTCGACTTTCTGAGTCATAAACCAATGGAATAGCTCCTCACCATCTGGTTTTAATTCGGGTCCAATTACAGAAGTTCTTAATGTTAAATGTCTGTCATTAATTATTTCACCTAACCCTTTGGTTTTAGCATAAGTATCTTTCCCATCCTTAAAATCAAATTCATTGTATGGAGTAGTTTTCTCTCCTGAAAAAACGCAATCTGTTGATATATGGATTAATTTACAATTTATTTCATCTGCTAATTTCATAAGCATATGAGGCATATACGCATTAATATAAATAGCATTTTCTGGATTTTGATTTGCTCCATTAATTAAAATTCCAATACAATTTACAATAATGTCAGGTGAAATAGATTTGATGTTATTTACAAATATATCATGATTTCTTACATCACATAAAATAGTTTGATCATTTAATTTTTTCCTATATGCAATATTGAATAATTGATAGTTATCATTATCATCTAAATAGTTAAATACTTGATGACCAATTAAACCTGTTGACCCTAAAACTAATACCTTTAACTTCATTTATATTTCTTTATGCCAAACTGTTCTATTAATATAGTCTGTGTAGGATAAAATAATTCTTAATATCTTTTTTGAAACATTTGTAGCAGAGTAATCTTTAACTTCGTTAATTACTCTTTTCTTTTCATTATTATGTGAGACTGCAACACCAACAGCTTCAAGAACTCTATTTTTGTTTAATCCAGACATAATAACTGTAGTTTCATCCATCCCTTCTGGTCTTTCGTGGGCTTGTCTAATAGTTACAGCTGGTAAATTCAAAATAGAACCTTCTTCAGCTATAGTACCACTGTCTGATATAACACAAAAGGCATTCATTTGCAGATTATTATATTCATGAAAACCATAAGGCTTAGAAAAGCGTATTAATCGGTTTTTACTTTTATATCCAATCTCTTCTAGTTTATTTCTTGTTCTTGGATGGGTAGATATAATAATTGGCATCTTATACTTTATAGTCAAAGCTTCTATAGAGTCCAATAGGTCTTTAAAATTTTTAGGCGAATCAACATTTTCTTCTCTGTGAATACTCATAACAATATAACCTTTGATATCTAATTTTTCTTTAATTAAAATATCACTAGAAAGTATCTTGTCCATGTTGGCATTTAGTACTTCTGTCATTGGAGAGCCAGTTTTTATTATCGTTTCTGGCTTTATACCTTCGGCAATTAAATAGTCTCTGGCTTGTTCCGATAATGGTAAATTAATATCACTTAAATGATCAACAATCTTTCTATTTACCTCTTCTGGAACTCGTTGATCAAAACACCTATTACCTGCTTCCATATGAAAAATTGGTATTTTTCTCTTTTTTGCAGGTATTACACTTAAACAACTATTTGTATCACCATACACTAATAAAGCGTCAGGTTTGATTTTAACTAAAATTTTATCTGCTTTAGCTATAATATCACCAATTGTTTCAGAAGGAGAACCTTTAACGGCCTCTAAGAAATAATCAGGAGTTCTTACGTTTAGTTGTTCAAAAAACAATTCATTAAGTTCGTAATCATAATTTTGACCAGTATGTACAATTATATGATTGGTATGTTTATCGAGCTCTTTCATAACTTCGCTCAACTTTATAATTTCTGGTCTAGTACCTACAATTGTCATTACAGTTATTTTCTTCATAACAGTATTTAATTAATTTTTAAAATATTCTTCTGGAAACCTATTTTCATCACTAATCTCGTTAAGGCCATAATCTAACATTGATAAAAGAATAGCATTATCATCCAGTGCCTCTATGCTTGTTTAATAGTTACTTGGTATATGGAGAACATCTAGCGTTTTACTTGATAATTCAAAATTTATCTTAGGGAGATAAATAGATGGTTTCACCAAATTATCAACCTAAATCAATTGAATATTAAATCTTCCCGAAATAGCACTAAACCAGCGTTGTTCTATTTTATGTCCTTGCCATCTTCTTATATGTTTTTTATTTAAACTAATAAAGTAAAACCTTTTGCCCAAAGCCATATTAAATGAATTATGAAAGTTTAATTCACCTCTATGATCTATGTGATTTCCTCCAAAAATTATAAGCGGTAACATATTAATGATTTATTTTTTCTTTTATTAATGATAACTTGCTCAACAGAAGTTTAATACCATCGACATTACTTCTGTGTGTGTTATGCGAATTATAATCTTCAATAATATCAGAAGTTTCGGTCCCTTCAATAAAGAATTTGTCATAATTTAAATCTCTATTATCAGCTGGAATTCTAAAAAAATCTCCCATGTCTTCAGCTTTCATCATTTCTTCTCTTGTGCAGAGAGTTTCATAGAGTTTCTCTCCGTGGCGAGTACCTATATTTTTGATTGGATTATTAGCCTTGAAAATTTCTTTTAAAGCCTGAGCTAAATCAGCAACTGTACCTGCAGGCGCCTTATTAATAAATAAATCTCCTGCGTTCCCATTTTCAAACGCAAATAAAACTAACTCTACAGCGTCATCTAATGACATCAAAAAACGAGTCATATTGGGGTCTGTTATAGTTATCTCTTGATTAGTTTCTATTTGACTTATGAATAACGGAATAACGGAACCTCTAGAAGCCATAACATTTCCATATCTTGTTAGACATACTGTAGTTTCTGAATGATTTCTAGACGCCGCAATAGCTACTTTCTCCATTAAAGCCTTTGATATTCCCATAGCATTTATTGGGTATGCTGCTTTATCGGTACTTAAACAAATAATTTTCTTTACATTATTTGCAGCAGCAGCATCAATTGTGTTTTGTGTTCCTAATACATTAGTTTTTGTTGCCTCTAAAGGAAAAAACTCGCAGGATGGGACTTGCTTAAGCGCTGCAGCATGAAAAACATAGTCAACTCCTCGCATAGCTTTAGCAATACTTGAGTAATCCCTTACATCTCCTATGTAAAATTTTATTTTCGGATTTTTATATAGATTCCTCATATCATCCTGTTTTTTTTCATCTCTTGAAAAAATACGAATCTCACTAAAATGTTCTGTATCTATAAAACGATCTAATACGGCATTTCCAAATGAACCAGTTCCTCCTGTTATAAGTAATATTTTATTTTTAATTTTCATGTAAATTTATTTTAATAATTTTATCAATTGTTTAATTTCATTAAAAACCAACTGATTAGTTTCTTTTATTTCGCTTATTAAAGACTTCTGAAGAGCATCAGCTATACTAAACGGAGAACTTGGATTAAAAACCAATGATGGACTACAAACACTTTTTAAATATTCCAAATCCGCCCCAATTACTTTACATCCGTTTTCAATTCCTTCAATTATACCTAATCCAAAGCTTTCAGAAAAAGAAGGATATATAATAAATTCACTCATTTTATATAATCTAGATAATCTATTTCGATTAACAAACCCATGATTAAAAATGGGATAACCTTTTGACTTCATCATATCGATTCTATCTAGTAATAAACCACTATTTTTATCTAACGTTAAATGTAATTCTCCTTCACTACACCGATCATAAAAAATCTTAAACCCTTCTAATAAATTTTCGTAATTTTTATGAGTATTATATGTACTTACATACAAAAATATTGCTTTATTCCTTTTGATTATTAATTCTGAGTCACTAATTAATGGCTCATAAAATGGGATAATAAGAACTTTTTGAATTTCATTATTATCAAATTTATTCAAAAAGTCTTGCTTCATTACATCAGTTTGAACAATCCAGTAGTCGGTGTTTTTAGACAAAAATTTAGCAATATTCGATTTTAGTGATAAAAGTATTTTGTTCTTGATAGACAAGTTACTTGGTATAGAAAGAAATAATTTTTGATGAAAATAAGTATAGCTTGTTGAATTTAATTTTATTGGAGGTGGAATATTTCCAAAACAGAAAACTTTTTCAAAATTATTTTTATTCTTACGATAAAACAAATATCTATTTACAAAGTTAGCTTTTACGAAAATTATCTTATGCGATTCAATTTTGGGATAATTATTAACAAGCCTGTCATCTAAAAGATAAAAAGCATTAATTTTACATTTTTCGATTGATTTTATTAAATAGTCCAAAAGCACTAATCCCCCGCTATTATTAATATGTAATGCATCAACAAGTAACATATATTTATTATCTTAATTTTTCTTTAATAAAAAAAACAACGTCTATAATTCTAAAATAGACTCTGTTCAATAGCGAAGCTTTGTAATATTTTTTATTGTTTGAAATAAAAATTGATTTATACAGTTGTATTTGCTCTTTTTTGTTGTTTGTAGAAATAGAACCTCCGTGCATTCTTAATTTATATGAAATATTATTTTTATCAAAACTAATATTATAACCAATACTCATAAGCCTATGATACAATTCAAAATCTTGAGAAAAATGAAAACTTTCGTTGTAGAGGTTATTTTTAAGAATATGTGACTTAATAATTAAAGTACCATGTACCATACTGTTATAATAACTTAAAAGTCTTTCATTAAAACCATTCCTTCGAAAATAATTTGGTATAGTCTTTTTAACTTCATTAGTTTCATTAATGATGTATGCCGGTGTTGAATAAATATCAGTGTGATTTTTATCATTTATAAAATCAATAAAGTTTAAAAATCTGTCTGGCATACTAATATCATCAGCATCCTGTCTTGCTATATATTCACCTTTAGCAATTTTAATTCCATTATTAAGTGATTTAGTCAAACCTTGATTTTCTTGATTTATTAAAATTATTCTTGAATCTTTAGCTTTAAAATGTTTGATAATACTCAATGAATTGTCGTTTGAACCATCATTAATTATAATAAATTCAAAGTTTGTAAAAGATTGTTTGAGTATACTGTTAATAGCATCTGACAAATACAAATCAGAGTTATAAACAGACATTAATACGGTGATAAGTTTAGCCATTATTTTTATTCAACGATTTAAAATCAATCCATATTACCCAAAAACCAAAAAACCAAATTAGGAAAACTGGGTAAAAAGCATTTTCTAAAAAAGTAAACCTTATTACTGAGTGCATTAGTAATATTGATAAAATAAAAATAATTTTACCTGAATAAAATTTTAATCTTAATAGTTTATTCATCGTAAATCCATAAAATATTATTGCAAATGGCATAACAACAGTAATAAAATTATTTTTAAAAGATAATGCTTCTGAAACAACAGAGCCACCCAAACCAGCTATTAAAGGATTATTAACTGTAATAATTTCATGATAGTGCTTATACTCCCCAAATAAAAATTCATAAACCCCCGGTAAAGTAACTTTATATAAGGAAAAAGATAAAGCAGTTAAAACATCCATCTTATCTGGAGATTCTATAATAAGATGGGTAGTTGACCATGTGAATAAGAATTCACTTGACGATTGTATAAGAAATCGTGTGCTATCAAAAAAACCACCTCTTAATAAACCAACTGCAACTAATAAAGCAGGAAAAAAAACTAAATATTTACCTTTTATTTTATGGCCAATTATAGTGTATAAAATCACTAATAACAGAAAACCTTTAAGAAGAAAATCTCTATCCGAAATTAATATTGCTAACAATAAAAAAGGAAGAGATAATAGTAAATATTTTATTTTTTTAGTTGTGAGTACAAGGAAACTTGTAACTATAACAAGGTAATTATATAAGAAATATATTTTATATTTAGTATTTAATAACTGGTCAAAATTTGCTTGTAATCTCCTATTTCCATATATAGAAATTATATAATCTAAATTTATCATGATTAATAAGAACATATAGAGAGAAATAATAAATCCTGAAAAAGATACGATTATAAGTGAGTTTTTCGTTAAATAAACTTTCTTAAGTGAGTTATGTTTTAAGTTATTGGTCATTAAAAATCCTAACAAAAAGATTAAATGAAAGTATAATCCAACCTTTGATGAGAATATAATAGTATCTTCGGATGTTGTAACTGGAGACATCATCGTACTTAAATTAATCATAGAAGGAAGAGAGAAATATAAAACTGCAAAAACCAGTAAATAAGTATTATAATTTAGTAAGAAATTATAAGGATCGTTTTTATATCTCCTAAAAAGAAAGAAGAGAGAAATTATAATTGTTATTAAATGATATTTAAAAATACTGTTCATTTATTCTTGTAAGTTATTAACAGGTAATTTAATAGCTTTAAATAATGATTTAAAGCGTATTTCATACGTATGAAAATCCCTTGCTCTTATGTATGACCGTTTTGCTCTGTCCTCAAGAACTTCATTATTTTTAAGTAAAAACTGAATCTTAGTTACGTATTCATCATTGGATTGACACAAAACAATTTCATTTTCATCAAATAAAAGTTCTAAGTCCTTATTTCTATGAGTAATATAACAGCTACCACTTAATGTTGCGTCAAAATCTCTCAATTTCAAAGCATAAAAATCTTCACAAAAGCCTATTGTTCCAACTCCTAAAATTATTCTACATTCATTAAAGAACTTGTTAGTGTCGTCTAACGGCAGCCTGCCGTTTTCCCATCCATTTCCATAACATTTAACATTAATACCATTGTTTTTAAGTGATTCAACAATCTTAGTTCTTATCCCATAGTTGGCACCCACGAAACCAACATCATATTTTTTTTCAATATTTAATGGAAAGAAAAACTCTAAACTACTAGCTTCAGGAAAGAATAAACTAGGCACATTTTCTTTTAAATACCAATTTACAGCTTCAGGTGCAGCCGTCAATGCTAAATCTAATGCTGGTAATAGTCCGTATACACCATTTTGAGGATTTCCATATAAATTAAATGAATGTCTATCATCCATAGAAATATTAATAATTTTTATTTCTTTGTATTTGTTTTTAAGTTTTATCAAAGTATCTAATCCAATCCTCCATGCTGATGTTTGCATTAGCAAAATATCTGGAGTATTTTGATTTTCTTCTGCTTGAGAAAACAAATTAAATAATCTTTTACTATTACACTTAATCACATTTGTACCATTTTTATATTGTCCATAACCTCCATCTTCCCTTGTAAAATAAGTTAATATTGAGAACTTTTCTAATGCCTGCAAAAAACCACTCTTATCTTGGAATTCATCGGTGCCTAAATAAAATATTCTAGGTTTTCTATCCACAAATTTATTTGACCAATTTCCATCAAAACCTTTTAATATTAATAATTCTTCTAACGAATAAGTTTGTACTTTTGTCTTGTAAGAATTTACAATTTTCTTATATCTGTATTTAACAATTTCACTTTTAACAAATGAGTTAACCTTGAAAATAAAACTATTCCTTTTAAGAAAGTATTTTAATTTATTTTTCATTTAATATTATTTCTTAAATAAAAACTATTATTGATTAGCACGTTTAAAATGAAATAATTGGACATTTCAATAGTTAAATTTGTTGTATCTATTTCATGAAAATTAATCTTGTATTTAGTTAACTTTTGCTTGTATAGGAGGATAGTATCTTCAACTTCTTTTGGAGAATTTAATTCTTTTTTTCTATCAAATATTATTTTAGGATCACCAACGCATAAAAAAACATGTTTTGGTCTTGGAAAGAGCCTTAAGAAAACAATTTCGTTGAGCATGGTTGGCTTTCTAAAATACATATCACACGGAAATCTATCAAAAATAATTAAACCGTTACTGCCATGAAACCAATTATTCCGAAAATATCTATTCAAGTAATCTATATAACAAATAACGACCCACATAATCCTTGAAACAATCCCAATTGGATTTCTTTTAGAGTATTTTTCTCTAATTTTCGAAAAATAATTTAAAAAATTAAAAATAACCTTATTCATATCTTCTTTAGAGCTAGGTCCCATATACTGTTTTCTAACTGAAGGCCATTCTAGTTTGGATAACGGATTAATCAAAGTGCTTTTACCGCTTCCATCAGGGCCTAATATAGCAACTCCTCTTTGTAAACAAAAAAATGAACTAATCCTATTTATTAGTCTATGTGTAATTTTTTTTTTTGTATTATGATCTGGGAAATGTTTTTTTAGAAAATTAATAACTTCTATTTCTTTAATTTCACCTTTAGTAAAAGTATCTACTAGATTTAATAATTCCTTTAAGTTTAAAGGCAAAAAAGAGAAATCGTTTATATATTTTTCAAATTTAATAAAATCCAGATTTGAAATTCTTTCAAAATATTCTTTATCATAGAATCCCTTATTAACTCCTGCATGAAGAATTGTAATAATCTTTTCATAAGAAGAAACTAAAACATTTATACCTTCATTAGTTACTTTAGAGTTTAAAAGAAAATCTGTAAAGCTATCGGGTGACCAGAATTGATTTAATTTTATATTACTTTGGACATCTAGGTGTGTCCATCTTTCTAAATCATGGTCAAAACGTAAAAATTTTGCATTATTTTTTCCTCTTTAAAAACATAAATAGCCTAATTTTATTAATAGATTACTTGCTTCAGAAATATCCTTTACCAAGATGTCGACATCCCCATTAGGCTCTGATAATTTAGGCATTCTCAGAAGAACATAATTTAAATTATTCTTTGTTAATTCTAAGAGTGATTTATCTCTCACTAATGGAAATACATTTTTACTATTTGATTGCATTTAATAGTCGTTTTTTTAATCTTCTAAAAATAGATTGATTTTGTTTTACTACAGCTACTTTAATATTTATAGTATTCAAAGCGGCTAAAATTGATAATCTATGAAATCCATCTGCAACATCAAACCTTCCAAATGGAAAGGGTCTTTTGAGTGTGTTAAAAACTAATATTGGTGACTCTTTAAAATCATAACCATTTTTATTTATTGAATTAATCAATTCTATAAATTTTGATTTAGACCTTGGGTCAAGTGTGGTTGATCGGATATAGTCATTATAATCAATTATGTTTTCTTTGTGTTTGTTTTGTGTACCTAAATATTCACAAACAAAATAATAATGAGGAGTTTTTTTAATATTTACGTATTTAATATTTCCAATATTTGAATCTTTAAGACCCACATATAGTCTATCTATGTTTAAAACCTTAAAATGAGAAAAGTAAAAATTTTCATTTAAGAAGTTGGGAATATTTACAGTGTTATTTTTCATTTAAATAAGTTTTTAACTTAAATGGAGCTACTAAACCGAATATTAATATTGAAATTGTACTAGCAAGTATTACTCCTGCAGAACCAAGATTAAAAGTTTTAATAAAAATTATTGATAAGGGAATATTTATTATGGCGCCTATTAAAGAGCAGGTAATCTGTAAATTTAATTTACTAATTCCATTAAACAATGTAGAAAAATTACTAGTCCAAATACGAGTGATTGTATAAAACAAAAAAGCCAAAGCTATAGGCCATTCAAAATAACTTTCATCATTAAGCCAAATCTTCAAAATCCACTTTAATAAAAACAATATCAAAATCGATACAAATACTAACAAAACAGAATAGTAAATAGATTTAGTAAATGTATTCTTTATCCATATATAATTTTTGCTTTCATATTTTGAAGTATACGCTGACCACAAAGGCACATTTAAAAATGATTGAGCAATTATAGTTATAGAGAATATTTTAAATATTATATTGTATTGTGTCACTTCTTCTGAACCAATATAATTTATTATAATAAAATTATCAGTTGAAAATATTATTATCGCTGACAATTGTATTATTAGAAACTTCAATCCCATATTTCCTATGGGCTTAAACTCTTTGAAACTTATCTGATTAAATGAGGGAAGTAATTTTTTTTTAAAAAAGATGATAATAAAAAAACTTAAATTAACAAATAGAGAAGTATACAAGTAAATTAATGATAGGTTTAATAGTTTTTCATCAGTAACCTCTGCTGTAATAAGGAAAAAAAAACTA
>Ga0206127_1005773_pt1 | contig 10304 bp, 6 predicted proteins | sample Helgoland_Spring_6_FD_148646 | JGI IMG/M metagenome (GOLD analysis project Ga0206127, IMG submission 148646) | Pelagic subsurface seawater microbial communities from Kabeltonne, Helgoland, North Sea - Helgoland_Spring_Bloom_20160419_1 | ecosystem: Environmental > Aquatic > Marine > Epipelagic ...
CTTGGCCGATCTGCTGCTGATCGAAAGCATTCATTGCAGAACTGGATTGCATCTCGAGGCCTAAACAATGTCCTCTCTACTATGTAATCTATCGCTTCTCCTGTTTCACCTTTTTGGGGGCTTGGGAAAACATCATTAAATGCCACTGAGGAGGAAGTATATTGGCGACGATAAACTTCCTTGACTCGCGCTGAGATAAGTTTTTTAAGATCATCTTTACTCCAGGTCACAGGGACCAAATAAGCCTCGTATTTTTCTTCCTGAAACCCGGAATCTCGAGTCTTATCGAATACAAGATCCAACAGATCTCTACGCAAAGCGGTAACTATCTTAACTTGAGGTATCCTTCGTAAGGACTTGGTTTCTTCAATTAAAGCTCTAATAAATCTGCATCGAGTTTCGGTTTCCGCCCAGTCTTCATCTAGTTTATCTATCAGGATGTAGTATCTTTTTTGTCGATCATCAAATGCAAAATCAGCCAGAAGATCAAGAACGTCGTTTAGACGCTTAATCTGTATTCCGCTAACTACTTGTGTCGCAAGCGATCTTATTTCAGATCGAACTTCTTCACTAAGAGACCTGGCTCCCTCGAGTGAAATGTCTACGTTTTTAAACTTTGAACCAAGTTGAGCCTTAATATCTTTTGTAAACTTTGTAGTTAACTCTTGAAGCTGCTCATCAGTTTCAAGCCAAAAACGATCGCCCCACTCAGTAAAGTACTCAAGCGCACGTTTTTTTACCGAGTCTCTATCAACCCACTGGTGAATTCGGTTAAGGAAACTTATGTTTTCCGCTTCATTTCTCAAGCTGTATCTTAGCTTGAGAAGCTCGACAGTTAAAATGTGTCGCCATAGCATTCGGTAGAAAAGGTCCAGCTTTACATCAATTTCATTAAAAAACTGAATAATGTTTGAATGCTCTAGGAATCGAATAGAAATGTCATTCGGGTCAAGCATTGCCGAGTGCTCTACATCCTGTGATATTTTGTAAAGCAGTGCGCTTTTTCCAGAGCCTGTGCGACCCAAAACGACTGATGCGGGAGATCCTATATCGAGAAGTGACGATAATTGACCGTTATCGACGAAGCATTTGTTCAGCAAGTCAGAGTCAGCCTCTGCATCTAATTCGCCTATCTTTAGTCCCTTTTTTATTGTTATTGTATCCATATAAACTTTCTTCTCTAGTGGTTTGTTGTTTATCGAATGTGACGTGTTTATAAGGGTCTTCTGTGGAATTTCGAAGCAACGGAATAGCAGTCCTTCTTGATGAATTTGTTAAGTTTTTATGAGCGCAGGATTACACCACTGCCACTGTGCTTTTTCTAGCTCTTCATCGTAGCCCAACATCATTCCCTTGTAGTCTATTTCGAGTTGTACTTTGTTATTTTCTAATCTTTCAATATCAAGTGGCGTCAATATGAATTCTCTCGTGTTATCAATTAAGGTTAATTTCTCGGGCGATTGAACTTCAATTATTGCCTTATATTTTCCTTGTTTCCACGGAAACGCATGCTTATTAAAATTATATAGATCTGCCATCTCTTGTTCGCGGAGGAACACATTAGCTTCAAATTTATTTTCTGATTTTAGATAAGCCATTTTCTTAACTGCATTCTGAATATGGGATCTTTGCGATTCTATAAATGATGGCTCTTGAAAGCGTACGAGTCTTTCTTCGATTTCTTTTTGAGTTAGTTTAATAGCTAAGACTGAATGCTCCTTTTCATTTGGCATTGTCATTTTCCCCAAATGCTGCGTGATTCCCTGCCATTCAAGTAATCTCTCCTCCCCGCTTTCATGCTTTAATCTAACTTTAATATCGGAAATTACGACATCTTTATTTTTTACGGAAAAAGCGATTCGAAGATTGAATATTGACCCAAACGTCGTAAATCCTATCTCTACACTTCTTTGGGTGATTATTCTGACTTCAGGTTTGGTGAGCCAATTCTTTATTAAAATAAACAAATGAGGAGTCCAAGCGAGCGCTCCAATTATCGCCACCCAATCTAGAACTTTCACTGAGATCTCCTTTTGGTTGTAAACTTAACAGTTATCAAAAGCTCGAGGCTCTATATCAATTTGGATCTCTATCTTGGAACCAATAAACAGAACGCGCAGACTTTTCCTAATTGGTATTCAATGGGTTAACAACATGGAGAGGAAATAAACAATGCCTGAAAGTGCCAAATCCCTATGTTTTGCTATCCAATTCTTCTCCCTCGATCATAATTCAGCTAATAGCTAAATCAAAGACTTATAGTTATTTCTTCTGTGATATATGGCAATCGACTACTGGTCTAGGATATAAAAGGCAAAAAGGTCAGTTTGGTCGACGGATGTTGAGTCTAAATGGTGATATTTGCTGAATGGCTGAAATAGGCCAGACTTGGATGACGAGGTTGGGTGTTTTTTCGGCAACTTAGTAATTAATGCAGGGTTATTAGCTGTTCTCGAGGGCTATGTGTAGAGTCTTCAAATACTTCTACGGTGTTCAGCGTAGCTGAGCGAGTTTTTAGGTGAGGGCGGGTCATATTAACTTATTGATTTAAAAGGTTATTTGATTTGATTGGAGCTACTACGAACCGAGCGGTCGAAGGTTCGAATCCTTCCGAGCGCGCCATATTAAAAAAGCTCACCCCCAAAAGGGTGGGCTTTTTTAATATCTGCCTATCAGCAATATTGGCGCATATAACAGCTCAACAAAAGTAGCGTTTTTGGATCCCTATTTCTTTGTCTTAGGTTTTCATCAGCTTCTCTTTCGAGCGTGCCATATCCGGCAGGGACTGTGTTAGGGTCGATAACTTTTTGGTGATTGCTGTAAAAAGCTTACTCACATCCTTTAGTGGGTTCTTGTCATCTCCAGATAACCGCGCCCAACCAATGACCGTGATTCGGTGTCAAAAACTACAACTGCACCCTCCCAATATTTTACCGCTAGATCCATGTACTGATCATCCATAACGGCTTCAACAATCCAACTTTTGTTCTGCTCTAGATAGTCTATCTGCCAGCGAACTGGGTAGCTTTGACCGTCCGGGCTTTGCCATTCTTCGAGCACGTTGAGCGTTATGTTGTTGGGCTTAATGGTGATGGTACTGCCGACAGGGTCAATCCACTTTCCTTGGCTGTTGATATCAGCATCACCATTGAGATCGAGCAGCTGGTAGTACATAAAGTCGTCACCACTGTCGAGTTGCAGAGAAAACCAGTTCCAGCCACTCTGGTTGTTATCGAGTGCGCTGGTACTCCATTCGCGATCAAACCAGCTGTACCCATTGACGGCGATATTCTCTCCTTTGAGCCGTAAATCCCCCGTCGTTGCCATGCGGGTATATGAATAATAATAGGAGGCATTGCCCGGCACCGCACTTTTTTGGCTAAGCCCCTGATCTCCCTGCAGAACACGCCTTTTGGTTGTGTTAAGTACTAATGCCAGTTCGAAGTCTTCGGTAGTTACGTCGAGTTGCCAAGGAAAATCATTTGCAGCACTGCCCAAAGTCCAGTCTTCTAGCCATATTTTTAAGGGATCAATTTGAGCACCGGCGAGCCCAGGATTAGCTCTTGAAAAACGCTGTGTATGGTAGTGAACTTTTCCACTGATATCGGTAACCGCAGCATGGGCCATCCAAATGTCGTTGACAGCCCAGCTTGATCGCTGTTCGTTGGTCTTGGTGTTTTCGGCCAACAGAGGCGCAACGGCCGTGCGGAAGAACGTGACCTGATAGCCAAAAATTCTCTCCCCTCCATCGGACACGTTGCCGGTTAAATACCACCACTCATTTCGAAACGTGTGATGGGCTGCATGGTCCTGAGGGAGGTGAAAATCTCTCCCTGAGATGGCCCGGTCAAAACCATCGGTATCTTGTCCGCTGAGAATATCGCTGAGGTTTAGGCCCCTTGAGGTTTCAGGGGCCTTTTGACAACCAGCTAGCGTCATTAGGCATAGGACAAGCCAAAACCCAATGGTACCTTTGTGATTTGATTGAAGGCTGGCCAGACGACTGAAGGGACAATGCATCACAATTATTCTTCTCGTAAGGCTTGAGCGGGCGAAATTGACGACGCTTTCAGGGCGGGGTAAACGCCTGCCAGAGTGGCTGCAACAATCGCTAATACCAGTGCCTCCGCCAGAATAGTATGGGGTAAATGATGCAACATGCTCCAACCGAATGATCGTCGATTAATCACTTCGATGAGTATATTTGCCATTATCAGGCCAAGGGGTATCGACATTAGCCCGGCTAACATTCCCATCAAGCTGGTTTGACCGAAAATCATGAGACTAATTTGCTTCGGAGTCATGCCAGTAGCCCGCAAAATAGCGAACTCCCTGGTTCTTTCTAATTGTAATGCCATTAACGCGCTTAATACACCGACAAAAGCGACGACGATGGCGAGTATTCTCAACACGTGGGTTATTTCAAAGGTCCGATCAAAAACAACGATCGCTATATCTCTTATCTCGCGGTTTGAACTCACTTGAATCTGTTCGCCTTGATCTTTAAGCAGCCCTCTAACCGCCTCAAGGAGGTTGGCTTGATTGGTGCTTGTCTGCCGGTATATGGATACAGTTGAAATACCATCATCACTCCACCATTGCCGATACATACTCATAGGCAGTGTGATCATTCCTGTACTACTGGTGAAATCATAATAAACACCCAGTACAGAAAGAGATTTGCTGCCGGTATCTGTCATAACAGTAATGGTGTCACCTGGTGTGAGTTGCTGGTGATAGGCCAGAGGTTCAGAAATCATCACACCTTTACCTTGGTTGAACAGGATTAAAGCGTTGTCAACACCCTGTTTTATCGGTAGTGATGATTTACCTTCGGCAGGCGTTGTGGCGATGGTTCGAATCGGTCCAAACTGCGTTTCTATAGTGGCCATCCGACTGGGCGCTACGAAAGCGACGCCGGGTATTGCCTGCAGTTGAACAATAAGTGGCGTGGTTAATCCCGTGCCGCTTCTGTCGGCGGTTGAAATATAAATATCGGCACTCAAATATTGATCGAGCCAGACGTTAACAGTTTCTCGAAAACTACTAACCATTACACCAACACCAACAGTGACAGATACTGCTACGGTGAGTGCGGCTACTGCCATACCGGTTCGACTTATTCCAGCGGAAATATCACGTATCGCAATGCGTGCTGTGCTGTTCAACCAAGGTGAAAAAAAACGTAGCAGAGATTGCGTTGCAACTATGAGGAATACAGGGACCAGCAGGCAAAATCCCAATACGATAAATGTTAGCGCAATAAAACCTTCAATCAGTGTGCCGTGAGTCGGTACTAGGATCAGAAAACCAAGCGTCAGCATGATAATGGCGCCGACGGTAAGTTTAGGCAATCTGTGTTGCCATCGACGCTCAAGCACGGACCTCTGCATAACGCTGACTGGCCGATTGCGGCTGGCTTCCCATGCCGGTAGTGAGCAGGCTGCCAACGACATTCCCAGGCCAACGCCCCAACCTTTTAACAGCGAAGTGGGGTCAATGATAAAAGCGGTTACATGTAAATTGAAAAACAGGTCATTAACCGTCCGAGTGACTAGCTCTACCAGTACGTGACCGAGCAACAGACCCAGTAGCATCCCTGCGACGCTTGCAATGGTCGCGAGCATGAGGCATTCCCTGATAACGATAAAAAATATTTCCCGCTGAGTAATACCGAGCGCACGGTAAATACCGAGAGTCTTCCGTCGCTGTAACACCGACAAGGTAACCGTGTTGTAGATCAGTAGGGTCGCCACCAGCAGTGCCAATAGGCTCATGGCCGTCAAATTAATATGGAAGGCTTCACTCATCTGACGCAAATTATCGTTGCGTGATTCGCTCTCAACCAGGCTAAGCCCTTCCGGTAACCATGTGCGCACGCGCGCGCTGGTTTTTTCGTCCAATACAAGGTCTATTCGGTCCAAGTACCCGAAGCGACTGAGCAACTGCTGGGCGACGGCAATGTCGGCGAATAGCAGGCCGTCGGTTGCAGCCGGGTTGTCAGAGGGGAACGTTGCCGCGAGCTCAACTGATGTACTCCTGCCGCCCGTTCGCAAGATAAACACGTCCCGCGGTTTTAAATTTAGACGGGTCGCTGTTCGGTCCGATAATATGACAGTATTGTTGGATGAAAAGGTACTACTCAGGTTTTGGTATTGCAGCCCTGCGGTATGTCTACCGACGCCGGCTTCGCTAATGGGATCAACGCCTAACATCGATAACGTTTCTCCGCGAATAACGACCTGACCTGTTACCATCGGTAGACTTGAACGAATAGCGAGGTCTGTCCTCAATGCGGTAAATATCTGTTCTGGAATGCCGGTAGGTCCGCCAATGATTTGATGAGTTGTCGGCCCGGCAATGGATTCCAGTGACAGCGCAAAGGCCCGCCTAGCGCTGTTGTTGGCAAGGTCTACTCCAACCACCATGGCAACGCCTAGCATCACGCCAATAACCGTCAGCCAGCTTTGCCAGCGGTGACGATTCATAAATCGTAAGCTACTGAGCGTTATGAGCTTGTTCACCATGAATAAACTACCAGGCAAAATTTCCCTCCCGCTCAATCAGCAGGCCATTATCCAGTGTTAATATGCGATCGGCGGTTTTTGCAACGGCCAAGCTGTGCGTGACCATAAATAAAGCCCCGTCATTTTTTACCATCAACTCCTGCAGCAGCGATAGAATCTTTTTTCCGGATTCAGCGTCCAAGTTACCGGTGAGTTCATCCGCCAGCACTAGCTTGGGCGAGTGGACTAATGCCCGAGCGATGGCAACACGCTGCTGTTCACCTCCAGACAGTTGATCGGGAAATTTGTTTTTTTGTTGATCAAGCCCAACCGCGCAGATGATCTGCTCAGTTTTCTCTGTTACTTGTGCCGACCTATAACCATTGAGTTCAAGCACCAAAGCAACATTTTCTGAGGCCGTCAGTGTCGGGATTAAATTGAAGAATTGATAAATAAAGCCGATATGCTGCCGTCTGAAAAGGGTGCGATGGTGTTCGGACAACGCGGTGAGGTTAATGCTATCTACAAACACCACACCTTCATCCGCACGATCAATACCACTGATGACATTTAGCAGTGTCGATTTTCCTGAGCCACTGCGACCGAGTAGGGCAATGGTTTCACCGCTATTAATGCTAAGCGAAGCGCCCCTTAAGACCGAGTGACTAACGTCACCTTCACTGAAACTTCGACGGAGATTTGAGACCCGCACAAATTCATTATCCACAAACTATTTCCCGTTTTTATTACGATTATGTGCTGGAATCCTGCCGCTGAAACCGCATCTAATCCGACCGCGCCCGTCTAGTATAAGCGGATTAGATAGCAATGCGAAAAAGACCAAGATACAGCACTTATAGAGATACAGATCGGCTTTAGAGAAACAGCGTAAGTATACTGTGTATGATCGCTTTTTGTGGATGAATGAAAGCCAAAAAGTCTGCCATTGTAGATATATTTACGGGCGGTATAAATCAGCGTGGGAACGGTTATCGAGTTTTATTTGATTACCAAGATCATTGTCATAGGGGAATGCAATCGTTTCAATAGTTGCCACCTCGTGGTGAACACGCTAGTGTATTTAGCCTAGACCGAGCCTCCCAGTAACTAAGAGTCAGTGAGCTACATGTCCTTTTTCGAATTTATAATGGTTCTCATCGGTCTGGTGGGAGCCATATCGATATCAATTATCTTGACCTATCTGGGCTACCTGATCAGAAACTGGGCAGTTGCGAAAAATCCGACACTGTTCCTGCTTCTTATTACCTTTATGATGTTAAATGTTATCGGACATATTAGCGGTATCTGGGCTTTCCGATTTGTCGATTTAGGCATTTACTTTAGCGTATACGTCATTATCGCGCCGGTGATATTTTTTACCTTGGCAGTAACCACGCTCATTCCCGCTGTTGCCGATGAAAATCTCACGATAGATCTGGATGCGATTTATTTTTCTTCCTCTCGAAGTGTTTTCTTCTTGCTGGCTGTGCATGAAGCGACAGCTCTAGCTGCTGACTATCTACCGGGAGTTATTGACGCTCCACCTGCGCTTTTCATGGTTGCGATGATACTAATTTTCCTTTTTGGTATGTCAACCAAGCGAAAAGATATCCATTTTTTTCTACTGTCATCGGTTATCGGTAGTCAGACGATCCCTTTTGTAGTGCACCTCTTTTAAATCGATGAGATCTTATTGCCTAGTTGCCAATGAATCGGCTCTCTTGGCGACGTCGGGGTAGGGACGAGATCAATGAGATTCCAGTAATTTATTTGCGTAAACTGGGTTAAAATAGGCAGGTGCAAATTTTTGTCCGGTTATACTACTGACCCGATCAGAGTATGAATTCTCAATGCCCAGGGGAAAATTTGATTACCAGTGCCCGCTGAGACGCGCAGATTAGCCCTTTTTTTAGCAAATGCTTTATGAAATAGAAATTGCAAAAACTTTGATTTGCAACAATAAGCCCCTATATTTCGCTCATTGCAGGCTGGGGGGAATAGTGGTTTGATAGGATCGTTGCTGAGTTATTTTCAGTAGATAGAGATTGTTGGTGACATGCCGTTGATATAACACAGAATCTAACCAGTCATTTATGGTTTTGGGAGTTGTCGCGTACCAGATTCGAAAGATACCAAAATTCGAGGGACGCATTATCTCAGGCAGTGGGTGGGTCTCACAACTCGTTTATGAGTAAGGTCTGAGAGGAATAATCTGCAAATTTTTTGTCAGGATGAGATTTTTTATGTTTATATTGAATAAGAAGCTGAGTCTATATCGCGGTATTAGCCTGTTTGAATTCGACCCGCGCTCGAAAGGTATCACTTGGTGCTCGCTGGTAAATTAAATGATAATAAATTACGTATCGTTTTTTTTAAAATTTGGTTGTAATTATTGATTCACATATGACAACAAAATCACGTATTGATCGGCTTCAGTTTGAGTTAGTTGACATTCTTGTTCGGCTTTTAGCCTATTCGAGCGGAATGCTCGTGCCCCTTTTTATGTGGAGAGCGTTTCAGGAAAGAGATGAACTATATCTGCGCGTCATCATTGTTCCACTGATTCTAACTGGAATATTAATAGGGCTTCACCTTTTACGATACAGGCTGTCAGCGATAGTTCGCGCTTGTATTCTCAGTTTACTTTTAGTGGTAGCCAGTGTTTTTGGCTTGATGTCCAGAGGCATATTGGGTCCTGCATTGGTCTTTATGGTGATGGCGATTATTTGTCTGTCTCTCATTTTGCCGTTGCGCCAACTACTGATAGCCGGAACTCTAATTGTATGCGCCGATTTGGCGGTGATTCTGCTGTACTTTTCCGGGGCCTTCGTTATCAATATAGATCCTGTACAAGCTTTTGCCGCGCCGGCCTCATGGTTTTCGTATTCTATTGTGCCAATTTATGCATCAATCCTCATTATGTTAGTGCTGTCGCGTTTTAATAAAGGTATCGAGCAGGTATTGACAGAGCTCGAAGAGGAGAAGTCCGCCGCCTTCTATCTCTCTGAGCATGACCATTTAACCGGTTTACCTAATATGCGAGTCATGGAAATAAGGGCGCATCAGGCTATCTTGATGGCGGATCGGGGTGAATCCAAGCCAGCTCTTTTGTTTATTGACTTGGATCACTTCAAAGTCATCAACGATAAACGTGGACATGACGTCGGCGACTTAGTGCTGCAAGAAGTGGCAATCCGGATACAATCGGTTATTCGAGAAGGGGATATCGTTGCCCGTGCTGGCGGTGATGAGTTCTTGGTTTTGCTACCGCAGGCCAATGATACTGTGGATGCTGAGACGGTGTCACAGAAGATTTGTGTCACATTGGCAAATCCATTCCGATTGGACGACGATGAAATTTATATCAGTGCAAGCGTTGGTATAGCAATGTGGCCTGAACATGGTCGTGACTTGAAATCACTTACCCGGTCAGCGGATCAAGCAATGTATGCGGTTAAAACCTCCGGAAAAAATGGGTTCAAGGTGTCCACCTCCAGTATTGAAAATGGCTGATTGAAAGTGGAGCGTAGCAATCTACCGGTCTCATTATATTCTTACTCACCCGCGCTACCATAAAAATCTTGGTAGAATCGAATTATGAAACTGATTATATGAATAGAAGCGGTTGAGATGCTTTAAAAGACCTGCTTGGGGCACAAAAAAATAGTATTTAAAAGTCTACAATCTAGCGATTACTAATCCACACCGTCTGATAAGGCGCTAATACGAGTTGGCCATCCAAGCTGTCGTAATGCTGTTCGGTGATAAGGTCTATCCAATGGTCGGTGTTAATTAGAT
>Ga0206127_1005782_pt1 | contig 10292 bp, 8 predicted proteins | sample Helgoland_Spring_6_FD_148646 | JGI IMG/M metagenome (GOLD analysis project Ga0206127, IMG submission 148646) | Pelagic subsurface seawater microbial communities from Kabeltonne, Helgoland, North Sea - Helgoland_Spring_Bloom_20160419_1 | ecosystem: Environmental > Aquatic > Marine > Epipelagic ...
ACCTTGAGCGTCACGATTGTATCTCCATGCTCGACCGCCCAATTTGCGAAGCAGACGCAGCCGCCGATGCAATCCGCTGGCCTGTCATCGAACCTGACCGCGACGTGCGCGGCTTCCAATCCGTACTCTGCGAACTTGGTGCAAAACTAAACTTACCAGGTTTTGTGAATGAAGACGGCAGCCAAAAATATTCGGACTACGGTGATTACATCGTCAACCACATCCGCAAGCCGGGCATCGGCCCGCTCGCAGGTTTCCGCGGCGAAAACGGCAACAAAGCAGGGCGCGGTGACGTAAACCCTGACCAGCTCAATAAATACATCGAAAATGGTGGCTTTTTTGTTGAACACATCCAAGCCGGCGCGAACTACTACAAACCATGGAACAATGCTTACCAAGATTGGGCAGTTGGAATGGGCCTTTTGGACTCACCGCAGCCCTACCTGTTCAATCTTTACGTTGAGCCAATGCGTAAATTCCAACTTGCCGCCGAAGGGCACGGAGATCGCCAACCGCCAGATCGCCTGCGCGAACGGATCAAAGAAAAGATGGATCCACTGCCAATTTGGTACTCTAACGAGGCCGAAAACAAAGGCGACGAATATCCAATCACAGCGCTGACACAGCGCCCCATGGCCATGTACCATTCTTGGGGCAGTCAGAACGCATGGTTACGCCAGTTGCACGGCCACAACCCGCTGTATGTGCCAACCAAGCTGATGCAAACCAACGGCCTGAGAGATGGTGATTGGGCCAAAGTGACATCGCCCCACGGCGAGATCACAGTGCCTGTTCTTGAGATGGCAGCTTTGAACGAAAACACAATCTGGACGTGGAACGCCATCGGCAAACGCAAAGGCGCGTGGGCCTTGGAGGAGGACGCGCCCGAGGTGACCAAAGGGTTCTTATTAAATCACCTGATCCACGAACTGCTGCCACCAAAAGGCGATGGGCTTCGCTGGGCCAACTCCGACCCAATTACAGGTCAGGCCGCTTGGTTCGACCTCAAGGTCAAAATCGAAAAAGCGGACCCACCATCGGAATCACAGCCGGTCCTCCCCGTAATTAAATCTCCTGTTGGCAAAGGTCCAAAAGATCTCGCTTGGAAGGTGGGCAAATGACCAACCCTTTATCTTACCAACTAAACTCCGGGGTCTGGGGCAGCGCTTCAGTCGACACAAACAAACAAGCGGAGCGCCAATAAATGACCACGCTACCAAACCTCACCCAAAAGAAACTGGGCCTCGTCATTGACCTCGACACCTGTGTCGGCTGCCACGCTTGCGTGATCTCGTGCAAAGGCTGGAACACCGAAAACTACGGCGCACCGTTGTCAGACCAAAACGCCTATGGGGCGGACAACTCGGGCACCTTCCTGAATCGTGTCCACAGTTTCGAAGTCCAGCCAACGGGCGACGAAGCAGCCGCACAACTAATACACTTCCCAAAATCCTGCTTGCACTGCGAAGACGCACCATGCGTCACCGTGTGCCCAACAGGTGCTAGCTACAAACGCGAAGAAGACGGCATTGTGCTAGTCAATGAACAAGACTGCATCGGTTGCGGTCTTTGCGCATGGGCCTGTCCATACGGCGCACGAGAACTGGATCAAGCCGAAGGCGTGATGAAGAAATGCACACTCTGCGTGGACCGCATCTATAACGAAAACCTCGAAGAAGTTGACCGTGTTCCAACATGTGTACGCACCTGCCCATCAGGCGCGCGTCACTTTGGCGACTTGGGTGACGAAAACTCTGACGTTTCCAAACTGGTCGCAGAACGCGGCGGTATGGACCTGATGCCAGAACAAGGTACCAAGCCTGTAAATAAATACCTGCCACCACGGCCCAAGGATGAGTTGCCAGAATTTGACGTTCTTGCGCCCTTCCTTGAACCAGTAGCGCAAGAGGCCAAAGGCTTCCTTGGCTGGCTCGACAAAACACTGGAGAAACTCTGATGCATCCCGCACCATCCGTCATCATCTTCACCACATTCTCCGGCTTAGGCTTTGGCCTTCTGTTTTGGCTTGGGATTGACCCAACGCCACCAACAGGTTGGGTCGCTTTCGTCTTCTGGCTGATCGCCTACGCAATGGCTGTGGGCGGCTTGCTGTCCTCAACCTTTCACCTTGGCCACCCAGAGCGGTTCCTTAAGGCGTTCAGCCAATGGCGCTCTAGCTGGCTAAGCCGCGAAGGTATTGCAGCCGTAACCACGCTGGTTGCTATGGGCCTCTACGGCCTTGGCCTCGTGTTCTTTGGCAGCGCTTGGCAACCCCTTGGCTGGCTTGGCGCACTTGGCGCACTGGCGACCGTGTTCACCACCTCAATGATCTATACGCAGATGAAGACCATTCCACGTTGGAACATGAACCTGACACCCGCAATGTTCATGTCATACGCGTTGGCCGGCGGTGCATTGCTAAAGGGTAACATCACAATAGCGATTGTCCTTTTGGCCATCGCGGGTGTGGTCCAAGTGTTCACTTGGGTCAAGGGCGACAAAGCCTTTGAAAACTCAGGGACCACAATGGCCACTGCAACCGGCCTTGGAAACATCGGCAGCGTGCGCGCCTTTGAACCACCGCACACAGGTACCAACTATCTGATGCGCGAATTCATCCACGTGGTAGCGCGCAAGCACAGCCAAAAGCTGCGCATCATCGGTGTGGCACTCGGGATCGTTATTCCGGTCGTCTTGCTGCTCTTGCCAATCGGTCACTGGATCGCATTGATCGCTGTAGCCAGCCACATCGCAGGTGTCCTTGCCTCGCGCTGGTTGTTCTTTGCAGAAGCAGAACACGTCGTTGGTCTGTACTACGGCAAACGCTAAAAAACCCGTGCGGTACCTGACGGGCACCGTACGGGTTCGCTTTTCTTCATAAAAACTACGGTTTCTGCGCCACCATAAAGACCGCGGAACCAGCTTGTCGGCAACCTCAAAGCCAGCGTTCTCTAGTAATCCAATCAAACTTTCTTCGCTAGAGCTGCGCACAAACGGCGCTTTACCAATGGCCCGCTTCAACGGAATCACCAGCGGCAACAGCCATAGTCCATCTTTCAACAATCCCGTTTTGGAAATCAACAAACCGCCTGAAGGCAGGGCTTTGTAAATTCCGGCCAGCGTGTTTTTCCTATCAAGCAAAAGATGCAAAAGGTTCAGCGCAAGGACCACATCGTTGGATCCAGACGTCATCACACCCGCGTCTTGCACTGCAAACCTTAGGTTCTGAGGCGATTATTCAGTCAAATTGCCCTTTGCAATTTCAACCATTTTCGATGCGACATCTGATCCAACATAGCGATCCACAAATCGCATACTGGTGCTGGCCTCAAATTCCTTATCAGACCTGCGACACCGCGAGGCGGACATCGCGGTGCGCCACGTTGCCCCACACAACCTAAACTGATCAGCCGCAAAGTTTGCGAAGCCAAAGGGCGCATTTACACCAGTCAATCCTACCTTGAACGCCACGGCGCGATCAGAACTTTGAAAGACGTAAGATCCGCGCATTTTGTTGGCATTGGCAAAAACGATGAGTTGTTGGATTTCCTCAAAAACTGTGGGCTGCCCATCATGCAAACCAATCTGCGGGTTTTCGGCGACAGTGGTCTTGTGGGTTGGCAAATGGCCCATCCGGGGCTTGGGATTTCGGCCATGACATACGACATTGCGCACCACTTTCCAGAGATGAAATTGGTGTTGCCCGAACTAGAACCCATTCCTGTCCCCTCTTGGCTGACCACGAACAAGGAGCTTCATTCCGCAAAACGAATCCGGTTGGTATATGATCGAATTGCAGAAACCTTGTCCGAGAATAAATTGCCGGTGCGCGTGGACTAATCCCAACCGATCCGTCCACCGACCAAATACCGACGTTGAAAAACCAACAAAAAAGGCGGGGAATAACCCCCACCTTTTGCTCTATTAATCGTTGCTTGGTTTACAGCAAACCAGCGTGCTTTAGCCCCGCATCAAGCAGTGCTTTTGTCTCGTCTGTCAGCTCTGTAAGGGGCAAACGCACCTCGTCGCTGCAAAGACCCAGGCGCGACATTGCATACTTCGCGCCTACCAATCCTGGCTCTGTAAAGATGGCTTTGTGCAGTGGCATAACCTTGTCTTGGATCTCAAGCGCAGTCGCGTAATCACCCGCCAAACATGCTGTTTGCATCTTGGACAAAAGCCCCGGTGCTACGTTCGCCGTAACCGAAATACAGCCTGTGCCTCCTTGGGCGTTAAAGCCGTGTGCCGTGGCGTCTTCGCCAGACAATTGGATAAAATCAGAACCGCATGCAAGACGCTGATCACAGACCCGCGCTAAATCGCCAGTAGCGTCCTTAACACCCACTATACGTGGGAGTTTGGCCAGTTCAGCCATTGTCGCAGGTGTCATATCGACAACAGAGCGGCCCGGGATATTATAGATGATAATTGGGATGTCAGCGCAGTCATGCAGTGCATGGAAATGCGCGATCAAACCACGTTGAGTTGGCTTGTTGTAATACGGCGTCACGACCAATGCTGCGTCCGCACCAGCTTCGGCTGCGAACTGCACAAGGCGCATCGCCTCAACGGTGTTGTTAGACCCGGCACCAGCCACCACAGGGATGCGGCCAGCAACGGCCTTCACAACTGTCGCGATGACTGTTTCGTGCTCTTCATGGGTTAGGGTTGGACTTTCACCAGTAGTGCCAACAGGAACGAGCCCGTGGCTTCCTTCTGAAATGTGCCATTCAACCAGCTTTTTCAGTGTATCCAGATCCAGCTCGCCGTTCTGAAACGGCGTGATGAGGGCAGGCATAGAACCTTTAAACATAGTCACGCTCCTTTTTTCATTGATGGCCGGCAAATGGCCTGTGAACCGTCTATGCCCCGATCGTGAGTTGAAGATCGAAACTTAAGCGATATGTTGCAAGGCTCTAGCCTTTGACCGATAGGAAATGCAAGTGAAGTCACGCTTTGTGGTCGCTATGACCCTGATATTTGCGCTTGCGGCCCCAGCTGTGGCCGAACGCCCACGCCCATTGGGTTGGGCAATGGACGCTGTGCGTGCTGGAAATTGGGAAAATGCAGCTAGAATAGCCTCCCGTGATGGTGACGTTGCGGCAGATGTTGTGGAGTGGCATCGTCTGCGTGCGGGAATCGGAAATTATGATGATGTGGCTGCGTTTTTAGAACGTCGGCCTGATTGGCCGGGCGAGGCATACTTGCGCAGACAATCTGAAAAAGCTGTGTTGGATGCAGGGCCCGCCAACGTGCAGTCGTTCTTTGCCCAAAACGCCCCACAAACGCCACGAGGTGTGTTGGCACACGCTGATGCTAAGCGTTCGCTGGGACAACCGTTTGAGGCCGATATCGTCCTTGCGTGGCGCACGATGCGCATGAGCGAAACCAACCATGCGCTGTTCTTATCTACATATGCCGATCTCCTAAAACCGCATCACAAGGCGCGTCTATCTAATATGCTGTGGGACGGCCAGGCCACAGACGCCCGTCGCATGCTAGAACTCGTCGATGAAGGGCAGCGGGCCGTAGCGGTTGCCCGCCTTTCGTTACAAAACCTAGATGACAACGTGAACCGCCTGATAAACAAAGTACCCCCAGCTTTGGGCGGTGATTCTGGCCTGCAATATGACCGGTTTGTTTGGCGTGCTCGCAAAGGCAACCGCGCTGATGCCAAAGCGTTGCTGCTTGATCAATCAACAAGTGTGGCGGCCTTGGGACAACCCCAAAAATGGTCAAATCGCCGCCGTTCGCTTGCCCGCGATGAAATGCGTGATGGTGACCCAAAGCGGGCTTACCATTTGGCTTCGCACCACTACCTGACGAAAGGGGCCGCCTTTGCCGATCTTGAATGGTTGGCTGGTTACATTGCACTGCGAAAATTGAATGACCCTGTAACCGCCCTGGGACATTTCCTGCGCTTTGATAAAGCGATCCTTTTGCCGATCTCAAAGGGCCGCGCAGGATATTGGATCGGGCGCGCTTATGATGAACTCGATGATCCGGCCCAAGCGGATCAAGCGTATACAAGAGCTGCACAGCACCAAACTTCGTTTTATGGATTGTTGGCCGCTGAACGTGCAGGATTGCCCTTTGACGTTGACTTAGGTGGTGGGAGTGCTGTCCCTGATTGGCGCGATGCTGCCCTTGCACAAAAGCCTCTATTTCAAGCGGGCCTCCTGCTTCAAGCATCAGGTGAATTGGACATTGCCGAACGTTTCTGGACCCATCTGGTCGAGCACCTTGATCGTAATCAAGCGACACAGTTGGGCCAAGCAGCCATTGATGTGGGGCAACCACATTTGGCAGTGATGATAGGAAAGCGCATAGCACAACGCGCGATCACTTTGACTGAACCTTATTATGCTTTGCATCCTGTGGCGAAACGTGACCTGCCCATGGCAACAGAGATGGTATTGGCCATTTCCCGACGCGAAAGCGAATTTGACCCTAAGGTTCAAAGCAGTGTGGGTGCACGCGGATTGATGCAGATTATGCCTGGCACTGCGCTAGAGCTGGCAGGGAAACTTGGCCGTAGCGATGAACATTCAACCGGAAGACTGACCCAAGACCCCGATTACAATTCCGATCTGGGTGCTGCATTTCTATCCACATTAGCAGGGCGATTTGACGGGAACGTTGTCATGATGTCCGCCGCCTACAACGCGGGCCCCAGCCGCCCAATCCGCTGGACTGAACAATATGGTGACCCGCGTGGCCGTACGGATGTCGTAGACTGGATTGAACACATTCCGTTTCGGGAAACACGCAACTACGTGATGCGTGTCACCGAAAGCCTGCCGATTTATCGCGCCCGTTTGGGAAAAACAGCGCTGCCAATCGAGTTCACGGAAGAACTGAAGGGATCAACTTTTCTGCCGTTCGCGCCAAAAGGTGAATAGGCCTGCACCAACAACAATCGCTGCACCAATACTGACGTTCAACGCGATCACCTCTTCAAAGACCGTCACTCCGATCATCGCACCAAATACAAGATGGAAGTATGCGAATGGTTGGACTGCACTGGCTTCTGCCGTCTCGTAACACTTGATCAGCAACCAGTGCCCAAACGCACCAGTGACACATAATGCCGCCATCCAAACCCAATCAGATGAAATCATCGGTTCCCAAAACCAAACCCCAACAGAGGTCATGAAAAGGCTACCAACTGTACCCGTCCAGAAAAAGCTGGTGGCCGTACTGTCCAGGCGTGCAGCGTATCGTGTAAGCAATGCATAGAGCGCAAACATGATCGAAGAGATAAGCGGCAAGATCGCCACAACGTCAAACACGCCAATACCTGGCTGAAGGATGATCAAGACCCCAATAAACCCAACTGCAATCGCCGCCCAGCGCCGCCACCCAACTTGCTCGCCCAAGACCGGCCCAGAGAGAGCCGCGACCATCAATGGATAGCAAATGAAGATCGCGAGTGTTTCAACGAGTCCCAAGTAAGTAAGCGCCAAAATCGCAATGCAGATTTCGGCAGCCAGCAGAACAGCACGCCCTATCTGCAATAGCGGCTGTTTGGTATGGGCCGCCACGCGCAACCCGCCAGCGCCACGAGACGCAATTGTCATGACAAAAAGTGCAAAGAACCAATAGCGGATCATCACTACCATCAGCACATTGTATTCGCTGGCCAAGTGGCGAGAAATTCCATCCTGCACCGCAAACACGAATGTCGCTGCGACCATCAGCATAATGCCTGCGCGGGGGTTATTCATATTGCTGGAACTCCAATTTGCGCAACAGTCATATGCCGTTTACGCCCATAGCCTTTAATCCGTTGTACGTGGAAACCAGCGTCTGACAATCCCCTGCGTACGAATCCCGCCGCCGTATAAGTGGCCGCGGTTCCGTCTGCAGTCGTATGATCCCCAACCGCCTGCATCAATTCTGGGGTCCACAGCTCGGGATTTTTGGCGGGCGAAAAGCCATCCAAAAACCATGCATCCGCTTTGCCATGCCATTGTGGTAAGGTTTCGCGTGCATCGCCCATAATTACGTTCAACGTGATATTTGGCGCGTATTGGATGGGTTGCATTTTCGCCCCCCAATAGCGCACCAAAGGGGCCGATAACTCTGCCAATTCTGGGAATGAGGACAACGCGCGTTCCATTTCCAAGTCTGTCATAGGAAACGCCTCAAAACTGGTGAAGTACAGATGCCCTTTAGTTTCGGATGCCATCCAAGCCTGGACCGCAGTTAAGAACCCCAACCCCGTACCAAAGCCTAACTCCCCAATGTGAAAGCCATCACAAAACCGCGCGGGTAATTCATTGCCCGTCAAAAAGACATGCCACGTTTCCTCCAACCCATTATCCAAGCTGAAATAGGGGTCATCAAACTGGTTGGAGACAGGGACGCCGCTGTCGCGCCATTCTAGATCTGCTTGTTGGTCCTGCATTGACTTGCCCTATATGTATTTCTTAAGCGAAACTTCGATTTTGGGCGACTGTGAAGAAAGGCGATCACTTTGACAACGGCTGACATTACGATCCGAGGCGCGGGTATCTTGGGGTTATCCATCGCGTGGGTGTGTGCCTTACGAGGTGCTAAGGTGCGCCTGGTTGACCCCAATGGGCCTGCCTTTGGCAGCAGTGGCAGTCTTGTTGGTGCCCTATCCCCCCATGCTCCTGAACGGTGGGAGTCTAAAAAACAGTTTCAATTGGAAAGCCTTTTGATGGCCCAAAACTTTTGGGACAGGGTGACAGAACACGGTGGGCTTAGAACCGGCTACATGCGCACCGGACGCTTGCAGCCAATCGCCACCGATAATGGCCTAAAGCTGTCCCAAACGCGATCTGAGGCCGCAAAAACACTTTGGCAAGGCAATGCGCAGTGGTCTGTCATTCCATCCGATCCCACGAACCCTTGGGAACCACGCAGCCCCACCGGCATGTTGATCCACGACGACCTTAGTGCCCACATGCATCCGCGAATGGCTTGCGCCGCATTGGTTGCAGCGCTCCAGTCCAAAGGCGTCGAGGTGGTGACCGACGCGACTAACGTTGGAAAAACAATTTGGGCAACTGGAGCGCAAGGGTTGGCAGACCTAAGCGAAGAATATCAACACGAGGTAGGTGCAGGCGAAAAAGGGCAAGCCGCGTTGCTAAAGCTTGATGTGCCCAATGCCCCACAACTATATACCGATTACCTACATGTGATCCCTCATGAAAATGGTACCGTTGGCGTTGGGTCCACATCAGAGCGATATTTTGACGATCCGAAATCAACCGACGGGCAGCTTGAAGATATCATTGACCGCATACGCGTTGCGCTGCCTGTTTTGGCTGATGCACCGGTGATTGAACGATGGGCTGGTTTGCGGCCACGTTCGCGCACACGCGCACCAATGCTGGGTGCGTTGCCAGATCGCCCTGATCATTTCGTCGCAAACGGCGGCTTCAAAATTGCCTTTGGTTTGGCACCAAAAATCGCGGAGGTTATGACCGATCTCGCTTTAGAGGATCGTAACAACATTCCCGATAATTTTGATATTCGCGCCTCACTAAATCCTTAGGCGGACGCAGTCATACAAAGGCGACCATCTGGCCCACGCACCCACAACTTGCGACCTTTACGGCACAGCGAGGCCGTTTCATAATGCATCAATGGGGACGTGGCGCGGAAGGAGAACTCTGTTAACTCACCTAGAGAACTCTGTGCCATCAACATTAGATGTTGTGCTAACAATGGCCCGTGTACGACTAAGCCATCATACCCTTCAACATCCTTCGCATAGTCCAAATCATAATGGATACGATGCCCATTGAAGGTAAGCGCGGAATAGCGAAACAACATCGTTGTATCAAAGCTAATTTCAATCTGCTCTTCTTCGTCCTTATCCGCGGCCAAGGGAGTTGGGCGGGGTGCAAATAAATCGGGGTCTTCGCGGTAAACCAAATCTTGCCACTCAGTCAGGCACAATACATCATTCTGCCAAAACTCATGGCGTAGAGTGACAAATGCCAAGGGGCCCGTGCGCCCCTCTTTGTGCAGCGCATTTTCACAGCATGAAGTTCGTGTCGCGGGAATGTCTATCAAGATAGGCGTAGCAAACTTAAGCCGACCACCGGCCCACATGCGGCGCGGCAGACCCATATCAGGCACAAGCCCGCCTACCTTTGGGTGCCCATCACGGCCCAGCGCTGTTGGCCGGTGGGGTTCCCAAAAGTACAGTTGGTGAAAAAATGGCAACAACGGATCGCCAGCTTCAATTGAGGGCGGTAATCCTAAAGACACTTGCATCGCGTTTGCGCGTGCAGCGTCCATAACATCGCTTTGAC
>Ga0206127_1005784_pt1 | contig 10283 bp, 11 predicted proteins | sample Helgoland_Spring_6_FD_148646 | JGI IMG/M metagenome (GOLD analysis project Ga0206127, IMG submission 148646) | Pelagic subsurface seawater microbial communities from Kabeltonne, Helgoland, North Sea - Helgoland_Spring_Bloom_20160419_1 | ecosystem: Environmental > Aquatic > Marine > Epipelagic ...
CCTGAGGAATATAAGGATATAAGATTAAACGATAAGATTACTATACGTGATCAACAATATAGAATTAACAAGATTAAAGGATTTAATTTACAAGAACCAGATGTAGTAACAGTTGAGTTACTTAAGTTATACCCAGTGTTTAATGATGTAACGACTACAGGTCCAGCAACACCAAGTCCAACACCAGCACCAACGCCTACACCTACACCTACACCAACACCGGTACCTACACCAACACCTACTCCTACACCAACACCTACACAATGTAGAGATGTAGATTTTGTAGCAGTTGGAGGTTCAGGAGCATTTGCAGAATTTACATTCTTATGTTGTGATGGAACATCAGATACTATACAAGTAGAAGATTATGCAACTGAAAATGCTTGTGTACAAGTAAATACAATTGTAGATGTTTACAATACTGGAGATTACTTTATTAATGGGGTATGTTCAACCCCGTGTTAATGAGGGATATAATTAAAATATTAAAATTTCAAATTGGAGAATTCATTATATGTGGTAGTTTGGCTTTGTATTTACATGGTTTGCTTGATGATTATAACCATAAAGAAATAGATATTATAGTTGATTTACCTGATGATAAATTATTATCAATACAGGATGATGTTATAATAACTCCAGTAAATGCTTTTGGAATGAAGCAAGCTGGTTATAGAATTAATAATGTGTATATCGACGTTTTTAACCGCGATTTACCTGATTACGATACAGTTATTGTAGATGGGTTAGTAGTTAAAATTAAAACGTATCAAGCGCTAAAAAACCACTATCTATCATTAGATATGAACACAATAGGAGGACACGACAAGTTTAAAGAAAAAATAATGACAAGGATAAACTTGTTCAAATAAATATTTATTGCATATATGGCAACACAAACTATAAATTACGACATTAATGTAAATGCTGGAGCTTCATCAAGAACTATCCAGCAAATGGAACAGGAACTTAATGAGTTAAATAACGAAATTAAGGAAGTAGGTGTTGGTAGTGCAGCATTTGAAAAGGCAGCTGGTAATATCCAGAAGTTAGAAAAGGAACTAAAAGGTGCTCAAGCCACAGTTGAAGGATTTACATTAGATAAAAAATTAGAAGCAGCAGATGGTGCAATTAAAGTTGTAGCAGGTTCTGTAGCTGGTTTAACTGGTGCCGTAGGACTATTAGGTATTGAATCAGAAGAATTTGATAAATTAACTGCACAAGCAACCAATGCAATTGCATTTGGTATGGGTATAAAAGATGTATCTGAAGGTGTAGGTAAATTAGCTAAAAACTTTACATTAGCAGGTACTAAAGCAAAAATATTTGCTGCAGGTCAAAAAGTATTAAATTTAGCACAACGAGCATTTAACGCTATATTAGCAGCGAATCCAATTGGTTTAACTATATTAGCAATTACAACGTTAATTGGTTTAGTAGTTGGGTTAAAAGATAAATTTGAGGCAGTAAATAAAGTATTTCAGTTCTTTAAAGGATTAGTTACATCAGTAGGTGAAGCATTAGGTTTAACAGCTACAGCAGAAGAAAAAGCAGCACAAGCAGCTAAAGAAGCATCTGAACAACGTGTTAAAGACATTGATAATGAACTTAAAGTACGTAAAGCAGCAGGTGAAGATACAGTAGAATTAGAACGTGAAAAACAACGTTTATTAACACAATTAACTGAAGAAGGTAGTCAGGAAAGAAAAGATGCTGAAGCAGATGCATTAGCATTTGAAGCAGCACAAGCTAAGGCTAAACAAGATATTATAGATAAGGCAGAAGCAGAAGCAGCAGCAAAACGTAAAGAAGCAAGAGATAAAAAGAAAGCAGAAGAAGAAGCAGCTGCACAAAAGAAATTAGAAGAAGAACAAGCTGAAACAGAACGTTTAGCACAAGCTGAAGTAGATAGATTAAAAACTATTGACGATATAAAGAATGAGTTCCTTATGATGATTGAGGAACGTGACCAAGAAACTGAATTAGAAAAAGCTGAATTAGCAGAAGAACGTAAATTAGCTGAATTAGAAGAATTAGGTGCTGATTTAGAAGCTGTTCAAGCAGTAAGAGATTATTATGCGGGTGTTAAAGAAGAAGCTGCACTTACTGATGCTCAAACACAAAAAGATATAGACGACAAAGCTACCGCAGATGCTCTAGCAGCTAAAATGGCTGAGATTGATGGTAAAGCCGAATTAGAACAAGCATATTTAGGTTTATTAAGTCAATTTGGTAATTTCTTAGGTCAAATAGCAGGTGAAAGTAAAGAATTACAAATAGCAGCAATTGTTGCTACACAAGCAGCTTCTATTGGTCAAATTCTATCATCTACAGCAGCAGCAAATGCAAAAGCAGTAGCAGTAAACCCTGTGGGACTTGGTCAACCTTGGGTTGGTATTAATACTGTATCAGCAGGTCTCGGTATCGCAAGTTCGATTGCTGGAGCCGCTAAAAGTATTTCACAAATTAAAAATAGTGATAGTGGTGGAGGAAGTGTTGGTGGTGCACCTTCATTACCTCGTGGAGCTAGTGCAGCACCAACGGTATCATCAGCAAATATAGACATTGGAACTAATCCTGAAACCGCAATAACAAATAACGCAGTACAAGCATACGTAGTATCTGGTGACATAACGTCATCACAAGAAGCTGAAGCTAAATTAAATAATAGAAGACAAATAAGTGGCTAAAATAACGTGGATATTAAAGATACTTTTCGTAACTTCTATAACCCAATATAAACATAAAATATGAAAGTAGTAAAATTAACAATAGATGAAGATAATGAATTCGAGGGGATTGACGCAGTTGCCTTAGTTGCTGAACCAGCGATTGAATTAGACTTCCAATACTTCAGCGCTAAGAAATTCGAAACCTATAATGATTATCCTAAGGCAGCAATTGCCGCGGCTAAACAAGGTATTAAGAGAAACGAGGCGATAAAGAATAAATGTGCTACTCAGGTAGGTAAAGTTCGTGCCCAGCAACTTGCTAATGGTGAAAAATTATCCCTTGATACCATTAAGAGAATGAGATCGTTTCTACTACGTCAAAAGGATAACTATGAATTAGCTGTTAAACGTTCAGACTATGATGCGTGTGGTTATATCAGTTATTTACTATGGGGAGGTCCTGCTGCATTACCTTGGGCTACTAAGAAATTAAGAATGGCAGGTGAATTAGATGATAATACTCAAGATATCATTATGAATGAAATGGGTAGATTTGCTGATATTAAGGAAATTGAAGGTATACCAGTATTCGTAAACGAAAATCAAGCTAATAAAATGGCTACAAATATTGGGTGTGCAGGTAGTCATAAACATGAAGTTGGAGGTACTACTTATTATATGCCTTGTAAATCACATACAGAAGCAACTGATAAACTACTAAAAAAAAAGGAAGAAGCTGAACCATTAGAATTCCATTCAGAAAAACATTTTGATAATTTTACTGAGGAAGAAAAAGCGCAATTACTTAAGTCGTTAAAATCCGTTGGTAAAACACAAGAATCATTAAGTGATACTACGTGGGTAGAAATTACTGAAGATGAATTTAATAACTCACTATACGCTGAATTCGCTGTTAAACGTAGCGATTCAAATCCAGATGATGGTTCATTACAAGATACTTCACAATTTAAAGTATTATACAAATATAATGGTCCTAAAGATAGTAAAAATAGAACATTCTGTAGACAAGTACTAAATTTAGACTTATTATACAGATTAGAAGACATAAATAAAATGTCATTATTTGGTGCTAATGATGAATTCAGCACATACGATATCTTCACATATAAAGGTTCTTATAACTGTCGTCATAGATGGGAACAAAAATTCTTTAAAAAAGAAGATACAAATAATAAACGCGCAGTAAAAAATCCTATATTAGAGGAAATATTAGGTGGACCTAGAGCACAACAAGCAACTCAAGTTAGTCCACAAGCTAGAACAACAACACAGGTAGCTGAAGGCGTACCTGAAGGACAATTTTTATTTAAAGCACAAGCAGATAAATATGAATTGGCTGGACCATTAATGGTAGCAGATAAATTAATACCTCGATTTGATGAAGACGGAAACAAATATATGGTTTTCTTTGATGCAGAAGGTATTAAAAAATTATCATATAAGTTAATGAAAAACAAGTTAATTGATTCAGTTAACATTGAACACGACCCAGATAAATCTATGAGTGATTTAACATTAGTAGAATCATGGTTAGTAACAGACCCAGAAAACGATAAATCTAATTCCTATGGTTATAAATTAACTAAAGGTAGTTGGTTTGGTATCTATAAAGTAAATAGTAAAGAAATTTGGGATAAATATATTAAGACAGGGGCTGTTAAAGGCTTTAGTGTTGAAGGTATATTTGCAGATAAAACAATCATACAATCTAAAGAATACGAATATGCCACTTAGTACACCTAAACCAACCGAAAATAAGGATGAATTCCTTAGTAGATGTATTCGCGATACTACAATGCAAAGCGAATTTCCAGATGGCAAACAACGATTCGTAGTATGTTTACAACAATGGGAAAATAATTAATAATATTTATTAAGAACATGAAACGAATGCTCAAATTTAACCTCTTAACATTAATGGTAGGTACTACTGCTTTGAGCTTTTTATGCTCATATTTTTTTGATATAGCTATGAACAATGCAGAACAATACTTAGCTATTATTGTGGTAATATTTGCCGACGGATTCTTTGGAATGTGGAGAGGTATAAAAGCAGGAGATTTTCAAACAAAATTAGCATTAAAAGTCCCTAAATCACTAACATTTTGGATAGCTATACTAACCGTAATTATAATGGTTGAAAAAGGAATAACAGGAATAAGTTGGTTATCAGAAGCAATTCTAATCCCATTCGTAGTATTTCAAATGGTAAGTGTATTAAAAAATGCATCAATGTTAGGTTTAATACCACCAAGTATGTTAACCAATATACTAGCAAAACTAGATAAACACAAAGATTTTAAATTATAACTATATTTATTGTTATAGATTTTAATTTCCATTGTTATCTATGTATTTTATTTTTTTATTGTAGAGTTCTTTCTCTAATATAGATTGGCTCCCGTTCTAGGGAGCCATTCTTTGTCTAATTCGTTTTATACTTATTGTATTTTGGTGCTACACCATACTTAGCGATATGTTCTTGTATGTAATGTGTCTCACGTAATTTACGTGTTATAGTGTCATCTTCTGGCTCAAGTATATCATATGACAAATCCTCTCTATTTATTTTACCTTTAGCTAATAATTCTGGTATAGGTGATTGCCAAGTATTATTCGTCTTTAGGTGCTTACTAAAATGAGCAGTTACACGTGATTTAATTTTATTTGATTCACCAATATAGATAATATCATCGTTTTCATATATTGCATATACTCCAGCACCATCTTTATTATGGTATTCTTGAATCCATTTTGCTTTACGCATTCTATAAGCATCTACTTGCCAATACCTAATGTGTTCTACTTTTGATTGTTCCTTCTTACATGATTTACATTTGTATCCACCTTTGTTAAACATTGATAAATAACAGTTTACACCTGGATTTAATGGGATTTCACAATCAGTACATAATTTAGGGTATACACCCGATTGATTTAATTTTTCTTTAATTTCTCTCATAATTTATTTATTTAGTTATTGTTAATTATTAATTATACCTTAATATACGAATCCTAATTGCGGTAGCCAAACATATTTCAACAGGCTTTCATATTCGTTTATACATATTAATATTTTCTTCAAAGCGACAGAAACCTACATATTTCATTAAGTAATAGAAGAAATATATGTATCGCTAAGTGTTCCACCAAAGGAACGCAATAACTTATCAATTAATTTTTTTACTATGACAAAAATTGAATTAAAAGAGCTGGTAAAACAACACTTTAATTTAGTAGAGGCAAACGTTGAAAAATTCGACAAGGCGGAACTAGAAGATGGATCGAAAGTATCTAACGAAGAAGCAGGCAAATTTGCTATTGGACAAACTCTATTTATAGAGGATGCTGATGGAAAAATGGTTAAAGCACCTGAGGGAGAACACGTATCTAAATCTGGTATCCAATTTATTCTAGATAAAGATTCTAAAATCACAGGACTTAAATTTCCAGATGCTAAAGGAGAAGGCTCAGCCGATCTTGCAGTAGACGAAGAAATGGAAGAAAAGGATGAAGTAAAAGACGAAGCATTTGATGCTCGTACTGATGCTGAAGAAGAAGGATATCTAGACGGAGAAAAAGACGAAAAAGCTGATATTGAAGGAGAAGGTCTATCTGAGATTAAATTAGAAGACGTTGTTGAACTAATCGGTGAAGTAGTTGAAGCAAAAGTTGAGGAGATGAAAGAAGAAATCAAAGTCAAAATGGCTGTAATCGAAGAAGAAATGAAATCGATGAAAGACAAAATGACTGCTTTCTCTAACGAACCTGCTGCTGAAAAAACTATACCAAACGTGAAATTCGCGAAAGTAGAATCTAGCACAAAAGCAGACAAACGATACAACTTGATGTTGAAGAGAATGTCTAACAAATAATTAAACTAACAAAATTAAACTATTACTATTATGGGATTAAATGTATCTGCGTTAGCAGACTTTAACAACGAAGTAGCAGGTAAGATTGTTCTTCAAACTGTTTACAAAGGTAACACTGCCGAGTATGTAAGCATTCAGGAAGGAATTAAATATCAAGAACCACTTAACAAAATTGCTGTAGACCCTTACTTTCAAGGTGGAGATGCAGTAACTACACCTAGTGGATCAGCAGTATTTTCTCAAAGAAATATTACCGTTACTAAAAGAACCGCTTTCGACCAGTGGAACTTACAAACACTAACACAAAAATACTTAGGTATATCTGCGTTACCAGAAGGTTCTTATGAAGAGACTTTCTCACTATTAAATGACTTAACTACTGAATTAGTAGCAAAAGCACAACAATCAAATGATGATTTCATCTGGAACGCTTCGGGTTCTGGTACATTTCCTGGTTCAACTGTTGTTGCTGAAGCTGATGGATTTAAATATCTTATTTCAGGTTCAACTTCAGGTGTAAACATTGCAACTGGAACTTCTGCAACTGCAATTACAGGTTCAACTGCATACGAGCAATTAACAGGAATGATTTCTAAAATTGACGCTAACGTAGCTGATGCTCCAGATTTAACATTCTTCTGTGGTATCTCAGTATTCCAAAGAATTATCAATGGATTAACTACTCAGAACTTATTCCATTTTGACCCAACAACTGTGAAGTCAAGAGGTGGATACTATGAAGTACCTTTACCAGGATATCCAAACGTAGTTATCGTAGGTGGATGGGGATTAAGAAACTCTGAAAGAGTAGTATTAGGACCTGCATCTGATATGTACGTAGGAACTGATTTAGTTTCAGATACATCAAACTACCAGTTATGGTATGATATCAATTCTGATACACTAAAATACAGACTAAGAAACAAATTAGGAACTCAAATTGGACACCCAGCATATTACGTGTCTAACGATTTAGCCTAAGCTTTAACCGATTATTAACTAACAAAACACTATAAATTATGGCATGTGATATAACTAGTGGCTTTCAACTTGGATGTCGCGACAACATGGGAGGCTTACGCCAACTATACATTCTAAGTGGATCAGTTAGTTCAGTAACAGGCGCAGATAATGGTTTAATTACAGCAATCAGTGGATCAGGCACATTCTTCTTATTTGAATTAGCTAAAAACACAGGTGACTTTACAGAAACTATTAACAGTAGTATCGAAAATGGAACAGTTTATTACGAACAAGTAGTAAACGCACCATTTCAGAAATTACAATCGTCAACTCGTAATCAAGTTAAGGTATTGGCTCAAAACCCAGACCTTAAGATTATAGTTCAAACTAATAACGGAACCGAAGACGGCGGAGTAGGACAATTTTTCTACTTAGGCCAAGAAAACGGAATGACGTTATCAGGTGGAACTGGACAAACCGGTACAGCTTTTGGAGACCTAAATGGATACACTTTATCATTCATGGGAGACGAACCTTTCCCAGCAAGTGAAGTAAGTGGATCTAATTTATCAGGTGTATTATCAGGAATTACAACTTCCAACTAATATACAATTATTACCTAAATAAAGGGGGTGGAGATAACTCTACCCCCTATTTTAGGATTACCTTACAATAAAAACATATTTATTACTGTGATTAGACTAAACTATAGTTCAAGCGGAGAAGAAACAAATGCCTTATGGGTCAATAGGATCGTAAGTGCATCTGAGGTTTTATTTGAATTAACTAGTAGTTATGACCAATCAACATGGGAATTATCAGGTAGTATTATATCTAATAAAACTCAAGGTGGAGATGGATGGATATTAGTTGAAACTAGCCAAAACCTAGCACCTACAGCTTCAGGACAATGGTTTGCAGATATTTCACCTTATATAGAGGTTACTGAACCAGCTATTTGGGATACTACAGCCTTAAAATGGGCTGATAATAATGCATTTCCTATTGCTAGATTAGATTATATATGGAATATATTTCAAGAATATTTTACTAATAAAGCTGATGGTGGATTCATTGATACAGAACGAGTATGGGTATCAGGTTCAAATGATCCAGCTATTACAGATTATGTATCCAATAATGAGAATGGAACATTTAACACATATCAAAACTAATGGAAAAATCAAAATTTAATTTCTCGTCAATTAAGAAGGAAAAAATGTCCGTACATAACGGATTTGATAGAGAATCTAACCCATATAGGGAATCACATCCCGATATGCCTAAGTATATGAAATTTGGAGCTGATAATCAGTATCCAGAATATTTAATTTCATTATACAACCAATCTTCAACTCACGCTTCATGTGTTAACGCAATTGTTCAAGCAATTACAGGTGAAGGATTAATAACAGAAGATGAAGACATATTAAAAGTTGCTAACAGAGAAGGAGAATCATGGAATGATATCTTCGGTAAAGTAGCTTTAGATTATAAATTATTTGGCGGATATGCTTTAGAGATTATTTACTCTAGAGATAGAAGCAAAATTGCAGAAGTCTATCACGTTGACTTTAGTCACGTTCGAGCAATGGAAAAAGACGATAGAAACAAAATACCAGGATTTTATATTTCTTCAGAATGGAAACCCATTTGGAATTATAATATAGAACAAGATGATAAAAAATTACCTCAATTACCAGCATTTAATTTATTTAAACGTAATGAGGAACCAAAACAATTGTTGTACCACAATCCTTACAGACCAGGACAACAATACTATCCTCTACCTGACTACGTGGGAGGTTCTAAAGTAATCGACTTAGATCAGGAAGTTGATAACTTTCATATATCAAATATTAAAAATGGTTTAGCACCATCACTTGCAATTACAACTTATACAAATGCAAATGATGAAGAACGAATGGCTATAGAAAACATGTTAAGATTACAATACGAAGGTACTAGTAATGCAGGAAATATGCTTTATATGGACGTTGCAGATCCAACGTTAAAACCAGATATAACTCCTATTCCACAGAATGGGGCGGACGATTATTATACCACGTTAAATGACGTTGTTTCACAGAAAATTTTAACGAGTCATCGTATAACAAGCCCAGCACTTTTAGGAATTAAAGAAAACACTGGATTAGGTAATAATGCTGAAGAATTAGAAACAGCATATAGATTATTCTTAAACACAGTTGTATTACCATTTCAACAAAGCATATTAGCTACGTTTGAAGGTTTATTAGAATTAAATTATGGTGATATAACATTAGGTGTAATACAGAAAAATCCATTATTTGAATATGATGATGCAGAAGAAGCAGAAGTAGTAACATCACAGGAATCAGATATAGAGGATGAAGCAGTATTAGATGATAAAATTGAAGATAGTTCACCTTTAACAGCATAAAAATATGACAACTACATTATTAATAAGCGAGGCTAAAGTAAGAGCATTTAGCGATGTAAACGAATCAGTTGATGACTCGTTAATGGTTAATGCCATTAGAGAAGCTCAAGATATAGTTATACAACCAATTATTGGTACTAAACTATACAATGTTTTGATAGAGAAAATCGATACTAACTCAATTAGTGGTTCATATCAAACATTAGTAGATGATTATATTCAACCAGCATTAATTTATGCTTCATTATATAACATTACAGAAAATGTTTATGTGCGAACTAGAAACAATGGTTTATTAACACCTACAGGGGGAGAAAATAGTCAAAACGT
>Ga0206127_1005787_pt1 | contig 10279 bp, 4 predicted proteins | sample Helgoland_Spring_6_FD_148646 | JGI IMG/M metagenome (GOLD analysis project Ga0206127, IMG submission 148646) | Pelagic subsurface seawater microbial communities from Kabeltonne, Helgoland, North Sea - Helgoland_Spring_Bloom_20160419_1 | ecosystem: Environmental > Aquatic > Marine > Epipelagic ...
AATAGTTTCCATCTTTTTATGGAACTCAGACCGCGCTTTAGTAACTGCTTCATAACCTAGCTCGAAGTAATCCTTCTCTTCCATAGAAACGTCAACAAAGTTTTGGTTAATTTCCTCAAGAACTACTTGATAATTAGAAACATCAACTTTGAAAGCGTCATAAATCTGTGTAAAGAAAGCATCCTTGGCATTAGCATACGTTGCCTTAATTCTCTCCATGGATTTACCAGAGAAAGACCTGTGAACAACCGCAGCATCAGCCGCGTGGATAGGTACAACAACAGACAAAGCACGTCCGTCACCACCTATCTGATCGTTCTTAGCACCAGCAGAACTGGCATAAGACGGGGATGATTGTACGTTGAGTTTAGACTCACTTCTTTTACCATCTTCGCTTCTAATATGAGCAGAGACAACACCTTTTTGTACTTTAGTAGTGTCAAGTTTCTTACCAGCTAAGGATACGTTAGTCTCAGATGGACCAACATAGACAAGCTCACCGTCCATTGCGGCCATCAGATAAGATGACTTCCTCTGGACAGCACGACCTTCAAATGTCTCCTCACCAAATACGTCAAATAGTGATGCGATAACGTTCTTATGGACTTGCTTCATCTGGTCTTCCATAGAATAACCAGAAGCTTCCAGCCATTCAACCATAGAGTTGAACTCAGGATCAGCACCCATCAAGTTTGTGAAGTGCTCTTGGACCTCATTAATCATACCTGCAATCTCTTTACCATAAGGGAAGATCATTGAGATAGACTTGTTGAGTTCCTTGTAGTTACCCATAGCCATTTCCATTTCTTTACCGATCATATGAAGCTGGTCATCAGCCATATCAGGCATACCTTCAATCTGTGATGTAGCTCTATCATTGATCTCGTTAGTAATGAATCGAGCCATGGCCCCACGGACGTCGAGGGAGTTGCCCTCTTCATCCTGCATAGAGTAGATGGCATTATCTGGACGTAGAACACCTGTACGGAACGCTAGGTTAACGTTACCAAGGATCATAGCAGCCAATGCAATACCGTTAGTCTTACCATCAACATAAGCATTGAGGGAAGAGTAGTGTGGTTTACCAGCTTTCATGTTGTCCATGTAGTCAACTACTTCCATCAATGTTTCAAACATCATTGGAGCATCTTCTCCCTTATCCTTCAACAAGATTTGGAGATTCTTAGATAGACCTTCACCAAAGTTCTTTAATGGTGCCTTTGGAAAATTAGGATCGGAGAGTTGCATACCTTGGTTCAAAGCTTCTGACATCTTGTTGAATGTCTCTTCTGGCAGAGAAGAATCAAGAAGTTGTTTAACTTCCATTCCCATCTTATACCACACATCCATCATACGATCTACTTCTGCTGCTCTTGGTTCTGGCATCAACAAGTCGTTCATACCTTTCCCTTGTAGCTTTTCAGACATGAGATTCAATGCAAAGATAGCTTTCATATTAGCTTGCTGTGCTGAACCATTTGTAACCTTAGTCGGTGTCTGACCACGAGTAGCGAATCTTACCACCTTGTTCCGCGTAGGATTAAAGTCTGACTGCATAGCGTGTGCACGTGATGTCTTCTGCTGAACAGCATAAGTAAGATAGTTAGGCTTATAAAGGTTCTGGATAATTGTTGACATTTCCTTCAACAGGTTCATCTTGTTTCCCTTTACTATGTTGTAAGCAACTCCTTTGGCATCCTCAGGACTACGGTTATTAAGCTTTGTCTCTTTGATGAAAGCCTGTTTCAGAGAAACTTGACCAACACCGAATACATCACCAAACACATCACCTTCAGCACCCGGATTTCTGAACATCGTAGGAATGATCATAGCCATAGCGATACGTGATCTTCTTACATCGACAACGTAGTTCACCTGAGACTGATTCTGGAGTGACTCCTCAACCATCTTGAGTTTACCTAATGCTCTCTTGTTCTTAAACTGTGGCCTGATACCAGATAGATTCTCTGGGAGTAGACCATCAACAGGACGAGAATGAAGAGGAGGAATCTTAGTGCCGAATACATCCTTACGGTATGAATCACTCCGAGCAAACTCAGACTCACCAGTTGAAGTCAGTATATAACGAGTCCCGATTTCACCTTCTTCCTTGTCTGTCTCTGCTGCAATAGCTACAAGATCAGGGTTACTCTTCTGATAAGCTTGGATTGCAAACGCACCGAGTTCCTTATACTCTTGGTCTGATAGAGCTGGCGGCTTCTGACGACCTTCAGCTTCTTGTGTCTTATCATGCCAGAACATAATCTGTCTGCCCAACTGCCCAGCACTTTCAACAGGGTTGATAGTCTTAGGCTTCACATCACCAGCTTTAGAAGTACCGAAGTCTTCCTCAAACATCTCAGCAGGAGTGCCAAGGAACATGTTAGGAATGTGGTCTTCTGATACAAGTGACATCAGCTTAGCGAATTCAGGGCTAATTGCATAGTTCCCAACGGAGTCAAAGGAGACAGCATCAGGGATTTTATTAGTCATAACTTCACCAAGAGAGTTAGAACGTTCTCTCTTTTGGGAGAAGCCACTCTCACGATCAGCGATCTGTTCTGGTGTAGCATCCTCTGATAAGTTAGCAGGATCAATAAGAGCACGTTCTGCTTTATTAAAGTGCCAGTTACCGCCCATGGTATGGTTAACCATTCCCTCTGCCATATTCTTGGCTCTGTCTCCAACGTTCTTTAGGGGTTCTCTTGTTGGTGAAGACTTATGAGTAGGGAATTGTTTTGGGAAGTCCTGTAGATTATTAGGATCAAGGTTAGGTGCAGCCGCTCTTTCTACCGCTCTTGGATCATAATTATCAGGGGCTTGAGTACTGATCATAGGGTTTAGTTCACCCTTAGTCGCCATCTGTGCACGTTGGCCCAGAGGGAGTACATTACCCTCTGGACTGAAACCAAGGTTCTCATCATAAGCTCCTTCGTCTTCGTACGTCACTGGTTGAACCTGTTCATCAGCAGGTGCTGTTACGTCTAGTTCTTTATCCACAATATCAGGAATAGATTCTAATGATCTTTTAATCGAATCAGAAACTGTTTGTGTTCCTGTCTGTGCTGTCTTAACTGCACCGCTGTTAAACTTACTCATCTACGTGTCTCCTCAGAGTTCATTCGTGTTTCATTAATCGCCAGTACCGCTAACGAATTTAGCTAGTCTTGTGGCTGGTCCTACAAAGGGCGCTGCTCTGAAAGCATTGTACTTTGCTTGGTCATACTCCTCATTATATACATTCGTTGCTGCTTGCTTCATCCGAAGTACTGGACTCAGCGCTGGAGCTTCACCTGTTGCGGTGTCGAATAGCATTGATGGGAGGCCTTGATTTTCTGATCTTCCATACAAAGGAAAGAGAAGATTTAATCCTCTCTCACTCGTACCAAGAATACCAGAGGAGTTAACTGCTCGTCTTGCAAGTTGTGATTTATCAAGATAAGGATTTTCTCCTGTACCATACTTCAACCAATCTTTCAGATATTGTGAAGCACCACCAAGAACAACCATAGTAGCCATCAGAGAGAAGGTGTTAAACTTCATCATAGGAGAGCCACGTTTGATATAGTCAGCCCACATCTTTGGTAAGATAGTGGCTTGGAAAGTTGCGATATAACCATTGAACTGTGTCAATAGAGCAAACCTTGGGTCTTGATAGATCAGAGGTCTGTTAGCAGCACCCGGAAGTGCTACTGAATCGTTTACGAAGTTGTATGTTGCAAGCATCATCTGTTCTTTCATGAACGCTTGCTCTTCTTGTGTTAGCTGTAGTGGTCCATTGACTTTATTATCTAGTCCGAACTGAGCCATAGCCTGACTATCCTTCTCAATCAAGAGAGACAATCGTGGGATGTCTAAACCAAGATCACGAAGTTGTTGCTTTGCTTGTCTTACAGCATTGTTATCAACACCTTCAGCTTTCATGATTGTCTCCATATGGTTCAACATAAAGTCGTTAGCCATAGAAGCACGGATAGCTCTTGTAGCATTAGTAAGTCCTTGCAGACCGTTATACTTGAAGAAATTATCCATCCACACTCTTCTGAACTCTGAGACTTCGGTTGCACCAGTTGTGGTAGCAGCACCTGTCTCCTGTTCATTATAACCTAGTACGTTGATCAACTCTCCGACTGCACTCTTATCAAGTAGCATATTGCCAGACCATGTTTCAACTGCACCACGCCTAAAGCCTCTCGCCATCATACGGCCAAGTTCAGAACCCATATTCATAAGTCCATTCTTACCATACATCTGTTCATTGTTCATAGCCTTCATAGTGAGTGCTAGTTCAACAATAGAAGAGAAAGCTGATAGTGGGAGTGCGGTCAGGACAGAGTAAGTCAATAGATGTTTCTGTACTGTCAACAGACGGTCACCAAGAGTTCCTTTAGGAGGACGCTTATAGTTACCTGATTCAGATTGGAAGTAGCGTTCAAGGTTCCAAGCAAGCTTGTCTACCTCTTTACTATCAATCCCATCATCAATCATACCTTGAAGCAGTTGGTTAATCTTCCACTTATCCTTACCAACATAGTCGTGGTAAGCCTCGAAACGAGCAGCAGAACGGAATGCCTCACCAAAGTTATGAGCCACATCTTGGCTAAAGAACTCTGATAGCTTAGAGTTTTCAGACATACCAATAGTCCGCTTCTTAGAGTTAGAAGGGTGGAAACCATTAGTCAGCATGTTGAAGACAGTGTCATCTACACCTGACTCAGAGTCTGGCTCAAGGATTCTATTCACAAGATCATTAGCATCTTTCAAAGGCATACCATATTCAGAATTAAGAATGTTCTTAAACTTATCCCGATCTCTGGTTACAGCTTTCTTATCCATAGCTTTATAACGTAGCAAATAGTTGTTAGTTTTCTTGAACTTAGGCTTAACACCTACAAGACCTGACATCCAAGACCTGTTCTGACGTTGTAACATAGCATCAGAAGTAGCTTCCGCATCCCTGAATACCTGTTGGAATGTGGACTTATCGTTAGGTGATACACCACTCCAATCCCACTCTTTACGTTCATAGGTCTTATCCTTCTGCCACTTACTCCACTCATTGGCATCATGTTTATTCTTAACATTAGCAACTCTGTAGAAGTCCTTAGAGAACTCGGCAGCAGCCTTCTTATCTCTCATGATACCTTTGTACCCTTGAGACTTCTGACCAAGATTACCACTCATTTGAATGTATCTCTGGTTATTGAAGTGTTTAGCTTCCTCGAAAGTGTGACCAGCATGTACTTTATTCAAAGCACCACCTAGCATACCCCAGATTCTACGTGCGTTAGGAGACTTAGACAACACTTCTTGGTCGAAGTTAGCCCTCATCTGTCCTCTCCACAACCTTGGAATAGTGAACAAAGCTTCAATAGTCTTGTCCTTACCACTCTTATCTTTCTGGTCTTTCATGAAGTTAGCTACACGATATGGGACGTCAGTACGTGGATCGCTTGTACCATCATGTTGCATAGTCCGCAGGAACTCATCATGTGACTGATCACCATTCTTATCTGCTTCCTCAGCCCATATATCAGAACTAGTCCTGTTCTTAGTGCCATCTGCTAGGTTATAAGCTTGGTCAGCCCACCCTAATCTATTAGCACCAGCACCGACTGCACCCATAGAACCACCGAGAAGACCGCCAGCGATAGCAGCTTTACCCATACGGTCTATCATTGCATCAGCGAACTTACCTTCTTCAAGTATTCCCCAGTTTTCTTTATCATGGTTAGCACCAGCATAAGCAGCAGCTTCTTGCATTGCTTCTGTTACAGCTTCCTGTCCAAAGCCTTTGCCAAACCGAGCGATTACTTCTCTAGAAAGATTCCGTGCTGAGACTTGACGTTTAGCGAAGCCAGCAGCATCATCCATATACTTAGAGATAACATGTCTGGACTCAGTAGCTACAATCTTCTTAGCAGCTTCTTTTGTCATACCTTGCTTAATAAGTTCCTTCTCTGCCTCTTTAAGAGTGGAGCCTACACCAAATCCTGTCTTGATACCTTTGATACCCAGACGGTCTAGTACAGCTTGTGTGAAACCAGAAATAAGAGCAGCAGATGTGTTCTTAACTTCCTGTTCATTGTAGACCTGCCCAGAGTAGAGTGCCATAGGAGCACTCAGACCTACTGCGAGGCCACCTACAGCGCCAGTAGCAGCCATTATGGGACCACCAGTAGTCATACCTACAGCTGCCCCTGTAACCGTCCCTGCAGCGGCTGAGCCGATTGTGGAAGCCATATAAGGAATAGACATAGCCATGTTGTTAGCCAAGTAGTCAACGAAGTCACCTACGCCATCTACTTCTTCTAGATCAAGAGTAGTAGTAGGGTTAAGTCTCATTCTGTATCTGGCACCAGCGGCTCTTTCTTCTCCTTTTCTTACAAGATCAGGACTGTCTGTAAGCTGTCCAAGGATTTGTTGGAATCCTCCAAAAGCGTCAGTCATACCAATAAGAGCAGTATCAAAAGATGTAGACCACTGATCTTTAGCTTCATTCATCATGGACCGATCAGGGTTTCTGATGGCTACACCAGAGAACCTATCTGGGTCTTGAGCATACTCCATTTCATTGATAGCATTCTCTTTGAATGGAGTCTTGTCACCACTCAGTCTCATTTGTTCTATATTAGCATTCTGAATCTTGGAACGTCCAATAGCAGCGTCAGCATCTTGTGTACCGCTAGCTCTCTCGGCCATACCTTGCCAGAATGCATTAGAGTGACCTTCAGAAGCACCAGCCCTGATTGGGGCAAGTCCATTCTTTACAGCCCAATGGGAGTATAGTTCACCTGTCTCTGGGTTTCTCAAATCCCCAAGTGTACGCCCATAAACACCCGATTCATCACTCATTACAACTTCTGTAAATCCTTTCTTACGAGCAAGCTCTGCAACTACCTCAGTAGTCACAGCACCTGCAGCCGTACCTTTAGATTTCTCAGGAGAGAAGACGTCCCTTGTATGAGAAGTCTCAGGAGTATCAATTCCAGCAATACGGATTGAGTTACCATTCTTATCTCGAACAGTGTCACCATCAATAAAGCTGAAATCAGTGTCGCCTACCCTATTAACAGGCTCATCAGGCAACATAGCCATAATTTCCGCATTACTTTTCATATCGAATTATCCTTACTTTGTGTTAATCATGTATTTCCAGAAGCCGTCAGGCGTCCGTTTCTCAGCAGGAGTATCAGCTTGATACTGTTTATACTGCTCTGTCATTACGTGGTTGATAATAAAGTCTCTTGTATAGCCTTTCTCAATCAATGCTTCAAACTCAGGAGAGTCTTGGATTATGACATTTTTCTTAATATGATCCCATTCCTCTACTTTCAGCTTCTCACCATCTTTACGAAGGTTCTGTTGCCACTCTTCCGTTTGCTCATAGTACTGTAGTTCAGCTAGTACAAAGGGAGCGATATCATCTATTTCCTTCTTTGTGATCCTTGCATGTTGTTCAGCAGCTTGCATAGCATTCTGTGCTACACGGTTGTAAAGACCTGAATTGAGTACATCAGGATTATCTACTGCACCCATCTGATCATTAATAATCTCAATGATTTGTGGGCCAGCTACTTCTGGAACAATCTTGATATACGGATTAGCCTTAACACCTTTCTCAGTTTTAAGAGCACCAGTATTCTCAAGTGTTTTCTGAAGTGTAGTAGTGATACCACCACCATATTCATCAACAATCTCAGAGCGTGTCTTAGGAGCTTCAAGAGGTTTAAGAGCATCTTTGCCTCTATACAATTCACCACCAGCATTAGTGAACCCTTTGTTACCATCAGGATCAGTAGTCTCGTAGTATTTGTTGCCTTTGGCGTCAATATAAGGTTTAGTCAGATCACGCTTTGTTGGCTTAATCTTAGAGGGATCAACATGCTGTTTGAGCTTAGAAATATCACGAGTCTTCTTAAACTCAGCGATTGATGCAGGAGTGTACTTACCACTTTGAATCATGGATTCTGTGTAAGCTTCCCTCTGTCTGATATCTCCCATACTTTGTTCAAAAGCGAAAGACATAGAACCAGAATGGTCATATCCAGCTATACGAGAACCAGCATAGAATAGAGCAGCTCTGGCCAAGTCCTGACCCTCAATACCGAATGTCTTTGTGAACCAAGAGATAGCTTTCTTAAATCCTTTTGGATCTTCTGCAGCAATCTGCTTAGTAGCGTCTTTAGAAGTGCCATCTGGTACATCAGCATCAGGTACAGCGTCTACTGTCTTAACAATCTCCTCTGCTTCCTCTGGTGTAATATCAGGATCAGTATCGACAACAGGCTCACCCATAGTCTTTTCAGGATGAGGGTTAGCTGTTGGCTCTGGATCACCTTTTCCCGGTTCCGTCAGAGTTTCAACAAGTTGACCAGCATCAGGATGAGTTGGAACAAAGTCATCACCCTTTCCCGGTCCTGTCAGCATCTCTTCCATCCAACCAGCATCAGGATGAGGAACATCTTCTCCTTCTCCTTCAACAGGTGGTACGATAGTCTCATCTTGAACAGGTGGAGGAGTACCAAAGTCTCGGATACCACCAGCATAACCCGCTTCACCTTGTGCAGCAGGAACACCAGCTACAAGAGTGTCTGGGATAGTTGTATCTTCTGGCATAGGAGGACCATATTCATCGTTCTCTATCATAAGTCCTGCCTGACCAGCTCCAAGCTTCTCATCCATCCAGCCAGCCTTAGCAGGTTCCCGCATTTGAGGACGCTCATTATCACGACCACCTCCGAAAAGGTCACCTAACGATCCTACTACATTAGAGAACGTCTGTTTCTGGTTCTCCTGTTGTAGAATACGTCTTGCTTCTTCCTCTTGAGGGTCAATTACTTTAGTACCCTCCTCCATAACAGAAGGGGAACCTTCCATCTTACCACTTCCAAAGGTACTAGTGACCCAATCAAAAATGCTCATTTCTTCTTCTCCTTGCGTTGAACCAGAACTACTGGTCCTCTTGGTGCGCCTCTACGTGGGATAGGAGGAGCTTGAATTAGTGGTGGAGGTGGTGGGGCTGGCATATCATTGCCTCCTCCACCGAGAAGAGACGCGATACCTTTTTTAGCCATAGTCTGAGCGAAGCCCTTTCCCTCTTGCTTAGCCCATCCTACAGGATCATCAAGCATATCAATTTTGGGAGGAATCATACTCTCTGTCATTTCTGGAACTCCCATTGAATCAGGACGTTCCTCAGGAAATGGTACATATGGTTCATCAGGGGAACGGTTATCAGTTTTAGATGGGACGTAGTCCTTACCTAACCAACCAGCAGCATTCTTCTGGTGACCACTCATTTGATCTCTGACTTTATCTAGTACAGTTCCGGGAGCGCCACCGTTGTTAGCGTCTGATGCATGGATTTTAGAAGCGTGGCCAGCGTTAACAGAGGCGTACATAGGCAGAAGACCATCTCCCTGTTTAACACCTCTATCTTTGAAGTATTGACCAGAAGCCATAACCTGATCTCTGACAGACATATCTTGAGTTACACCGTACTTATTCCTTTGTTCTTCTCCCCATTGGATTAAGCCACGATGCTGACCCCATTGAGGTGTTACTGGACCTTTCTGCCATGGGTCCATTGTTCCGCCTGTCTCATAAGAGTAGATGGTCATGATATCTTGAGGTGACCAATTATTAGCAGCAGCTAGTTCATTGACGGCCTCAATCATCTCTGCTGATGGTCGACCCATATCACTTTCCTCCTACGAGTTTACTTACAGCCATTGCACCGAGTGCAACAGGGGCTAGAGGACCGAGTGCAGCAGCACCAGCTAGTCCAGCCATACCTGCACCAGCAGCGCCAGTAGCAGCGGCAGCAGCAGGAGCGGCAGCAGCGGCCAAGGGAGCAGCAGCAGCGATAGGAGCGGCAGCAGCGGCGGCAGGGGCAGCAGCAGCACCGAGTCCAGCTAGAGGACCACCAGCACCAGTTAGGAGGTTAGCCCCATATTCGATACCTTTGTTAGCTACTTTGTTAGCCACCATACCACCAATCTGTTGTCCAGCAGATGGACCAATATCAGGTGCAGATGCCATAGGAGCAGCAGCGGAAGGTGCCTGTAGAGGCGCTCGACCACGTTGGGCTTGAGCTTGTTTTAGTTGTTCGAAAGCCATGATTATTTACCACTCTTCTGTTGTTGGGAGGTTGAGGATGATGTAGTAGTGTTGGTTGAGATCAAATCTTGCATTGACGTGATGCCAGTGATATAAGATTCCAGACCTTTCGCTTCTGCATCAAGTTCTTCCTGAGTAATGCCTCTTTGGGCTTCAC